>VFQS010000207.1_pt1 | contig 77117 bp, 130 predicted proteins | sample 3512361 | NCBI WGS metagenome assembly VFQS01 (sample SAMN10412375, study PRJNA504923) | tailings metagenome | isolation source: Relicate 1 Philex TSF3 active mining | place: Philippines | reverse complement strand
TAAGTGGCCGTAACTACGTCGCCTACCTATTCGCGCACAACGCTGGCGGGTTTGGCGATGCGGGCACGTCGGATGTGATTAGTTGTGGGAGCTTCACGACGCCCAGCTCTGGAAGCGTCACCGTAAACTTAGGCTGGGAACCCCAATGGATTTTATACAAAAAAACTGATTCTACTTCTACACAAGACTGGTACATGCATGACAACATGCGCGGCTTTGCTGTAAATAACAGTGTTGCCAACCCTGTATTACGCCCTAATACCTCAGGGGCCGAAAATCAGAACACAACTACTCCGCAGCCTAACGCAACTGGCTTCCTAGTTAGCTCAGGTGATTTTGGTCCTAACGTTCCTTACATCTACATCGCCATCCGCCGCGGACCGATGAAGACGCCTACGGATGCGACAAAGGTGTTTAGTGCCAACGTGGGGGCAGCCACTGGCACTGTCGTCACAACTAATTTCCCTGTTGACTTAGCCGTATCTCACTACAAGCCGGGTGGCGATTCCGTCTACTGGTTTGATCGAGTTAGAGGCGCCAACTCCCCCGGCGTCAACAATAGTCGGCCCAACCTACGCAGCGTTTCAACGGCTGCAGAGACGTTGGGCGTTAACGGCACAAGTTCTTGGGATAATACATCTTACAAAATTGACGGCTTCATTGGCGGAACAAGTTACATCCACTGGACATTCCGCCGCGCCCCCGAATTCTTCGACGTGGTGGCGTACACGGGGACTCAGCAATCCAGAATAGTAACTCACTCACTAAAGAAAAAACCTCAACTTATTATCGTAAAATGCAGGTCAAATGCAAGTAATTGGATCGTCTACAGTGAGACATTAGGAGCCCTGAAATTCCTAAGATTGAACACGACTGACGGCGAACTATCTAACTCTAACGGTGACATATGGGGATACACGGAGCCCACATCAACTGCATTTACCGTAGCCGATAAAAATACTGTTACTGACGCAGCAAACTTTCTGAACGCCACTTACATTGCATACCTCTTCGCCTCTTGCCCCGGCGTCAGCAAGGTCGGCAGCTACACCGGCACCGGCACCACGCTGAGCGTTGACTGCGGCTTCACTAATGGTGCCCGGTTCGTGTTGATCAAGCGCACAGACAGCACTGGTGATTGGTACGTCTGGGACACCGCTCGCGGCATCATCGCCAATAACGATCCCTATCTGCTGCTCAACTCAACCGCAGCCGAAGTCACCAACACCGATTACATCGATCCGCTAAATTCTGGATTCCAGATCAGCTCCACCGCCCCTGCCGCCATCAACACGTCAGGCGGGACTTTCATCTACCTTGCCATTGCTTAATCATGGAACTCCGCAACCGCGCCACTGGGGCCGTCATGACAGATTCCCAGTTCCGCTCTGAGCATCCCAACACCTCGTTCCCTCAGGTGCTTACGCCTGAAATCATCGACAGCTTCGGGTATGACCCGGTGCTCGAAGGTCCGCAGGCAACCACCATTCCGCCGTATCAGTACAGCCAACGCGATGGCGTGGTCGAGATCAACGGGCAGTGGTTCACCCACTACATCGCCGGCCCCGTCTTCCAAGACTACACCGACGATCAAGGTGTGGTGCACACCGCTGCTGAGCAATACGAGGCTTACTGCTTCTCCAAAGATACTGAGCAAGCCAAAGCGATGCGCGACGAACGCAACCGCAAGCTGGCCGAGTGTGACTGGACGCAGCTTCCAGATGCCCCGGTAAATCCTCAATTATGGGCCAATTACCGCCAAACACTGCGAGACATTACTAACCAGCCTGGGTTTCCTTGGGACATCGTTTGGCCCAAACAGCCTGCATGATAATGAAACAAAGTAAGAAAAACCTTAGCGGCGCCCTCCATATTAAAGGCAAGCCAAAGCGTACTCATCAAGGCAATGGCCAAAACAGCAGGCCTTCCCATGGCCGCAAAAAAACACGAGGGCAAGGCAAGTAAGATGGTAGATTAAGAGGCTTTTATAATGGGACAGATTAGAACCAACAATGAACAATTTGAAACAGGCATTTTAGCTGATCATCGAGGCCAGCTTCTTTCAGTGGGCCCTGATAGTGGCCGCGTAGACGCTTTTGGCAGGGCTCGCATGAGCGAGCCTTATACATTGTTTGATTCCACATTGCGCTATGACGAGCGCAGTGATCAATGGAATACCATCCTCGGCGGGGCTGGCGGCACTACGTTCTTGTCCAATCAAAGCTCTCTGCAGCTTTCAGTGAGTGGCAATGGTGATAGCGTGCTGCGCCGCACCAAGCGGCGCTTTCCTTATCAACCTGGCAAGAGCCTGCAGCTCATCCAAAGCTTTGTAGGCACTACACCCACTGCTGGCCTCGTTCAGGAGGTGGGCTTTTTTGATGATGACAACGGCATCATCCTTCGCGCTAATGGTACCACCATTGAATTTGTCATTCGCGGTAAATACAGCGGGTCCGTGACTGAGGCTGTCATTCCGCAGAGCCAGTGGAATATTGATCGCTTTGAAGATTTAGATTTTTCCAAAGCCAATCTATTTACTGCTGACATTGAGTGGCTTGGAGCTGGTCGAACAAGACTTGGTTTTATTCTTGATGGTGAATATTTGTATTGCCATGAGCAAAACCACGCCAATGCCATTGATCACGTCTATATGAGCACGGCTATTTTGCCGTGCTCTTACAGGATTGCTAGCACTGGCCCTGCTGGCACGATGAAGCAGATATGTACGACTGTTATTAGCGAAGGTGGCTACGAACCCACTGGGCCTATTTACACTGCTGGACCTTCTGCAGTAGGCGTATCGTCAATTAGTACTGAGCAGCCAATTGTTGGCATTCGCATGGCTAGTGGTCGCACTGGCAATGTGATCATTCCATCGCAAATTGAAGCAACCATTGAAGGAAACACCACTGCCCAGTGGCGGCTTCGTCTCAATCCGACGATTACCGGTGGCACATGGAGCCCTGCCATTAATGGTCGCGGCAACGTGGAAGTCATCACATCTGCAACCATTTCTGGCGGTACAGTGATTGGTGCGGGTCTTGTCGGCACGCGATCTAGCTCTTCGCTGCCTGCAGAGGCTGCATTATCTTTGAGCTTAGGGACAAAGGCTGATGGCACCTCTGACATTCTTGTGCTCACCATGGAAGCAGACACATCCACGAAGGGCACTGGCTTGATTGGATGGCGTGAAGTGGTGTAGGGGCGTTAAGCTTTCTTCATCCTTTGTGGCTTCCCCATGGAGCCCGTTAATCGAGACGATGTGCAGGAGATGATTGATGCCGCCATTAGGCGGCACAATCGCAATGCAGGCATCATTTCAATGGTAGTGGGCTGGGCTGTGTTGGCCTTTTATGCTGACGGTCTATTTCGCATTGTGGCCCCATGACTGAAGATGCTTGGCGGACGCAGTACATTGATCACATTGCAGAAAGCCTGCATGAGTTCATTACAGATGGCGGAGCTGACGCTGCGCACGAGGCATTGTGCGCAGCCATAATGACTTGGATTGACTACCACCAGAAAGAACTAAACGAATGGCGCTATTTGGCGGCACGTCTAAACCTTCCATTACCAATCGACTCTTCAATCTCTTCAGAAGCGAGCAGCAGCAAAGGCAACTAGAAGAGCTGCGGCAGAGCGTCCACGAGCGCACAAAGAAGGTTGCGCAAGAAGATTACGAATGGTGGAATGCTCTGCCCTATGAAGAAAAGCTAAAGGCCTTTCGTAGCGTGTGTCGCCGCATCCAACAAGGGGATGTAGTGGAGCGTGGATCGTATCGCCACGTTCTGTATGAAGTGTTTGGTTTTGATGCCGATGCTTACGTGGATGGGATGGACTGTGGATATATGGACATTCACAATCTCATCGCTCGGGGGTCCGAGGATGCTCCCCGTCGAGAGTCCACGTAATCCTCATCTCGCCGCCCAGGGCCTTCACTGCATCGCTTGCATCCACTGGTGGTGGATGCTCAATCGTCACCGATCGCACCACTGCATTTGGAAGCGGCGTTATTTTTGCCTTTGGGAATAGCTCCTGTGCTTTATCAGCTAACTTATCAGCTACATCATGCCGATGTTCAGCTTCCCATTGCTGAACTAATTCTTTCGCTTGCTTATCTACTTTCTGGATGGTGAGGGAGGTTTTCCAGGCGGCCCAGTCTGGGCGGCACCATTCCAGAAGCCGTTTCATCAATGGATGAAGAGCCAGAGAAGGCCTCTTCCTGATGAGGAAGAGGCCCAGCTCGTAGCACAGCGCATTGAAGATGGCTTGATTGCTCATTTGCTATTTGCGAATAGCGAAGGTCATCCTTCCTGGTAAACACTGATAAAGATGGCGCCAGTCTTCAACAGGGGCATTACGTGATCACGAAGGTGAGCATTGTGCATACGGACGCAACCATGAGTGGCCAGGAGGGGCTGCATCGGCGCCCATGCACCGGGCCAACCATTATAATTGCCGCCACCGTGCAGCATGATCCCGGCCCGCCCATTGCCACTCTCTTGACCTTCTAGATCGATCATGTCGAGGCTGTACCAGCCATAGGCCATGAGCGTGCGGTCGTATTTAGGCTTATCCCCATTGACCTCATAATCACGGTAGACAGTGCCTACTTTGTACAGGCCAGGCGGCGTGTCAGTGTTGTGCAGCTTCCATTCGTAGTCACTGCCTTGACCGCGTGCCAGAGCAGGAAGCTCCCATAGGAGCTTCCCTTCGGAATTGAAGCACTTAGCAGTTTCCACGGCATCATTCACGACGATGTGATGGTCGCCTTTCTTGAAGCCGAATTGTTTAGGGGTCTTTTTAGGGCCGATCATGGGAGAAATGCGCGTTGATTCAGGAGCATATTCCTTCATCAGTCGCGATAATTTAGCTGGATATTCGGGATCAGTGGCATACGACTGCTCCTTCAGCATGCGTGCTGCAGCATATCGATTGGGCGCATTATTGACGCCTTTGAAATGCCGATAGTCCTTGTACCAGCGCGTGACAAGGTATTCAATGCAGGCTGCAAGACTAGGGAAATCGATGAAGCCCGCCTTAATCGTCACCCATTGTCCGTCGTACCACTCTTGCGTGGTAGTGGTGGTGCCACTACCTTTTAGGCCAAACGCATTCCATTGACCAGAAAAATGTTTGCCAAACCCACTCTCAAACGCCCACTGCGCCGCTACTAGCTCTGGAAATCTTGCGCCGCTTTTCTTGGCGTGATTTTGCACGCCCTCCCATGTGTTTGAAACATCCATGATCAGAGCCTCTGCTGATCAAGTCTAGCTGTTATTATTTTGTGGGTCCGCGTGGTTGCAGCCACCGAACCCTTGAATCACTCGCGCAACCGAGCAATTATGGACATTATCGCAGAAGAATGGCGCCCTGTGCCAGGCGCCGAGGGTCGATACGAAGTTAGCAGTCTTGGACGCGTCAAAAGCTTAAGACGAGTAGTGTGCTGTGGTCGCAGGAAAGGAAAGACTACATATCGCACGGTCCCCGAAAAGATTCTTAAGCCTGGACTTGATCAAGACGGATACCATCAAGTTTTAATCGCCAACAAAGAGGGCGAAAAATTTAAAAACGTTAAAATACATCAGCTTGTTGCCGCTGCGTTTCTTGGTAACAGGCCCCGTGGAACCTGGGTGCTACATGGCCCCAACGGGAGAAACGATAATTCTGTAAGCAATTTATACTATGGCACTCCCGCTCAAAACGTGCAAGACAAGTGGCGCGACGGAACAATAGTCTTGGGAGAGCAGCATCATAAGGCTAAGTTGACGCAACAAAATGTCCTGGCTATCCGAGATTGTCACGCCAAAGGGATGACAATGAAAGATATAGCCAAGATTTATGGAGTGAATCAAACGGCGATTCACAAAATTATTTCTCGCGTCAACTGGAAGTGGCTGTAATCACATCAGTCTTTCACGCGAAAGATTGCCTTCAGGCCTGTCAGAACAAGCTGAAGCACGTTGTTTTCCTTGTAGGGGGTGCGCTCGATAATTTGATCAGCAGCAGCGACGATAATGCCACCAATTACGAACCATTCAATGCCGGTCATGGACATCTCCTATGAGGTTTACTATCAGCTTAGCGCCGAATCTCCAAACTTCTCACGCGCGCCTCTAGTTGCTGAACATTAGCGGTGAGAGTGTCAAGGTTTTTTGTTATTGCCTCTACTTGTGTGGTAATACGAATTTGCTGCTGACCCACAGCAATCATCATTCCACCAGACGCCAAAAGCATTCCAGCGGTGACCGTAGCCACAAAGTTTGCCAGCCCTTCTTTCACTGTCCGCTTTGCAGCATTTTCTTTAAGTATAGCAGCGTCTTATCCCGTGCTTTTCGGCGATAGATTAGTAACAGTCAATTGAAGATTGGCGTCATGTTTGTGGCGTTTGAGCCTGATGATTACATCACTGGACTCATTGAATTGCGTAAGTCGGATGCCACACGACGCTTTAGGAAATCCATCTTCGACGACTATCCGCTGCGTGGCCCCTTAGGCCAAGCAGCTTGCGCGTATTGCGGGCGATGGAATGAAAAGCTAACCATCGACCACATTGTGCCCAAAAGCAAAGGCGGGCCGCATTTTGCGCGTTGGAATATGGTACCGGCATGTAAGCGCTGCAATTTAACAAAGACTGATCTGCCAGTATTTGAATGGTGGCGCCCAACAAGTCAGTGGAATCAACAGCGAGAGGAAATCCTGATGGCTTGGACTTATGCCAACAGCTTTATCGACGCCCACACTGATAGTGCTGAGTATTGGCGGTTTCTTGCTGAAAAGCGAGTGGTGCAGCAGGAAGTCTGTCGTCGCATGAAAAAGGGGCCATTTCGTGGCCCCTTTTCTTTAGCTGATTTAGGGAATGTTGGATGGGCTGTTGCTTAACCGTAGCAGTTGTATTTTCCGCTCTTCGATGAGATGAGCGGAGCTTACACAAGAGACGAGACCAAGCTCGGGATAGGACACTTCGTACACTTCTTGATCGTGGCAGTCCACGTAGAGGCGCACCTGCGCATCATTGATTGATGTCATTGATGGCGGCCAATGCTTTGTCCATGTTGATAAGCTGCCTTTGCGGCCAGTCACGGGCGTAACTAATCGCTCGCCTCAAGTCGCGCAGGAGGGGCTCTGCACCGCAGTCTTCTCCAGCGTCACAGAGATACTCGTCAATGCTGTCCAGGAGCCGTTCATAGCGACTCTCTTTGTATTGCTGCTTCCAGGCATCGTCAAAGCCTGGAGGCGTGCCTTCAATTGTCATTGGAAGTGCGTGGGTAGCGGCGGTCAAGACGAACGGCGTCGTCGAGGAGGTCATCAGCGATGGCCATGATCGCATCCAGTTTATTAAGGCGATCCAGATACCATGCGGCTTTCTTCAGACTGTCTTTCCCTTTGTGTCGTTCTCTCCATACATACTTAGCGATGTTGCCCTTGAGATAGCCACGAAACTCTTCCAGCGTGAGCTGGGCCTCAATGGCTTCGATGCATTCGATGCTGCCCTCTCCCGCATAGTGCGGAGGGTGGTTCACCATGTCAAAAGCTTTGTCCATTAGAAGCCTCCAAGTGTTGCCACACTTTACCGTTGCGAATAGCGGAGATCAAGCTCTTGCTAACGCCGTACTCGTCGGCCAGTTGATAAATTGTCTTGCCGCGACTTGATCTAATTTTTTCGACTTGGTTGGCCGTAAGCTTCGCATTGCGATTGCTTTCCCCTTGCAGCATTACCGAATCCCTTTCTCGCATTGCCTTGATTTTGTCTTGAAAATTGTCCTTGTGAGTCCCAAGCATTAAATGGGATGGGTTGCAGCATGCAGGATTGTGACACACGTGCCTTACAACCAGTCCTCTTGGAATAGGCCCCATTGCGAATTCCCATGCAAGCCTGTGAGTTGCCTTTGTTTTGCGAGTCCCGTTTACAAATTCGGCAATTTGGCCGTATCCCATTCCCCTTGTTGCCCCTTGCCATGGCCAGCACTGATGGTCTGACCTCCTCAATACATCACGAGAGAAACGAAGATAGAGCGATGAGACAAGGCCTGATCGATTCGGGAAATTCATCAAAACTGCTCCTGATGTAGTACAAAGGCTTCAAAGGTTTCGGGAACTATAGGCTGGGCAATCTCGTATATAGCTTGAGCATATGCCCTGATTTCCCATTGAGAATCACTAGGAAACCGAAGGCTAAGAAAATGAAGCAAGGCTTGCAAACTACAAGTCCAAACGAAGGAAGAATAATGGCACGTCGGCAGGATGCCTCGTGCCTGCTCCTTGCTTACACCCACTGCGAGCAGCGTGGCATAGGCTTCCTTGACGGCCTGCAGGGCCTCTGCATATTTGATTTCGGCTACGCGGGCACTGCCCACATCGAGCGGGCCTGCAGACGCCTGCTTGTTACTCTCGCTCTGCTTCCTGAATTCCGATGGGAAATAAAATTCTTCGCTGTCAGCAGCGCAATAGCGAAAGCTCTTCTCGTTCCAGCCCAGTTGATCATTGGCATAGGTGCCGCCAATCACATGCTTCCACCATTGCCGCGCCACAAACAGTGGCGCTTTCACTTGCCACTTGAAGACAACGCCCCGAAACGGGCTGGTGTGGCGATGGGCGACAAGGTAATTGAGAAGCTTCTTCTCCCTTGGGCCGAAGTCAGGCGTTTCAAGGTCAAAGCTTTGCCTGGCATCACAAACGATGTCAATGTCACTTCCCATCCAATCGAGAAGCCGAACAGAGCTAATGCAGTCACCGAGGGGATCATGCACTTTGAAGGTTTCAGAAGGGAGGGCGATCATTGTTCGTGGCGGAGTCGCGAAAGAGCTGTGTAACCAATGCGGGAAGGATGTTGTCCACCCTCGTCCCATACCACTTGTGCTCGTGGGACGGAACGCCCCAATGAGTCTTGCTTGGTTTCAAGAGCCAATATTTGTCCCTTGAATCCTGAGTCAATCCATCCATCTGCAGTGAGTGACAGAAGGACCACTCGCTGCCCGGCTTGGAATTGTCCATGATGATGGGCTTTCATCGAACGACGGAAGGGCACCCTAGGCAAAACCGTAATTTTTTGTTCGGCAGTTTCGCCAGATTCCACGGTGCAAACAAAAGTCTTCCGCCTATCGCGCAGGGTTACGCTAGAGGAAAACGAAAAGGCCATGCAGTACAGCTTGCCAGTGATCTTGGATTACGATGGGAGGAAAAGAATTGCAACCATGGGACCATTTGAGCGGAGCGTGGAAAGGGAATTCTCGTTGGCTGTTAACAAGAAAGCCATTGACGAATGCTCTGACCTCAAACAGCTCAAGGAAGTCGCCACCAATCTTTTGGTGGGGTGGAGCAATATGCAGGGCGCCGTAGGCGAACTGATCAAAGAAAACATGAACCTGCGGCATGCCATTGGCCTACGAGAGGCTGATTTGCAGGCAGCAGAGGAGCTGATGAATCAGGCGGCTAGCCTTCTGGACAAGCAAGCTGCTGATCGAGCCAGCAAGACTTCCCGATCTTCTCAATCCAAGTGGCGTCTGTGGCCGTGGTAGAGGTGAGCAAATATACCTTCCAGCCACTCATCATGGCAAGGTTATATTTGCGAGCGTCACGGTCGTAGCCAGAGCCTGAAACATGGCGGCCCCGCATGTAGGTGCCGCCTTGGATTTCAATCAGAGACTGTGCTTGTGGCAGAGCAAAGTCAGCTCTGTAACGCTTTGATCGCTTGCTTTTGGCGTAGCGCTCTTGATAATCCTCTTCCCACATGGGCACATCACTGAACTCACGAACGAGAGTTAGCTGTGGCCAGTGAAGCTTCCACTGTTCGTGGAACCTATCTTCAAGAGCGCTCACTGGAACAACACAAAGTTATTCCACGTTAAACGGAAAAGCGCTAGCGATTGTCGCCATTTCCTTGAAGCTGCCCGCGTTGAGCGCGGTCAGCAAGTTTATCCAGATTGCCTTGGGCGACATTGGAAAGGTCCAGTTCAAGCTCCGAAGCAATTTGCGCTACGTACCAAAGCACGTCGCCAAGCTCTTTGGCAATAGCAGCGCGAGTGTCAGCATCGAACACTCCAGCCTTGTCACGAATGACTTTCTTTACTTTCTCGGCTACTTCACCGGCTTCACCAGCAAGGCCAAGGGTGGGATAGATCATGTTGCGGCCTGCATCTGGGTAGATAGCAGTGCTACGAGCAGCATGCTGGTACTCGTTGATGTCCATAGAGGAACGGTGAGTCATGACTGAAGATAGACGGGACAGAAAGGGGCGCCTTAAGCGCCCCCAGAAACGTCAGAACAGATCGTCCGAAGCTTTTTTGCTGGTGCCACCGCCTGCACTGCCGGAGTTCTCCCACATGGATGCATAGCCTTTGGCACCATCCCGTTTACCCTTTACCTGCACTTGACCGGTGAAGCCAGGCTGAGCGTCGTTGGTCTTGCGGTCGTTGCTCCAGAGGGAAGCCTGCAGGCTGTACATGCCACGATCGTTCGGGCCTGCCTCCTTGGCTTCACGGAACACGTCAGCAGGGATGTCGATGGCGACTTTGTAGAGAGGCTGGGTAGCCATGGAAAGGAAAGTGGATAACGGAACAAGAGTAGCGGCTACGGACGGGGGATTAGGCTCCCCTATCCATAGAAATTGTGAAGGGCACACGACCGGGGTAGTGGTCGAAAAAGAACTGTTGCGTCTTCTGTGCCATCACACCAGCTTGCGCTACAAGCTCGCTGGAATCGAGGCTCACAATTTGAGCCTCTTGCCCCTTCCCAGTGTCTGGGTCGTAGATGGCAATTGCGCAATGTGCTTGCTCGATTTCGATGGAATACATCTGTTCGATGGCTTGCACATAGGCACCAAGCTGCATCCGATAATCGGAAAGCTGGGCGTCAGGTTTCTCTTTGTAGCTGGTCTTCCAATCAAGCAGTGCATAAGCACCGTCTTTCATGGTGGCCAACATATCGAAGGTGCCTGAATAGCCAATCTCCCTGGAGGGGCAGTACCAGGCGATAGCGCTCTCCACTAATAGAGGCTCACCAATGCGATCAAGGAAGTCTTGAATGGATGTGTAGTAAGGGATGTATTGAGGAGAATGATTGAAATGCTCCTCAATGTCTTCCCCATTGAACAAATCCTCCAACACTCCATGAAGCCAATTGCCACGTTCCACGGCATTGCGTGTGCGGCGGTTTGCCTCTTCATCCCCCACTTTCTTCCGCCAGTTGATAAGCGCCATTGTCTTGCCGATGGGGGCAGTAGTTGAGGCGACAGTTGTGACGGAAGGGAGCACTATCCCAGCAGGCACATTTGGGAACTGATCAAGAACGTAATACCGTTTCTTGTTCAGTTGCAGCCTGTTTGGTTCAAAGCGGGGGAGTTTCATTTCTCGTTCATGTCCCAGAAATACTCGCAGCCTTCGTCCGTACATGGCGGCGCCGCGAATTGCGATTGATAACGATCAGGAGGCGCCATGTAACGCCAGCAGTTTTCTTTAACGGGACACTCACCGCCAGTGCACATTGCGATGTCAGGCATGAGATGACGATTAATGAACGGAAGAAGAGAAACAGGATCCAGTAGGCCGGAACTAATAACAGAAGAAAGCAAAGCAGCAACACGTCTCGGACTATCCAGCGTGTCTTCTGGAAAACTCCAATAGGCTTCATTCGCCTTCTCCCACCATGCTTGAGAAGATGTCGTACTTGTCAACTTCTTCCCCATCGAGGCGCTTTGCGCTGTTGATGAAGGCTGGCTTGTGCTCGTCAACATACTTTTCAAACGCTTCAATAATGTTGCTTTGAAAGAAACCAGTGGCCATCAAATAGAGGGCAAGCTCTTCTACTACTTCATCGCAGAAAACGCAATGATTCTTGAACGTCACCTCCGTTTTGGCCTCGTTGTTGAAGGAGTAGTGCCAAGTATGTTGGCCGTATTCACGGAGAGTGGTCATGGCAGGATTTTGCTGGCGAGGAAGATGACGAGAAAACTAAGGGCAAGCCCAGTTGCGCTAAGAGCCAGAAATAAACCAAGCGGGTCATGTTGGAAATAGCTCGGGAGGAAGCTGAGTAAGGGGCTGATCATCGGGGTCAGTGCAAACAATGCCAGCGAAGGCGGCCGCTAGGGCCGCCGCCGCCAGGTCTACTTTTTTGCCTCCACAAATGCCTTCACTGCATCGATGGCACCTTGAACACTGACGGCATTGCCACGAATGCTGTCCAGTTCTTTGGTCATGGCAGCCTTGGTGATCTTGATGCCGCTGTCTTTTGTCCATGAGGAGACAAGAGTGGTGATCACATTGCCAAAGTCGGCAACGGTTTTCACATTGGCGCCAGTGGTGAGGCCGACAGTGTCGAGAGCGTTCTTCACTGCCACCTGACAGGTCCTCACATCGGCCAATCCGAGGGGATTGGCCTCGCAGAATTCAACGAGGGCTTGCTTTCCATCGAAGGCAATAGCCCACGCTTCTCCAAGATGAGCATTGCTTGATTCAGCAGGCGCTGATTGCGCTGCTGGTGCCGCAGCTTGCTTCGGAGCCTCCTGTTGGATCGGGAGCCGGGGCGATCCTTTTTGGTCATCTTCCTTGGGGATGTCTTCACCTGCATAAAGACGCAAGCCAAGGCCAGTGAAGGTGGCGATGCACTTGACTGCTGCGCGCTGGCAGTTGTCGCTGATTGCACGACCATCGAGTTCTTTGATGGCATTGTGCTTCCTGTCCATCACAGGAAAGATCAAGGCGACAGTGCGCCTCATACCATCAGTGAGATAAGGGCGCAGGTAGTAATAGCCAGGGCCACCAAACACCACTTCACCCACGGTTTTCTCTTCAAAGGCAACGAAGAGGGTGGGGAAATGTTCCTTGAGATAACGGTAAGCAAAGGGCCAGGAGAGGTAGGACAGTCCTTTGTAGTCCTTCTCAATGTGTGGACCAATGTCAGGTGTGTCATAGGCAGCTTTGAAGGCTTCTGCAGTGATTTCAAGAGGAGTAAAGATGCCGTTGTAGCGGTCCATCATTGCTTGTTGCGCGGGATCGGAAGACATGGCTGAAGGATCGTAGAGAGTGAAGGAATGTTTCATAGGCGAGAAAGCAGGCCGCTGGCGTAACGTTTCTTCGTTTCTTCATTGGAGTCGTAGAAGATGACGAGATACTTGCCAGGAGTTTCGGCATTGCCTGTGATGATGCTGTCACCAGGAAGTGGCCAGTCATTCACCATGCGAATGTCGGTGATCACTTCATGCGCGTGCTCGTCATAGCAATCGTCGTAGACAACGCTCTCGCAGTACAAACGAAGATCGCAATCCTCGTTTTCGACGAGGAATTGTATGAGGTGGTTCTTAAGTTCAGAAGCTTTCATGATCAGTCTTGGTAGAAGATGACACCGAAGTGATCGCCAGCGGCCTTTTCGGACTGTGCCTCCTCTTCGTCCATTGACACGCCAGGAAGAGTGTTGCCCATGTCGTGCATCACTCGAAACTGAATTTCATAAATTTCAGCTTCTTCTTCAAGCTCGCCGCAATAATACTTTGAATAGGCGCCAACGGAAATGTCGCCGTACTTATCAAAGGCTTTTTGAAGTTGGCCAATCAGCTTAGAGAGTTTCATCAGGGAAGATGTTGTCAGGGTTTACAGGCTCTTGGGTGTGATCGAAGCACTCTTCCCATGCGTTGTCCGCGAGAGTGGCGCTTCCTTCCCATACTGGAGTGGAGCGAATGAGACGTTCCAAAGCCTCACTGTTGCTTTTTCTTGCTTCGTGGGCGATTTCGCCCAAGTGAGCAAAAGCGGTGTCAGTGAGACAAACGTGACGGCGACGTTTTGGTTCACCGTGGACATTGGCCATAGATCAGCGACGACGGGAAAGGGGGGATGCAATGCAGTAGCCGATGCAGAATGCTGCGCCGAAGATGAGGAAAGCTTCCATCGAGGGTGGCAACTCAGCACACATTACACACCTTTTTGGGGAGTGCAACCTTGGCCCGCAGAGTCTCATGAGACTCTTGCTCAATAATTAAACAGGCGTTAAGAGGTGACAGATTTGAGCAAAAGGGTGGCAGCGCGCCATTTTCTTGCTACAACAGCCCCATCTCAACTTCCCCCATGGCATTTGACATCCTCGATCACGTAGGCAAGTTGGAGCCCGCCAAGGAGGCCGGCAAATACATTTGCCCAGCATGCCAAGGGACTAATTTTTCCTTCAATAAATCAGACGGCTCTTACAACTGCTGGAACGATCCATCAGCGAAACATCGCGCTGAAATTCGTCAAATACTGGCACCAATGGATCGCTGGGAACGCCCCGCCCGCGAGGACGGTCGCTACATCTTCCCATATGAGAATCGTGATGGCAACAGGGTTCTCGAGGTGGTGCGCAACGATAACAACGGCAAAAAGCAGATTTTTCAGGAATATCCAAGCGTGTCAAGCGACACGCCGCAGCGCAAGAAGGTTATTGATGCACTTCGCAGCGAAATCCTGCCTTATAGGTATAAAGAAGCCATCGAAGCCTCCAAGGTTACGCAGCACCCAATCTTTGTCGTTGAAGGTGAACTCTGCTGCGATAAGTTGTGGGAAATAGGATTGCCATCCGTCACATTTCTGGGAGGTAGCAAACAATATCGTTCCAACGGAGACTATTCCAAACTCTTCCGAAGCCATCGTCTCGTCTTGTGTCCAGACAGAGATGAGCCTGGAGTGGCTCTCATGCGAGAGGTGGCAGCGGACAATCCCGGCGCTCAATGGCTCTATGCAGATCCCGAATCCTTTGAATGGGAGACGCTTCCGCAGAACAACGGCTATGACCTAGCCGATTGGATAGACGAAGGTGCGTCACAAGACTTAATCATTAATTCCATTGTCAGCAAGGATCGCCATGAAGGGCAAGATGGTCTCCCTTCCTACGAGGAGATCATCGGCACTCTTGAGACGATGGTGGGGCTGTACGGCAATGACGCTCGTGTCTTGTTTGAGGCTCGTCAATGGATGACCAATCATGGCCTCAAGATTTCCACCACTGAACTTGACAAGCTGATTGGTGAAGCCAAAACCAGGGTGGATGGCAAAGAGGAGATTGAAGTGCTGGATGCCAAGGCCATTGCCATGTCCAATGACGTGCGTCGCTGGACTATTGCTGGCATTCTGCCTGAAAGCAGCGTGATGCTTCTCGCAGCGGCCCCTGGTAGCGGTAAGTCCACTCTTGTCTATAACTGGGCGATGAACATTGCGCTGGGCTCCGACTGGAGCGGCAGGCGGTGCCTGCCAGGCAAAAGTCTCATCATTCAATGTGACGAGCCGGTTGTGGATGCCGCAGAAAAGATGCAAGTCATTGGCTACGACCGGCCCGACATGCCTGAAGATGCCATTGGTTTTGTGGAACGCTGGCGATTCTCCAACATTGGTTGGCTCGCTGATCGCATCAAGCGTGAACGCCCTCGTTTCGTTGCCATTGACAGCCTTACAGCCTGCCTTGCCGGCATGGATGTTGATCTAATCAAGAGCGACGCCGGTAATGTCATCTACGAACTTCGGGACATCGCCAACACCTACGGTTGTTCCATCGTCATTCTTCACCACCTCAACAAGACCGGCGGCATTCGCGATAGCTCCAGCTTTGAGGCCAACGTTTCAGAAGTGGTGAAGCTATACCGACCAGAAAACAATCCTGGCCCCAATGAATTCCTGCTGGAGTGGACAAAGAGCCGTTCCGGCTTGAGCGGTAAGCACTTCCTCGTCCGAGAGCCCGACACCTATGGCTGGTTCTACAAAGGTCCAGTAGATGGAGATCCTGATGGCTTGATGCGCGTGGCCAACATGGTGAACAACCGTGGCAACGAACGCTTCAGCCCTAGTCAGATTGGCATGATGCTTGGCTTGAGTAGCACCGGCAGTGCGCGTCGCCTGCTGGAGCAGGCTCGCAGGCAAGGCCTCATTGATTCATCGTGGCAGCTAGGCCCCACTGGTGAGCGCGACCGCATGTATCAAAGCTTCAACTATGTGGAACAGGAGCCTGAAGACATTGCTCCTAGCGAAGTCCTAATTTCCGCCAAATTAGGAGATGACTTCCCATCGTCTAACGAAAGTCAAATTTCCGCCAAATTAGAAGATGCGCCAGAGGAGCCCGCCCCTGATGGGGCGGACGACGACATCTGGTTTTAACTAGCGCAAAGAGAGGGAGACTTCAAAGGCGTCTCCCCGCCCGCCCGACGCTACGAGGCGGGCTTTTTTAATGCTACTCATTTTCCACTCATTTCTTCGTCGTGTCCACTCACGATGGGGGTGGTATCAGGAATCTGCGTAAACGGCGTTTATCAGGAATCCGCGTAATATAATAATTATTAAGTTAAGGGCTCGGCCCAGTATTTGCAATGGTTTTCCAGAATCCTGGCCTTCAAGCCCTGCATCAATACATCACTGGCGAGCAAAAATCCGCCCCTCCCATTGAACAAACCGTGACTGCCGAAGCTGAGAAGAAGGCAGAAATCGAGGAAATCACCAAGGAAGTGCAGGAGGACGCTCGCATCGAGCGCCCGGTTTGGAAGGGGTTTGGACAATAAAAAAGCGGCCCTTAGGCCGCCTTCATCATTGCAGTTTGCGCTTTCCGTTAAAGGCTTGCTGTTCCTTGCGCCTTTGGAATTCCCGTTCTTCGCGCCCTTTCCCATAAAGCCATGAATTTGTACTTTGTCCTGGCTTGGGACCGTTTCGAGGAAGTTTGACTACCTTGAACTCCTTGAAGTCTTCGTTCATAATTTAAACTGCGGCAAAGAGGACAATGAAGCTGTGGAATGAGGCGATAGTCGCTGTATTGGTGATGGGTGAGCCACTTTGTGATAGCAGCCTGATCGTTTTCGCCTGACGTGAACCAAGCACCAGGCTGGTGTTTGCCTGAATCATCCATTGGGAGATTTCGGTGCCCCGTAAGAATGCCGCAGCGCCGAAGCAAAATCCCAGCGCCTTGTGCCAGGCATAAAAGCTGCATAAGTCCTCTTGATTTTGCCTCCAACTCCCTTTACCCTCACCACTGGACAAGTCAGTACCTTGCGCTGGCCAGTCTGCGTAAGCGTAGGTAGCTTATCGGCATTGCCCTCCAGCACCAGCGACGCCCCCAAAGGGCGGAGCGGAATCCAGCTCCTGGGCAAAAGAAACCTTCAATAACCAAAACGGTTTCTATCATCGCGAAGGAAAAACACTTCGCAATGATCTACCCTCCTAAGCCTGTCGAGCAATTGCCTTCGCTGGAGCACAACGGCACCGAAATCGTCTGTCGCATCCACCATGGCTTCTCGACGCCAGATCGCGGTCCTCAGCCTCAAGCTCGTTATCTATATGGTGCCGTAAGCCCCGAAGGCGAGCGGCATTGGCGGAGAAGTCTCAATGACATCCAAGCCTTGATCGATGCTGGCTTTAAACTGAATGCTGCCGCAGCAGCGAAAAGTGACGCATCATCGTCCGCTGTCTGATTCCGAATGGAATGAGATGGATGCCCTAAGGAGGGCCATTAAAGATGGCCCTCCTTCTGTTGCCTTCCACAAAATGGAAAGGTTTTCCGAATTGTTTGTTAGAACTCTGCCGTATGAAGGCGATACAATTGCGGCAGCAGTAAAACCTCCAGATGGCGCAGCCTGAGATTATCTTCAAGGACAACCAAGAATGCCTTCGTTATGCAGTAAAAGTGCTAACGGATGCAGGGCTCACTCCTGAAGAAATTGAGCGTGTCAGGGTGAAGAATAAGCCTGGTGTCAACATGGCCAAAGACCTTGTTGGCCTCAGGCGTCATATGGTGCAAGAGCTGTTGGCTGCCAACATGAGCAACCGACAAATTGCTGATGCATTACAGATTGGTAAAGACACCGTTAATTCTGATCGCCATTATGCTCGTCAGCTTTATACGGAAAAGCTTCTGGCATCTGCAGACGTGCATAGAGCACGTCTGCTCAAAGAACAAATTGATCTCAAAGAAAAAGCGATGGAAGCTTTTGAGACCAGCAAGAAGAAAAAGATTACCACCATTCAAGATGGCGATGATGGCCGCGGCGGTACGCAAATCAAGGTGGAAGAAAGCGCTGGTGATGCATCGTTCCTCAATGTGGCCAAGAATGCCCTTGTGGAACAGGCTCGACTTCTGGGCCTGCACGAGCTGAAGCGTGAGGAGCAGCAAGACAAGACGTATCAACAATTCCTTAAGGATCTCACTGTTACCATCGACAAAGAAAAACAGCTCAAGGAAGCCGATGAGCTTCGAGCCAATGCTCTGCCAGTCCAAGCTGGAGACGTAACGGACGCAACGACAGTCCTACCTTCTACAGAAAACCTTTAGCCACAGCCCTTGACGGGTTTCGTTATGGTCGGCAAGATACAACGGTTGCCTTCTCCCATTGTCTTTCTCTTTCAATAGCGTCGACGACTTCCTGCGTAAAGCGCAGGAAGCCAAAACTGAAAAACGTGAAGAGATGCACGAATACGTGCAAGACTTCGTTAATGATCCATCAATGGTTGGCGTGCCAGTGGAAATGGCTGACACCATTGGTCAGCTCATCGAAAGGTATGGTGATGAATGCCTACGTCAAATTGCCCTGTTCACATTGGGAAAATGGTACGGCGTGCACGTGGGCGTCGTGCAGGAAATGGTCGCCACTGAAGACTTTGGCTCAGCCATAGCCGCGTCTATGGACGCGGCCAAGATTAATACTGCCATTCAAACGCTAGAAGGCGTGGGCAGCTTTGGTGGTGATGACGATTGGCGCAAAATGCTTGGTGACAGCATTGTGTCAGAAGTGGATGAACATCGAGCGAGGCATGGTGATGACAGTTGATATGCCAAATGCCATGCGCACCTTTCTAATTACAACCAGCAGAGATGAATGCATCACGATGTCTGCCACTGGTGAATGGGAAGTGCGTCAGCTTTTTGCAAAACAATTCCCACGAAAACGCATTTCAACAGTGGATGAATATCCGCAAGATGTGTTAAAGGTGTCTGGTTGTTTTCAATGATTCGTCTTCCATCGTTTCGTATTTCCATTTCCCATGCAGGAGGCATCATTCAAATTGGCGCAACAACTATCGAGTGGGCCAATGCGGTCCCGCCAGGCACTCAACTCATGGGCCAGCCCCAATGGGGCTGGACAGCAGTCATATTCCCAACTGACTATTGGTTCTTTGGACGGTGATGCAATTATGAGTCGTCGCAAGGCGTTCATTTGCGTGCCACCTGCACTGGCAGAGGAAGTGCTTGCCAAAGGACAGGAAAGCCCTTTGGTTCATCCCGTATGGGCTAAGGCCATAAAACGGAATCGTTATTTCGTTATCACAGCAGACAGCTTGGACGATCTCACCGAAATCGCAGATTTCGCTCGCGTGGAGTTGGAAGAACCAGAGCAGCCTCTTACGAAAGTGCGTCGTCATGCCTTCCAGGCCTTGCTGGACCGCGCCCACCGTTACGCCATTCTCGAACCACTGGGCGAGTGCCATTGCATGGCCACCGCTTGGCGTGACCAGCCTCTGCGGAGCAACAAGGCCTCCTCTCGGGTGGTCACGGAGCTTCGACAGGCAAAAGTGCGCCATGGCTTGACACCACGCCTCTGAGACGGCACAATGCCACCACGAGGCGCGAGCCTCTCCGTTCACTTCTTGAATCATGCATCGCATTCTGTCCGTGTCCGGCCACGCCAACGTCCGTGGCCTTTCCGTTTTTGCCAAGAACATCTTGGGCAACACATCGCCTGTGATGTTCTCCAATGAACCAGTTATTGAAGGTGTGTTTCGCATTGGCGAATTGATGAGCGCTTGCCAAGCGCTCGAAACCGCTATGTCAATCATGGAAGGCGAACGTTCAGACGTTCGCCCTCATGCGGCATTGGACAATGCCATCAACCAACTGAATAACTTGCAGCTTCGCTTAGACAGCATGGTGCGGCAAAGTGCTGTCATTCATGCCGAAGTGGTAGAGCATATGGCTCAAGATGAGCCTGAGATGATGCAACACTATCTTTCAGCCTTTGCTAAGGCAGTTGGCCAAGGAGAAGTGTGACAATGGAGGGAATGTCACAGCGTGAACTTATGCAGTGGATGATGAAGCCATCAGAATTCTTTGATGAGATGGCCTATCGAGCAAGACGCCTAGAAAAGCGTCTCGCCAAGCTCAAACAGAAAGAAGAAAAGAAAATCCTGGAGCTATATCGTCAATCAGTTTCTATTTAACCATCGGCCCCATCAGGGGCCTTTTCTTTTGTCCATGTGGAATCATGTGGGATTGGCTCCAGTCCCACGTCCCAATCATCGTAGTCGTCGGAATTTCTTAGTTTGCGAGCATATTCTTGTGGCTCATAGTGCTCACCATTGCGCAACCACCTGGCAAGGCGTTCACGTTCTTGCTCTGGAGATAGCTTCATCGAAGTCCGGCTCGGCTCGTATAGAGACTGGCTAGCTCCGTATAGGCAAAAAGAAGGGGGGCAATTGCCCCCCTTCTTTCTGTGGCTTCCGATGAGCGATTTAGCAGGAGATGAACTCGACCGCAAGTACAGTGCGCTCCTGAGGCCCATGCGTGCCTTGGCTTAGTCGCAACGACCGCGCCCACACTGTCACGCCCGTCCACCCTTACGGCTCGCTGCTTGAAGCAACAAGGGAAGCCTTTCGGCCTCCAGGACCAACCACTCAGAAATAGTAGCACCCAACACGCCGGCCACCCCCTCGAATCATGAAGCAATTGTGAAGGGCTCGTCGGCTCAGCCCTGAAATAAGGCACAATAGTGGGACTGCGCTCGGGCGACTGACGCAGGCTCCTGGACTTACCCCCCTCTTCTTGATGCTTCGTTTTTTCTCTTCCCTTTTGCTGCTCAGCGCCATTGCTCCGCAAGCGCATGCAGCAACGATTGAATGCGGCCAGGCCACTCATTACGGCATTGGCGATGGCTACCACGGCCAACGCACTGCCAATGGCCAACGCTTTGATGCTTATGCCATGACTGCCGCCCACCCATGGCTCCCCTTTGGTTCACGAGTTAAAGTGAAGAATCGTGACAATGGGAGGAGCGTGCTGGTGACCATTAATGACCGGGGTCCCTACACTGGCTACAGCGTGTTGGACCTGTCTTACGGCAGCTTCTCTCGCATTGCTTCGCCTGGTCAAGGCGTAGCGAACATTTGCATTTCCCGAGCCTGATCAGCTCCCCTTCCTCCTCCTGAAACCATGAACCTCCCATCCCTCAGCTTGCTTTTCACTATTTTCAGCTTTGGCGCTTTTGCCGTTGTCGCCGCTCCAGAGGCCATGCCTAACAAGGCTGGCCTTGACAATTGCGTGCAGCTTCATCCTGAGCGGTATTGCCGCATTGCCAATGGCTTCCCCGTGCCTCCGCTTAAGCCCTGATAAGCTGACCACGGAATGTTCGAGGCCCCTTGACAGGGGCCTTTTTCATGTCCTACCATTGGCGCACGCCCGAGAGGGTGAACTGTTCCCGAAACACCATGACAGCAACCGCTCATCACCGCGTTACCAAAAAGGCTCAAGAAGCCCTTGGCGTGACAGTGCTCAACGTGCTGCAGCACTGTGTGGTCATTCGCACTGATCGCGGCCCTCGCTTCATGAGCCGCAAAGTGTTTGATTCTTGGGAGGCAAAGCAGCGCGCCCAAAAGGCACACGCTTGTCAAGCTCGATATATCGCCAACAATGTGTGGATGGTGCTTGATCCCACCACTAACACCGATGCTCACACTGTCATTCGCACTGGCGCCTATGCCAAAGGAATTGAAGGTAAGTGGGGCTGCACTTGCACTGATGCCCACTTCATGATGGAGCGTGGCCAAGAACCCTGCTGCAAGCACATCTTGGCTGCTCACATTCAACTTGCTATGGGCTCATGACTGAAATTATTCATCCCCCATTGGACTCTCTTGAAGACAGACTGGGCGACGCACTAGGAGTCGCCCTTGGCATGCTGCGCCATCCAGAAACTCTCACGAATGCCTCAATGGCAATGGTTGAGAAGGCATTTCTGGAATGGTGTGACAAGCAAATTGATGCCATTGGCGCAGAAGCGCCTGAAACGGTTCACCCTGAAGATATCGGCATTTTCTTGGAGCCAGACAACGATGACTGAAGCCGAAGAGATGGCAGTAAAGACTGTCATCAAAATGACCACGCGAGAGTCAATTGATGATGGCATCATGACTGCCGTTACAATGATTCGCATTGCAGCGCAAGTTCATCCTGAGTGGACATTTGATCAGCTTGCTGATTGCATTGAAGCCACCGTAACGAAAGACTGTCATGAGTGATTCTCATTCGATCACTCCGCCACCTGAGTTGATTGCCAAGTGGACAGACAACGCGCATCTCAGCCAGCCGAACATGGGGGCTATATGTCATGAAGTTGCCACTCTCGCCGCCCGCTGGGGCGCTGATCAGGAGCTGGAGGCGTGCTGTGAGTGGCTGATTAACGAGGGTCATGAATACGAGCATGTTGCTTTGCGGGATGCCCGCCGCCCACGGCCACTGAGTCTGAGGGAGAAGGCACTGGAAACACTGCGTTCTATGCAAGTTGAGCCTTGTTGGATTAACGGTATCAATACCAACGCAGAGCTGATGTCAAAGTACGACATTCTCCGCCGCGCTCTTGAATCCCTGCCTAATTGACATGACAGAGCAACAAATTCATTTCATTCGTGGTTGCTGTGTAACGATTCTCGCGTTTGCAGCTATTGGTTTATTGGCATCCATTCTTTTGCCATCAAATAAACCTAGGGACAAATCAAATTTTGAAATTATTGATACATATAAAAACTGCAATGTAATTAGATACACCGATCCATCTAGCAACTGGCATTACTTCCTGAGGTGTAGCACATGAAAGAACAAGTCGAGCTAATGATCGGCCTAACTGTTGCTTTCGTTTTGCTTTTAATCATCATTACACTTTTAACAGAATGACTCAAGAACACCCGATTACTCCGCCGCGTGAGCTGGTGGACCGTCTCCAAGATCTCGGAAATCTTGATGCGATTGAGCTTGCTTACCAGGCTGGTGCTGACCAGGAGCTGGAGGCGTGCTGTGAGTGGCTCCACAGCAGCCTGCCTGGTTACGACAAACACTACGCGGATTATCTCCGCGCCGCCCGCCGCCCCAAGCCGCCGAGCTTGAAGGAGCAGGCGCTACAAGCGTTGGACCTCTTGAAAGTGGATGCCACTACTCACGGTCTTGGCTTTGACGCATCTACCATCCGCCGCGCTCTTGAATCCCTGCCCGAGTAGACATGCCAAATCCAGCACCTTTACCCCCACTTGACTTTCTTGTCAGACACCTGGAGGTAGTGCCTGTCAGCACTCTTGGAGAGGAAAGCGGTCTTGTTTGGCGTAAGCCCACAGCGGCAATGCACAAAGCTGGTGATCGCGCTGGAACGCTTGTCCGGCACAGCACTTATGCCGGAAGACAGGACTGGAGGATTCGCCTCAACTACACCGGCTATTTAGCTTCTCGCGTCATTTACTACCTGCATCATCGCGTTGATCCTGGCGTTATGACGGTTGACCACATCGACCGCAACACGCTAAACAACAATGTCGCTAACCTCGCTCTGGCGACATGGCGAGAACAAGGTTTCAATCAGAAGCGAAGGCGCGACAACACCTCAGGTGCTCGCGGAGTTAGCTGGTCGAAGAACGGTTGTTGCTGGACGGCTCAAATAGGAGTAGATAACACAATCGTGAGGCTTGGATCTTTTAAGTGCAAGCTTGAAGCCGCAGCAGCGTATAACGACGCTCTTGTTCAACACCTTGACTCTAGACGCCATGGCATTGCTAATGATTTGGCTGTCATTCAATGCGACTGCCCCAAATGCAGCTAGCCAAACCTCGTATTCAACATCACTTCTATGGCTCACGACTTCAAACGACTGTGCAATGAACTCCTGAGTTACTTGTACCAATGCAACTGGCCTGATGCGAAACGTTTTTATGCACTTGTTGAGCGCACCCGCGCCGCCTTGGAAGAGCCCGAGCCGAAAACGGCTACAAAAGCTGAACTTGATAAATTCGTTGAAGAATACTGGGGATCAATGAAAGGGTTTTATCCTGGAGGTCATGAAACTATTTATACACCATTTGAACTCATTGCCCGTGAACACTTTGCTAACTTCGCTCGTGATGTGCTCGCCCGCTGGGGCAACCGTTAAAAAATCCTTGACAGTTCAAGCCAACCGCATTAGTCCACCCATCGACCATTTTCCTGACGCTAGGGAAATGGTCACCCAGTAGCCCATTTCACTAATCACCTACATGGAATCCAACAAAAAGCTTTTTCTTGTCACTCTTCAGTATCGTGCTTACGTCTTGGCCGACGACGACTATGATGCTGAAGACTTTACAAATGATATTACTGATAACGAACGCCCTACTATTGAAGTGGAGGAGGTGCGGTCAAACGTGCTTCAGTGGCCGCAATACGCTTGCGTCTACCACGTGGATCAGTTTGAGAACGACATCAAAATTTCAGATGTTTTCCGAGTCCAGTAGGTCACTTCTCTTTGGTTGCCGTGAATTCACTTTTGTCTGACCTACTTTCTTTCCTCAGAGAAGTAGCAATCTTTTCCGCTGGAGTTTTTGCTCTAGCAGTGCTGATGGTTCTGATTGCCCAACTAGCTCAGTAGCCCGATCAACTTCTATGTCTGAACTTTCACCCGCTGCCCAGGCAGTGCTGGACGCCGCTGAAGACGCCTACGGCATCAACTATTCCGAGTTTCACTGTTGCGCCGACCGTGTTGCCGCCGCCGCCCTTCGTGCTGCTGCGGATCAGGTGGTGCCTGAATACGAGACAACGCCTGGAGGTTCCAAGATCTGGCCGAGCGAACCAGTGCCTTCCATCCGCGCTGGGCTCCTCGCTATTGCTGATGAACTTGAAGCCCAATGACTGAACTTTCCCCAGACGCACAAACTGTACTGAACGCTGTTTTACCAGTCTATGACGACGAACACTTGTACGTCGCCACCATGAAAAAACATGCGGGTATGATTGCCGCCGCGGCGATCAAGGCTGTTGCGGATCAGGTTGAGCCTGATGATGGTGTGTCTGCTGAAGTAAGACAGGTGCTCCGTAGAATCCTCGCCATAGCCACTGAGCTTGAAGCCCAGTAGTCCACCTCACTAATTACCATGGCTGAAACACTTACCGGACCAGGGCTTGCTGCCGCTGTTCTTTCTTGGTCGCTTGTTTTGACACTCTCTATTGCCATGCTTTCGGCAGCCACATGGTTTGCTTTATTGATTTGGACTGATACGCAGAATCGTTTCCGCCGCTAACCCAGTAGTCCATCCCACTAACCTCCATGACCGACTACAAACAACTGTGCGCTGAATTTGTTAGCGCAGTGGATGGGCTGTTAAGCCAAGGTGAATCCCCCGCAAACCCAGGCCAACGACTCATCCTGACCGTTCACGTTGAAGACCTAGACGCCCTTGCCAACCGCGCCCGCGCCGCTTTGGCCGAGCCCGAGCCGGAGGCCCCCACCGACGCAGAACTATTGGGAGCCTTGAAAGCAGGAATTGCGGCTTTCCCGCCGCGGCATCCAGAAGCACTGAATCTGTCGGCTGCTGAATACGGGGTTGACCTGGAGATCCGCAATGCTCGCGCTGTTCTTACCCGCTGGGGCAACCATCCGGAATCTCCAGATAGTTCAACGCAGTCCTCTTAGTCCGATCAACTGATCTCCTCTGATGACCCTACCAACCAACAGCATCACCTTCCATGAAGGCCCAGCCCCTGCAGAAGTCATCCGCATCGACGCCGAAGGCTTCCACTACCGAGGGCAATTCATCGAGGATGCAGGCGAAGCCCACCGCCTGCTGATCGAGTACCTGCGCAAGCATCAACCAGAGGGTTCCTGGAAGCACGCCGATGAGTGACCTTTCACCCGCCGCTCAGGCAGTGCTGGACGCTTTCCGTTCCAGCCACACAGGGCAAGGCTGTCTTGCCGCCGCCCTGCGCGCTGCTGCTGAACAGCTTGGCGAATGCCGTGCTCCAGGTGCCGAGTTTGAGGATTTGTACTCACGCATCATCGAGGTTGACGATCTCCTCGCTATTGCTGACGAGCTTGAAGCCCAGTAGTCCGATCAACTCCGATGACCGAGTTTCCGTTTATCTATGTCTGCAGCCACGCCGGCAAGATCGGCAGTTTCCGCTGGGTTAATGCAGACACGCGCTATCCCGCATTCGATAGGCGCTGGCAAAACCCACTAGCGCAACGCGGTTACTGGGGCCGTTGCGGGTTGGTCAACCCTCCGGAATCGCCAGATAGTTCACCGCCGCTTCCTTAGTGCGATCAATCACTGGTTAGAGCTGGACTGGGCTTCACGAGGCCCAGTCCTCACCGCCTGCTCCGTAGCGGGTAACGCCCCATGAAGAAATCATTGGGAACCCACATCCTATAGCAATTATTAAGCCATGTCCTTCTCCATTGGTGACCTCGTCGATCTCTACGACGTGGGCTTTCGTCAATGGAGGGGCGAATACACCGTGATCAAGCTGCCGCACGAAACAGGCGGTCTCTACTACAAAATCCGTAACACCCGCACGAATAGCCAGCAGTTCGTTCGCGAGAAAGCCTTGCGCCGCAGTCGTTTAGGGCCATTCCGCATCAAAAGCTTGCAGCCCTGACGGCAATGCTGTAGGATTCTGCTCACGGGGCGAGAGCCTCACCACCTTCTGATTGTCATGACCCTCATCGCTCCTCCCCTGCAAGGCACTCAGCTCCAGCCCGGCACCATCCTCACCTCGTCATGGGGCTATTCCATGACCATCGTGGATTTCTATGTGGTGGTGCGCTGCACTGAGAAAACCGCCTGGGTGCAACAAATCGAGAGCTGCGAAGAAGATCACGGTCCCGCTGGTGACCATGCCGTGCCCGAGCTGTCCCGCAAGCCTCTGATGGTGTTCCAAAACCGGGCTGACAACCAAGGCGGCGAGATGGTGGAAGCGCCCATCAAGAGCTTCCGTATCAAGCGCAACGCCGATGGCACTGAATGGCTCTGGAACAGCAAGCTGCAGCGCACCATGCGCATTTGGGACGGACGCCAGCAGCGCATTAACCACTGGGACTGACCCCCTTTGTAACGATATATATCGTCAGAAGCGGGGCTCCCAAAGCCCCCGCTTCGTTGTGCTGTATAGTTCTGTCATCGGGGGCGAGAGCCTCCACCACCTCCTGACAGTCATGACCACCACCATCAACGAAACCGTCACCTGCCCCAACTGCGACGGCACCGGCAGGCTTCCCCACTACAGCCACATCGCAAACGGCACTTGCTTCGCCTGCGGCGGCACCGGCACTATCACCTTCAAGACCTTCATCGGCGACAACAGCGATGTGATCCTGGAAGTGTTCAAGCACAACGGCAAGTTCTGGCACGCCTTCCTCCGTTGCCGTACGTGGAAGAACTACGTCAGCCCCTCCCATGGTCCCATGCATGAATGGGGCAAAGACTTGTGGTGCAAGCGCATCGACGACGCGGCGGAAGCTCGCGAACTGTGGCGCAATGCTGCCAACACCGGCATTAAAACTGCTCTTTGTGACTGACTGTTAAGCCGGCAGCGGGGCCACCAAAGGCCCCGCCTTCCCATGCTGTATAGTTCTTCTCACGGGGCGAGAGCCTCACTTCCTGATCATCATGGCCCTTCAAATTAACGTTGATTACACCTCGCCCTGGGATAAGCGCTACTGGGCGAAGGATTACGCCGAAATGGCGCTTGCCATCCTGAACAAGAGCGAGCGCTGGCCCGCAGGCTCGCTGAAGGTGGTGCACTTCGATCCCCAGAGCCCCACTCACTGGCGCCTGATGCCTGTCAATGGCATTCAGCAGCCTGGTTGGTGAGATGAATCTCTCGCAAAACGCACTTTCCATTAATCAGCGCAACATTCTTCTTTACTATCTCAATCACAAGAAGAAACACGCTGATAGGCCATGTTATGCACCAAAATGTCCGTCACAGGCAAACAGAGTGCATGATCATATAAAAGCAATGGAAAGATTAGAAGAGCGTGGTTTCATTCGTTTGCAACGTTCTTCTGATGACTATTTGTCTTGGATCATTGTCGACCCCTAAATCTTTCACCATGGCCACCATCCCCACCATCCATCTCAACGGCACCGGCGCTACCACCCTTCGTGATGAATACGCCGCTGCATACGACGCTATTGGCAAAGCCGTAGACGCCCTTGTGACCGCGACTTCAAACGCAAGAGATTTTTATCCCCAAGGAGAGCATGCTTACTGGCAGCATAAAGCTGAAAGGAACGCAGCACTTGACAGCCTTCGTAGCGCTCATGAATACGTGGGAGCAATGTTGGTCGGTATTTGCGACCAGCAATAAAAGGCGTGTTATCATTTGTACTTGTTGACTACTAGGTTAAATGAATCATTGGCGAGGAATCCCACCATGGCAAAGGATGTGGGGCAGTGTGACCGAAGCGCCTGTTGATTTGTGCTGGGAATGGAAATCAACTTCTCGACTACAAAGTGGCTACGGTAGGATCACTATTAACAAGAAACAGCACCTTGCTCATCGGATTGCCTGGGAATGGGCTTTTGGTCCCATTCCTGACGGCATACTCGTTCGTCATCGATGTGACAATCCTCCATGCTGCAATCCGTTTCACTTAGAGCTTGGCACGGATCAGGATAATTACAACGACATGATCACCAGGGGAAGGCGTGTTCTTAGCAGCGCTAAAGGTGAGCGTAATTGCAAGGCAAAACTGCGCTCGGAGCAGATTTTACAAATTCGTCAATTGTATGAATCCGGGAAAGAGTCGACGAATACATTGGCTAGAAAGTTTAACGTTACTCAGTCTCTAATTAGTCAAATCGTCTTGCACAAAATATGGAAACATATTTAGCCCGTGATTTCTGCCCACAGGGCTCTGATGCCTATTACAAAGCTCGTGATGAGCGTGCAGCAGCCTTTGATCAGCTCCGCCAAGCGCAGCACTACGTGGGCGAAGTGCTGATGGGCATCTGCGATCAAATGTGACCCTGCTCCTGACTCTGCCTCAACTCTGCCCTTCCATCGCTTCCTGAAACCATGCTGTCCATCCTCCTCGCCACTGCACTGCCCGAACTGCCTCCCGTGGTGCAACCCAAGCCTGTTCAGTCCCGCCAGCAAGCCATCCTTGAGAAGATCATGCAAGAGGCTCCTGCTGCCGCCTCTGAACGCTCCTTTGGTGACTGCACATATATGTGGGACCAATGGAAGCTCAGCTCTGATGGCGTTAGAACCACCTTCCGCACCTGCAAGGGCGAATCTGTACAAACGCCCGTGAGCGTGGCCGTGAGCTGCCCGTTGCTAAAGGTGAACACCACTAGCTCCACCGAGCCTGGCAAATGGCAGGGCTGGCGCAGCCCCATCGCTAAAGGCTCAAAACCAGGGGAGGCCATGATGGTGGCCAGTCTCTGCGCCAATGTGGCCGAATAGCTTGACAAGCCCCGCAAGGGGCTTTATCTTTGCTCATGTCCGGGGCGGCGACGCTCCACAACTGCCTGATAGTCATGACCCGCATCATCTTCACCATGGATTCCTTCAGCCCCACTCAAGGGCAGTGGTGGTCTGATCGTTCCAATACCGATGTGGAGCGCCGCGTGAGCTTGGTGGCTTCCCAGATGGGCTTCTTCCTCTGGACTGCTGATTTCCGTCACGCTCGCACTGGTAAGCACATCACTCAGAAGTTCTTCTGCAGCCTGCCCACTAGTGACGAGCCCGTAGCCCTGTTTGAACATGCCAGCGACCGCCAGGCATGGCTTGAGAAGCAATGGGCACTGCGAGCCGCCTGACTGTCTAGGGGCCGCCCCAAAGCGGCCCCGCCCCCTTTCCCTCGATATATCCTGAAAACCATGCAAGACGCTGTAAACGTGATGGCCATCAGCAAAAAGGGCAAGAGCCGCATCGGCACCAAGCTCACCACCGCCATTGTTGAGCAAAACCATCACGACAAGTTCTTTCTCGTATTTCCTGAGCTAAACCAGTGCCGGTGGATTAAAAAGGACAACGATCCTGATTTTCGTATCATCGGAGAAAACTGATGAACAACAAACAGTACGTCAGTCGCCATTACAACGCCGCTCAGTCAATGTATATAGCTGAAGCGGAAAAATGCCTTGACGATTTCATCCTCGATGAACTTGGAGAGGATTTCTATAAACAATTGCGATATGAGGCTGCTTGTACCAGTCTGAAAGCCCTTGGAAATCAAATCGCTGGCATGCAAGAAGGAAAGGTGAAGCGCCAGACAATTAAGTTTTACGAGCAAAAGCGCAAGCATCTAGAGGAAGAGGCTTGCAAGTATGATCAAACCCCCTACACGCTCTGAAGCCATGCATTTTGTCTGCAACTACAACAGCAACGGCCCGTATTTCGCGCCCACAAAAGGCCAATACCATGCCTCTCGCCTGAAAGACATCATTTTCCACGTGAGGCTATGCATGGAAGATGGTGACTACCAAATTGGCGTGTTTGATGACGATGGGGAATGCAAGGGCATGTGGATTGATGAAAGCGAGCCTGTAGACGATGGGGAGGGCGGCATGGTGCTCTCCGAGCCCGATTATGTGCTGTATCGCCCAGGCACCATGAGCGCAGGCATGTGGAACCTCCACCTTCGTAAATTCAAGAGGCCTTGAGCATGATTCTCATCGATTTCTTCAATGCTGATTCCTGCAAGGGCACTGAACTTATTGAAGGGTGGTACTTCTACGACGATGCTGATGAAAGCGTCATTGGTGGTCCGTTTGATGATGAAGAAGCGGCCATCAAGGCCGCGTTCGATGGCCATGGCTGGTAAATCACGATTTTATTGAACTCATGTCTTTTTTTGGCCTTCTTGGTGTCGATTTTCCGTATTGTCCGCATTGTGAGCACCCAGTACACAACGATTATGTGCCGTCTGATCTTTTAGAAGAAAAGGATTACCCTGTTGAGTCAACGCGGTATAAATGCATTGCTTGCGGTACAGAGATGGCAATCGAAAGTCATGGAGGAGGCCTTTTCAATGTGTACCCCAATGAAGATACTTTTCCTGAAGACGATTTTTTCTAATGAGCATGAAAAAAGCCGGGCTCAAGGCCCGGCTACGTGCGTATAGGAACTGGCTAGTGTCGTATCAGGAAAAATTGGACCCGGCTAGAGGCGTATCAGACCCGGCTAGGGTCGTATTATTGTTTATTGTTATTACTTTTCAGTTGTTTATTCTTATCATTAATTAATTGAATTTTTGATATAAAGAATAAAGAATTAATCACACTTTTGGTTGATTGTTATTCTGAATTAATTGCGTCTTGCCGTTGTTAACAATAAAGAATTGATTGCATCTTGAAGCTGCAAAGAATAAAGAATTGATTGTACCGGGGTTTGCATCTCCTGCTCTCTCGTGCAGTTTGCATCTCTTACCGTATCCGGGTGTTTGTGACGCTAACTGCGCACCGTGCTGAATGTTGCTAACTGTTGCCGGGTGTTTGAGAGGGTAACTGTTCGGCGCTAAGTGCAAATATTTCAAGACGTTACAGCGGACGCCACAAGCGGCTGCGGCATGGTATGGGCCGTGAATGTTGCGGAATGTTGCGCGGCTTGACGCAAGGCCGGGTGCCATGGTACGCGCGTGCGCGTTCTTCTCTTTAGTGGCTGCCATGGTGCCGGATTGCGTGAGCCCGTACCATGCTTGGCCGGGTGCCGTCAATGCAACGGCCCGCAACGGTGGCCACCTTGCAAGGTGACCCCATTTACGCAGCGTTGACGGAATTCCGGCCCGTCATGCCGTATTGTTGTTCCAACGGCAAAGGGCGAGAGCCTGACGCCGCCAACCCTGCAAACATGCCTGCCATGCCTAACCTCCACGGTTACCTGATCATTGACGCCAGTAGTGGCACTGTGCTGCCGGCGTCCGCTTGCTACCTAGTGGCCGATGACGCGATGCCTGACGATGCCTGGCACGCTATGGCCGACGATGCTTGGAGCGATGATGACGCGATCAATGCCGCGCGGCGTTATGGGCGCAAATTATCCGATGTTGTGACAACATCACCCAAGCTACCGGGCGAAGCTTAAACAATCCGCCAAACATTCAGCAAACATTCTCACAAACAAACATCATGCCTGCCGTCATCAATTCCCGTGCCAAGCTGCCTAGCAAGCTTGCGACATTGTGCAAACAATATAAAATCAGCGCGCGTGACCTCTTGTCAGTCAACCCCAAAGCTGAGAAATCTAAAGTTCAAACGTACATTCTACATCTTGCCCCTGCTGATACCTCTGGCGTAAACGTGTGTGCTGGCGCTGGTAATTGTCGCAAGATTTGCCTACACTTTGCAGGCAACCCAGTCTATATGAACAACAAACAAGCGGCCAGAATTCGCCGGACCTTAGCATTCGCAAACTATAAAGAGGAATTCATGCTGTTGCTTGTTTGTGCAATATTGCACAAGCTTGCCAAGCATCCTAAGGAGACCATTGCGGTGCGTCCCAATGGTACAAGCGATAATGCATACGAAAACATAGACTTTACCATCACGCCAGAGTTCGCAACATTCTGCCGCCGTAAGTTCGGCATTGATGTGCCCATTGGTAAGCGCAATATATTCGAGGTGTTTAACTACATTTCAGCCAATGGTGGGCCGCGTGTTGTATTTTATGACTACACCAAAATCAAGCGGAATTGGGCGGAATGTGCGCGGCTTGGGTATCACCTTACTTGCAGCTTTGATGGCTGGGATAACAAGGCTAACCTCGCTATCTGCCGGGACGCACTGCGCAATGGGGTGAATGTTGCCGCAGCATTCAACCTTAAGCGTGGCCAAGATCTGCCGCAATATGTAGACTGCGCGCGCTTTGGTTTCCTGCCTACTGACAGTATGACCGGCAGAGTGTTCGCCGTGCTTGACGGTGACTTGACTGATTTCCGTCCGTCCGATGTTGCTGGCGGTCATATTGTGGGCCTACGCTTCAAACTACCGCACGGCATTAACTACAGCGAAGCTGACAAACAAGCATTCTGCATCGCATGATAAAAGGGCCACAACATGTGGCCCCCATTGTTTCAACATTCCCTCTCAACATTCCCGCAAATGTTCTACATCACAGAATCTGAGTTTGGCCACACGTTCTACGCTGAAACATTCGCAACATTCGATGATGCTTGCCACGCGCTAAACATGCTCGAACTATCGCAGGAAGACGCCTACAGTTTCGAGCGCGAATGTTCCATCGCTGAGCTTAAACAGCAGATCGTAGATTTTATGACCGAGACTGAAGAACTCTGAGAGCCTCCCACAAGCCGCCACAAGCGGCCAGCATTCAAGCCCGGTAGGCTATGGCTTGCCGGGCTTTTAAGCGCCTTTCTAGCCCGTCAGGCCGGCCGGTGGCGGTGAGCCGGAATCGTTGCGCAGTCTGGCGATCCGGGAGACTAGGGAATCTGCCACGATCTGTAGAGCACTTTTTCCACAGGCCTGTGGAAAACTCTCCACTGATCAGCATTCCTGATGGCGCAAGGGCTTGACAGGCGGTGCGACGCCGTGAGAGAATGGGGCAAAGCCATGGCGCGGTAACGCCGGGGATGGGGCCGAGAGGCGGCGGGCTACCCCAACAGAAAATGACGCAACTTTTGATCTAGGTTTTCTCTATATGCATTAATGCATTATCTAACTGAGAGCAGACGAGGTTCATTTTTGCACGAGCAAGCGCCATGCCGAGATCGATGAGATCAACTTCACTGGCGTCATTTTTCAATGCGTTTACTTTCCAGCTAATAATCCACACATTGTCTTTTGTATAGCCACGAGAGTTATCAATACGATCTAGTGATGGTGCATGAGGGTGTGGATTGCTTTGCTCTCCGGCCCCGTAGTTAGTTTTCCAATGGAAAGCGGCGCCAGTAACCGGGCAATTCTCGGTGATCAAGGAATACAGGAATTGAGAATCGAGATCAAATTCAAGTCCTTTTGTTTTTGCTCTGTGCTTAGCTGCTGCGAGCATTTTGCAATCCTTGATGCAACAGGATTTGCATTGCGAGAAAAAGCACGAGCAGCTCTGTCCCTATGTCGCTGATTGGCGCAGGCTTTGCATTGAGCCTTAAAGCCAGTCTTGGATTTGTTGGATCGATGAAACGCAGAATGGGGCTTCACCTCGCCACATTTTGAGCAAGCCTTAGTTCCTTCCATGGAAGGCAATTTACTGGGCAAAGCATAGCCATCGTTTTTAGAAACACAGTGCTGCTATGGCGAACCAAGGCCCCCCAAGGGCCGCAGGCGAGCCATATGGCGAAGCTTCGTTCAGAACTTCACCAGTCATTCCTTCCCATTGCGACCACCTTCGGTGTTCGCCTCCTGAGCTTTGCTCAGGCATTGTCATTTCCAGGACAAGGGCGGCCCTCAAAGGCCGCCCTTCTTGATACTGACATTGTTTTCACCGGCTTTTTGCTTGGTTCTGACCGTTGCGCAGACCATCCCCTTGCATTTATCAGTGTGCTGGAGCGGCGCCGTTTTGAGACGGCGCCTCAGCGCTGAAGGGACATTTGCCAGTCCTTTCTGGAATCCTCTGGAGCACTGGTTGCTCTGGAGGCTGCGTGTCCGCTTGAGGCGGCCACTTGCGTGTGCTGAATCACTAGCGAGGCGCTGGCAGGTCAGATTCAACGAAGCTGGAAGGCGTCGCTCGGCCAGTGCTGCCTGTCAGAGAGCAGCAGTTGCACAATGCCTAGCATAACGTAAGCTGGAGGGAGCTGTTTTTGTCCCTGTTGTCCCTGTTTTGGGCTATTGTGGGCTCTGCCGTCCTTGAATCATGAAGAAAAAACCTCTAAAACGCAAAAATGGTGGGTGGGTGTACTTCGTTCAGTGGGCAAGCAGCCCCTCAATGGTCAAAATCGGCTATTCGTCGTCGCCGAGAGAGCGTTTCGCTTCGTTTCTCACCTCTTCGCCAGACACGCTGGTAGTGATCAAGATTTTTGAGGGAGATCAGGAAGACGAGAAGCTTCTCCACGAGCGTTTTGCTAGCTGCCGTGAACGTCGCGAATGGTTTCGTCTTTCCCCATTGCTCAAAAGGTATTTAGAGGAGGAAGCGGCTTGTCAGACGTTGGAAGCAAAAGTGCAATTTGGCCGTGGCATGGAAGACGATGTGAAGTGGATGCCTTTGAGGCCGAACACCGCTGCGTTACTTGCCGCGATGCAACAGGAGAAGAGGCTGCCGTTGTTTGTCAAGAATGCAAGGCTTTACACCCTGTGGGCAATCAGTGACTTGGATGCGTCGGATTATTTCGTCACTTCCAATGCAATTATTAAGCACGAGGCGAACGACTTCGTGTTTCAAGCGAAAACCATCTACAACCAACTAGCAATGTTGGAAGAGGAGGGCTTCATTCGGAAAGACAAGGCCAAAACCTTCACGCTGACAGAAGAAGGCGTTACGTTGCTGGCAAACGCAGAAGCTGAATTTGCGGCCACACGCAAGAAGAGTGCTAGAAGCTTGAAAATTCGATAGTCATACCAAAAAATGGGGAAGAAAGTATTAATAACTACTTCCCTTCCATTGTTTCCTCTTTAGCATGAAGAAATACAGCGGAGACCACTATGTGGGACGATCTGCCAGCGCCCTTCATGGTGGGCGCCATCAAGATTTGGCCAGCCCATAGCAGGCCAGGTATGCAATGGTTCATTGCCCACGAAGGGCGTCCGTACTATTTCCCAAGCAAGGCCGCTGCAGTGCTATTCGCTAAGGACCGTCAGTCCATTGAAGACCCTGAAATGCTGTGCGACTGAGCCGAAGAATTGATTAAGGCGCCAATTGCCATAGCTAAGCTGGTTCCGTTGTAGAGCCGCCTTTGAGGGCGGCTCTTTCGTCTCAAGGAGCATCCAAATGGTAAAAGGAACACTAGACTCCCAGAGTCACGTCACGGTTTTCAATGGAGAATCATTTACCGCTAGACGTGGGGCTCTTGAGCGACAAGTTCGCAATTGACCCAACAAGCCCCACTGGCCTTCGTTGGAAGGTTGATCACTGGAAAATGAAGGCTGGCGATGTAGCCGGTTGCGTAAAAAGCACCGGACATTGCATCGTCAACTTTTATGGAAAACGATTTCATGCTCACAGGATTGTCTGGGCGATTTACCATCAATCAGACCCAGGCGACATGACCGTTGATCACATTGATCGCAATCCTTCCAACAACGATCCAAGTAATTTGCGGCTTGCAACTTATGAGGGGCAATTGAGAAACACGAAACCACGCAGTTCTCGCTACGGAAGAGGCGTCCAAAAAGTGGGCAACAGGTTTTACGCCCGAATTCATGTCAACGGCAAAGACATTGCCCTTGGTGGTTTCGCCACAAAAGAAGAGGCTTTTTTAAAGGCTCAGGAAAGTCGCGCTCTTTATGTGCTAGAGAACGACGCAAAACTTTATCCGCTTATTCAAGATCAATGACATCAATCGAAAACAATCGCTGCGTCAAGGTAGCTCGCACTGGCAGGGTACAAAGTTGGCTTGACGATCCAGAGGGGCGGCTTGGAGTTAGCTGCACAGTATTTAACGTGCTCGATTCAATGGAGGGTGAAGATGGCATTGAAGCTTCGTGGCGCTTTGTTAGCCATGGTCTCCGAAACGGCGCTGGCGTGGCTGTCCATTTGTCTGACTTGCGTCCTAAGGGGGCGGAGAATGGCAAGGGATTGGTGGCGAGTGGCCCTGTCAGCTTTGGCAAAATCTATTCCACATTGAATGAAATCTTGCGACGGGGTGGGCGTTATAAGAATGGTGCAATTGTTTTGCACATTGATTATACGCATGAAGACGCGCTTGATTTTATTAAGGCATCAAGAAGTGAGCTTCCTTGGGTGAAGCGTTGCGTGAATGTCGATGAAAAGTTTATTGAGAATGCTTCTCAAGAACTGATTGCCGAGCTGTTGAAGGGCATTGGTTCGGGCGACATTTGGCTTAACAAAATTCGTTACAACGAGCGCGGCGAGCGCATTCGCGCCAATGTCTGTTTAGAGGTGTATTTGCCCCATCGCGGCACTTGTTTGCTGCAGCACGTCAACATGGGCGCTTGCACCATTGAAGACCTTCCCGAGGCCTTCGCAGAGGGCATGCTGCAGCTTTGCGAGCTGCATGCCACTACGGGCGTTGGTGACACTGGTGAATATCTGCCTGCTGTTATTGACCGTCAAGTGGGGCTTGGCATGCTTGGCCTGGCTAATTTCCTCGCACAGGAAGGCATCTCCTACAAGGATTTTGGTCTGGCCCTGAAGGATGTGAACGATGGGAAGGAAGTGGCGCTGGCTCCTGGCCGTTCTGCGGCGGTGATGCTGAAGCGGGCCATCATGGAGGCTGCTGCCATTGCCCGTAAATACAACATGGAAAGGGCATTTTGCATTGCCCCTACGGCATCATGCTCCTATCGCTATCAGGATTTGCGTGGCTTTACTACAACGCCTGAGATTGCTCCTCCTATTGCTCGCCATGTCGACCGCGATAGCGGCACATTTGGTGTGGAAAGCTTTGACTATGGCAATGTCGAAACGGCGTCAGAGGTGGGCTGGGAGGATTACAAGCGCGTCGCTGACGAGCTGGTACGCATGTATCAATCAACAGACCTCTTCCATGGATATAGCTTCAATTCTTGGAGCGACGTGGTTGTGTATGACGAAGCCTTCCTTCGGGATTGGCTAGCATCTCCTCAGACAAGCCTCTACTACTCGCTGCAAGTTCTTCCGGACACGCAGCGTAAGGATGACGCCTACGCGGCGTTGGATGACGACTTTAAGAGCATGTTTGGTCTCGACGAGGAGGCTGATCAGAGTTCTGCGGCCTGTGATCTAGAGGCTGGCTTCTGCGCGGCATGCGCTGAATGAGGAACCATTCCTCCCATTGACAAAGAAAAAAGGGGAGCTTTAGGGCTCCCCTTTGTTTCCATCACACCAAACCATCGAACTATACAGCACGGCAATGAGCACTGCAGTGAAGAGCCCCTATTTGGATACCATCGCTAAAAAGCGCCCGTGGCAAGCGGTGCCCGTTAGCAAAGGTGCCGTCGTTTCTGGTAGTGAAGAGACGATTTTCCGCGCATTGGCACTGCGTCACCTTGAACTACCAGTAAAGGATTTGCTTCAACAGGGACTAGAGCGTGACCTGCCTTCCACTCATGGAGTGATTGAGGCGCTGATGTCCAACATGGAAGATGAAGAGCGTCACGATCAGGCTCTGAATTATGTTGCTGCCGCCCATGGGGTTGATGAGAAAGCAGAGCGTGATGTGATGAACATTCTCAAAGTATGGAACCAACACCCTGCTCATCCCGTGCACAAGGCTGCCATCCTTGAGCGCTCGATTTTCTTTGTTGCGCTGCCTTTCTTCCGTCAGAACGGAGACATTGGCATGCGCACCGTTAGCGCGGACATTAGCCGCGATGAGCGTGTTCACACTGCCATCCATGGAATGGTGGCCAAGGAACTGAATCAAGAGGATTCTGCAAGCCTGAACAAGCTGCGTGCAGCCACTGCCGCATGGTTATTTGAGCGCCTTGGCCGTAGCGAGAATCAATGGCTCGACAAAGACTTTTGGATGCGTCAGTCCGAGAATCTGTTTTACACGGGCAAGGCGCCTGAGATGATCGAAACACGTCGTGCCCGCCAGATTGCTTTCTTTGAGGCGGCCAACACGGACCTCCCTAGCTACGGGCGCTAAGATTACTAGCGATAGAGGCCAAGCCTCTGAAGCGATTAGCGCAAGTTAAACGCTTCACGCTTGGTCCATCACCGTGGAGTAGAGCAGTTGGTAGCTCGCCAGGTTCATACCCTGGAGGTCGCAGGTTCAAGTCCTGCCTCCGCCATTTTGATGCTATAGTTTTGAAGCGGTGCAAGCTTGGCACGTGTCAAGGGCGTACCGTTCTCTTCCCTCTATTGCTCTGTCGATGGAGGGCGGTCAGCGTTAGGCTGATCCGCGTTCCCGCTCTGCATGGTCTGGAAATTTCTGGACGCCGCATCGGGCTAAACGCTCCTCAGGCTTAGCTTGACAACGAGGACGGCTTTACACTGTGCGCACAGGCTTGCAGGCATCCTCATTCCGTTGTCAATGATGCCCAAACAGAGGAGCTCCTGGTCCTGAAGTGTTGGTACACGCTAGGCACATAGCCTAGAATCCCATGGTTCGATTCCTGGCAGCGCCGTGACTCGCTATCGCATTGTCCAGCGGCCTTCTTTTCTCGATCCGACTAAGGCCATTTTTCTCGTAGAGAGAAGAGCATGGTTTTTCTGGTGGGAACCAGTTGGATTGTGCATGTCTTTCAAGGAGGCTTTCGAGCGTGGCGTTTATCTGCAGGAGGCAGATAGAAAGGGCCGGGTTGAAACGAAGGTAGTTGAGACCTTTGATTGATGAGCCTTTTTATCACGTCAGACACGCATTTCGGGCATTCAAAGATGCTCACTTTTGTGCATGCTGACGGTACGCCCGTGCGTCCGTTTTCCTCTGTGGAGGAGATGCACGAGACGATGGTGGAGCGATGGAACAGCATTGTCAATGTTGGCGACACTGTTTACCACTTGGGAGACGTGGCCATCCCGCGCAGCGGCTTGCGAGTGTTGGAGCGTCTCAATGGAAGAAAGATATTGATTCGCGGCAATCACGACATCTTCAAGATGGCGGACTATGCGAAGTATTTCTATGACATTCGTGGGTGTCATTATCGCGATGGGATGGTATTTAGTCATATTCCCCTCCATCGTGATTGTTTCATTTCAGAGCGCTACTGGGGCAATGTGCATGGCCACCTCCATCGTCACAGGGTGATGTATCAAGGAATGCCCGATCCGTTCTATTTCAACGCCTGTGTGGAAGTGAATGATTTCACGCCTGTAGCATATGAATGTATAAAGGCGCACTTCGCGAATGTCAGAGCGTCGGACGTTCAACACGCCGCTGCGTGAGCCGCTCAATCCCATCATCCATCGCCTTCTGCAGGCAGTGGATTGGCACAACTCTCAATATTTCAAAGACCACAATCCCTGGCATTTGCAAAAGGCGGATACCATTAGGCAATACGTAAGAGAGCTGAAGGCTTGGGTGTATGAACAGGAGAAGAACGGCGTGGAGGCTTTGGGCGCTTGCTCTGGGGGAGAAAGCGGGGAAGCATGAAAAAGAGGCAGATATTATTGCTTTTGTGCGAACTGTAATATTATTTTCATACATGGTCACCAATGTGTTCATTGTGGCTGGCGTGATCAGGCACTGGGAAAAAGAAAGGCCCGCCGAAGCGGGCCATTGCCTTAGAACCAATGAGGCTTAGGCACGTAGGCGACGCCTCGGTAAACGAGGCTGGCCATCTGTGCTTCGCGTAGGCGAGCAGCCTTCTCAAGCTGCTGCTTGATGAGAGCGAGAGGGTTCATGGTTGTTCTCCATGATGCTGGCCCCGTTCCGTGCCAGCGCGTCATGCGCCCCTTGCGGGGTGAACGTACTTTCAGTGTATCAAAGCTTGCGCAAGGATCAGGTGCCGTCACGCAGCATGGAATCATCTTCCCATCCATAGCTCTCTCCCCACCATCGATCTTCAATCCTGAAACTAGACAACAAAACTTGTCGCCATTCCGTGAAGTATGCATCTATTATTTCTTCGGACTTCACGAAAAGCCCATTCTCAAGCGATTTCGTTGCATTGGCCGTAAAGTTATAGCTTCCAGTCCAGAGCAATTCAAAACGATTATATCCAATCTCAAATTCATCGTCACTTTTATAATAATTACCAAAAAGCGCAAATTTATGGTGCATTCGCGCGTTTGACCTGTTTTTATTTTTAGGCTTGCCCGACAGTCGTATTGGTTGAATGTCAAAACAACCACACACACTTGCCCCTGCTACGCAATTAGAGACACCGGAAAGGCTTCTGTAGAGATTTCTTTGCGCTTCCATTGACCATTCACTGGAATCAGGTCTTAGCCAGTCTTCTTGCTGGACAACAAATTGAACCGATTTGCCCTGAAGGGCTGTCAATATCGGGACGCTTGTCAGCCAGGCAACACATCCCACAATGATGTCATGTCTCTTGATTTGTTCAACAATTTCGTTTTCAATATTCCTAAAAACAGGCCGCACCATGGCCTCCGTCAAATCTTGAACAGAAGATTCTCTCAATAAGCCGTATCCCTCGCAAGATTCTGGGGCAAGCAAATTTAGGTTGTCTAACGCTGCTGTTTGCGCTAATGCGTCCATGCGTGACAGATTCGGTCCTGCGAGAGCAGGATAACCGATCTAGCTGTGAGCGCAAGGTTTTTGGCAAGCCCCCGGATGGAATTGAACCATCCTCTCCGCTTTACAAGAGCGGTGCATCGCCACTGAATGCTTCAAGGGCAGGGGCAGGAGCGGGGCGCATTAGTCCCATAACGTCCGTGCGGCGGACCTCCTGCTTGCTTCATCGTTGTCTGTGGACAACAGCAAAGGGGAGCTTCCACTCTCCCCATTGCAACCGAGGATGCCTGATCATCCTCTAAACCACTCAGGCGTCCCTTCGTGGGCATCGCGAATGCCTAGGAACTATAGCGCTTTTTCAGGATTTCGTAATATTCGCTGGAAATGAAAATTTGCCAATACTTGGCAGCTATTGGCGCCATGACCAATACATGGTCCCACCTTGCTCGATCACCCACCGATGGTGACGACGTGCTTCGCTAAGGGGCACGCAAACTTGGTGTTTGCGGCCCCAGAGGATGTATTGCATGCAGACAGTATCGCCGTTCACACGTCGTAAATGCGGCACTCTAGGGCGCTTGGGTTGAGGCTGCAGAAACTGCCCCAATGTGTTGCAACGTCGAAAGGGCGGCTCATCTCCTGCTGATAATCAGCCATGGCTTTTTCGTATGCCTTCATGGCTTGATGAGCTTCTTCGCTGTCTGTACCATAAGTGTTGAATGCCATGGTGAAATCAAAAGAAGCATCCACCACCTTGGCGAATGCCTGATGGAGAATTTCGTCGTCCATTGAATCATCCTGAACACTGTCAGGCTAAATCAGTTCAAGACGCCTGCTGAGGCTTTTGTTGTTTTTTCAAGATTTGATAAACCTTGCGCAAGCGTGGCAATAGATGAGGTTGATAAAAATGGTCCGCAGCTAAAAGTTGAAGAGCTGTTTGGCGATCACCTTCAAGGATGGCTAGCAAAAACTGCGCTTCTTGCAGATTAAGTTCCAGTGCTTCCACTTCATGATGCAAATAAATTCTTGAACATACTAGAGGCTTACAGAAAGTTTTCTAGCCAACTGGCATCATCGTCTTTATTGGCAGCGTGAATTGCCGCGGCCAAGGCAAAGGCATGGTCATCAATACCTGTCTGTTTACCACCGGTGACACTCCATTGTCCCCCTGCTTTGTATACAACAGTGAGCCCTTTGATTTCACTAATAGCCTTTTCGTGATTGTAAATATTCACTTGTCCTGCATTAAACAATTCGCGCATCTTTGAGAATGCTTTTGTTTTAGAGGAGATGGTCCAAGTGAGCTCTTCGATGGGATAGTCGCCAGTGAGAGCCTGGATTGTGCCGGCACTATTGTATTGGTCCATCACAATCTTTTCAAAAATGTAGAGTTTGTGCTGCTCCTTAATCCAATCCTCAACGGCATTAATGTTAACTTCTTTTCTGCCGTTAATTTCAAAATCCGCCACGAACGTGTGGAACTTGTCCACAACTAATATTCCATTGTCAAAGTGAACAATACAGGCAGTGTAATTATCTCTTCCAATGCCGCCGCGAGCCGGGTCAAGCGATAGAACGTAGGTGCCAATGAAGCGCTCCTCTGGCGGGAGCGCTTTGCGTTTGTCGTCAATACAGGCCTCTACAACGTCCGGGGAGATGAGGGCGGAAAGGTTGGCAGAGAACTGGGCGCCATATTCAACATTGAACTTATCAGGATCGCGCTGGCGCTCTAGTTCAAGGAAGTCGCGAGAGATGGTGGGGTTCATCTCCCATGTTGGGAGGTTGACTGCCTGCAGATGAGGGAACCTGCCAGAGGCTGCTTCTTTGAAGTGCTGGTAGAAGAGACCGTCAGTTAGCCATGGTGAAGATAGCTCCAAGATCTTGCCATCGCTACCAAACTGCGCGACGGCGGGAGATAGTGCTTGGTAAATACCGTTAGCGCCGGAGTTTGCGTCGCCGTCTACTGCGAACGCAAGCTCGTCGAACACGCACGCGCAACATGCAAGGCCACGAGCGGCGCGGCCAGATGTGGGAATAGCCTTGAATACACACCCATTGCTCATTTCAATTTGATCTGCCGTTTCGCGTGAGATTTCCTGCGCGAACGGGCTGTCAAGAATGAGTTGGCGAATGTTATTAAGGGCAATGCGGCTCTGGTCTTGGCTGTTTGCAACAGTAAGCACATACCATTTCTCCCCTTTCCTCACTTTTGCTTTGTATTTATCTTCAAGAACAAAGCAGATGTAGACACACGCAACGGCGGCCATGAGCGTTTTGCCACTACGGCGGCCAAGCGCCCATGTCGCCTGTGAGAATCCCCCCTCAAAGAACGAATCAAGGATTTCTGCTTGCTTGGGATAGAGCGCTAATCGAAGTGCGTGCTTGGCAAAGTCCGAGCATCTAAGCATTGCTTTAGCTCCTCCATGGAGCGAAGATTTTCTTTAGGAACGAAATAACATGGCCTCCCAGGTACATGTTCTTTCTTCCATTGTGGTTGTTTGGCTTGATGGGCATGTAGCCAACCATGGAGCCTAATTTCCTGGTTTTGTATCGTAACCAGAACCAGAGTCTTTTCTTCACTTTCGTCAAGAAGACAGATTAGATCATAGTAGTGGCGGGAGCGTGTTTTCACATCAATGTTAAAGGGAAGGTCAGCGCTGCCCCTATTCGCTTCCGATTCTTGAAATACGAAGTCTTTGAGGCTGAGGAAACTTGCTACTGCCATTTCACCACCGGCACCTAAAAGGTGAATGCGGAGGGCATCTTCACCGGCTGCCGGGCCGTTATTTCGGCCCAGCTTCCCCTGCGCAAGATTGATCCTCTGGCGGCGTTCACCCTCTGCAATAGCAAGCGCTTTTTCTGATGGAGACAATTGCCACACAATGTGTTGGGGCATGTTGGGGAATGTTTCAGTACACGACAATGTACCCAGTTCTAGAATGGTTGCAACATCAGGATTTCTTATGCATGGCTGACGTTACACAAGGTGGGGATATGGTGTCGCTCGGTCATGCAGGCCCTGGTGGTGTGCGTGCCGATGGATTGCAAAACGTGTTCACTGGCATGGGTACGAGCCGTGACAAGACCACTCGCACGACGATCAAGCCAGTGTCATTCATGGGACACGAAGACCTTGAAGGCCTTTATGCCCATTGGCTGATGCGACGTGTCGTGGACCTCGTGGCAGACGAAAGCACTCGCGAGGGTTTTGAGATTTTGTTTGGCGGAGAGGGCGTGAATGCTGAAACGCTATCTGGTGTTGAGCAGGCCATTGAAGATCTGGAAATTCTGTCTTCTTTCAATGAAGCGGCCAAAACTTCCCGCCTATATGGCGGTAGCGCATTACTGCTCTATATCGATGATGGGCGCCCAGCAGATATGCCGGTGGACAAGAACAACATTCGTGCTGTAGAAGGCATGGACTGCTTGGATCGCCACCAAATTGCGCCGATTATTAGCGAGGAAAGTCTGTACGACTATTCCAAGGCAACTTATTACCAAATCATTTCTGGCGACCTTATTCAACAGCCCAATCTTCGTGCCATTCATAAGGACAGGATTTTGCGCTTTGACGGCATTTGGCTGCCCTACCGCACACGTCAGAAGAACTATGGATGGGGGATGAGCATCCTGCAAAGCGTGTACGACAGTTTCAAGCACTATTACAGTGGCACTTCCTCCATGGCCACTCTTCTCACTGAATTTGACATCTTTGTCCATAAGGTGCGTGGCTTGGCTTCCATGCTGGCTGCTGGTAAGGAAGGACAAGTGAGGGACCGTTTGCAGCTAAATGACATGAGCAAAAGCATCTATCGCGGCTACGCGATTGATGCGGAGAAGGAAGAGTTGGCATTTGTTAGTCGACAATTTGGTGGCGTGAGTGAAATTCTGGAGAAGCTACGTATTGATGTGATTGCTGCTGCTGGCATCCCTCATACATTGCTCTTTGGTCAGTCGCCTTCCGGACTGGGGGCAACGGGCCGTAGTGAAGAACGTGATTTCGCCAAGACGTGTCACCACTACCAAGAAACTCATTTCCGCAAGCCTCTGACGAAGCTGATGGAATACATCATGCTGAGCAAGACTGGCCCCACTGGAGGAAAGGTGCCGGATAACTGGCGCGTGAGCTTTAAGCCTCTGTTCGAGATGAATGAGCGCGAACTAGCTGACGTGCGTGCGCGTGTGGCTGCCGTGGATGCTCGCTACATCCAAGTGGGAGTTCTCACGCCTCAAGAAGTGGCAGATTCGCGATTTGGGAAGAGCGAATACAGTATTGAGACCACCATTGATCCATCGATCAAGCGGGAAATACCTCAGAAAGCGGCAGCAGGGCAAGTGCCTCCTGGTGGCCGTGACCCCATGGATCAACAGAACGGCACACTGCCTATGGATGGCACTCGCGAGGCATCGGAGGGTGCCGAAGCGGAAAAGATGGACGAAGCGGGGTTGTATATGTCACGCGATTTAGAACATCTGCGTGATGATGTTGAATTTAAAGACAAGGAGCTTCACCAGCGAGCGATTGCGGCGGCAAAGGCCAAGTTCAAGACTTGGCCGAGTGCAGTAGCTGGTGCTTATGTGACACGGAAGTATAAAGAGCTATACAAGCAAAAACATGGGAGCATGAGTGAGGCCTTTAAGGGCAAAAAAGAAACCGCTGAATATTTCAAGAAAGATGCCATTGAGCCGCTTAAGGCAGAGGGGCTCATCCTTGGCGATGTGGACGAGGCTTCATTGGTGACTCAGGCAGACATTGATGCCGCATTGAACCAATGGAAGCAAGAGGCACCCGAACGTTTCAAGGACATCTTGGAGGCTGGCAATGTTGAGCCTACTGAGTGATTCGTGGCCGCGTTTTGACGCGGAATGGACATACGACGCGAACTTGGGGCGCTACAGGCGCCCTTCAGGGCAATTCATGAGCCAGAAGGCTGTTATGGCGCTTGTGGATGGCCGCATTGACAAGCTCGGCCAGAATCTACGACGGTTCACGCAGATGCTGGCTGATGGCAACATCACAATTGATCAATGGCAAGGGAGTGTCCGCGAAGCAATTAAGGCGGCTCATATTCAAGCAACAGTGCTTGGGCATGGTGGCAAGGATGGTATGGGTAGCGCAGAGTACGGCCGAATCGGTCAGAGGCTTCGTGCGGAATATACTTATCTTCAGGGTTTTGCTAGCGATATTTTGGCTGGCCGCGTTTCTCCTGCCATGGCTCTTGCTCGTGTGCAGCTATATGCTGAAAGCGTGCGAAGCTCTTACTGGGAAGGCGCCAGTCTTCGTCAAGGCAAGCAGGGATATTCCCTAATGCGGCGCATTTTGGACCCACAGGCAAAGCATTGTGATGACTGCTTGCGTTACGCAAGAGCTGGTCTTGTTGCGATGGGGAGCCTGCCAATGCCGGGGCAGCGTTGTGAGTGTCGCGCAAGGTGTCGGTGTTCTGTTGAATACAAACGCAACGCGGTGCCGACAAGTCCCGTGTAGAGTGATGACGATTAATGCTTGGGAGAAAGTGGTCAAGCCTCATGCCGGAGAGTTCTTCCTGCCTCAGTAAGTGCCACTATGATTTTGGCGAGTGATTTATTTCCATGGCTAAAATCCTTTACTGTGGCGACCTTGCTGTTCAAACGGGTTTTGGACGAGTGGGCGAAGCGCTCCTTGCTGAGCTAAGCAAGGAACACGAAATCGTCGCAATGTGTACGAACTGGTGGGGTGATCCTCATGAGCTGCCGTACAAAATGTATCCCGCGCACGCGGGCGGCCATGATCCGTTTGGCTCCCATCGCATCCAGGAACTGCTGGTCAAGGAGCGCCCTGACCTTGTGTTTGCGGTGAATGATATTTGGATTTTGAACAAGCTCTGGCAGGTGGCCAAGCCCCTGAAGGAGCAGCTTGGTTTCAAGTGGTATGGCTATTTCCCAGTGGATAGCTATGGCTTTTTCCCTGAGGTGTTTGAAGATTGCAAAGAGTGGGATGGCATGGCCACCTACACGCAATTTGGGCTTGAAGAAGTGAGGAAAGCTGGTTGTGAAATGCCGTGTGACGTGATTCCCCATGGCATTGACACATCGACATTCTTTCCAGTGAAGAAGGAAGAAGCGCGGGAGGCTATGGGCCTCCCGCAGGATGTGTTCTTTGTATTTAATGGCAATCGAAATCAACCGCGTAAGCGAATTGATTTGACTATTAAGGCCTTCATTGAATTTGCCCTTGACAAGCCTGATGCTCGCCTATGGCTCAATATGGGCAAGAAGGACCAGGGGTGGGATTTGATCCCACTGTTTAAGCGCATTGCTCGTGATATGGGCTACGACGCAACAGGCAAGCTGGTATTAACCAGTAAAGACTTTGACGTGACCAATTGCCTGCCTGTTGATCGCCTTAATCTTGTTTACAACTCAGTGGATGTAGGCATTAACACTTGCATTGGCGAGGGCTGGGGGCTTGTTAATTTTGAGCACGCCGCCACGGCTACTGCTCAGATTGTTCCAGACCACACATCGCTGAAAGAAATCTTCTACGAAATTCCGCGCATTCCCATTGAGAGTTGGGAAGTTGATTGCAATTATGGTCTTGATCGCGGAGTGCCTTCGGTTGAAGGACTAGTAACAATCTTGAATCACTATTATGACAATCGCGAAGACCTCGACAAAGTGGCTGGATGGTGCTATGAGCGCCTTCAGGCAGATGAATATAAGTGGGAGAACATCGGCGTTTTGGTGAACGGCATTATCAAGCGCACGCTTGAAGAGCCCACTGCTGGCAAGGGATTTGGCGATGACTAAGCGTCGTATCAGCGTGGGAATTCCCACGCTTTCTTGTTACGACAAGCTCATTCGTTTGTGTAATCATTTGTTGAATGATGAACACCCTTGCATTGAAGCAGAGGTGTTGATTCTCGACAATGGTGGGCGGATGAAAGATAGTTCGGCAGTGGATGCGCTAGCTGAATGTTGTGACTTGTTGAAATGGAAAGTGGCCGTGCCGCCATACAATCTTGGCGTGGCAAAGTCTTGGAATTATCTCATCAACCAGCTTGGACAATGCATTATTGCCAATGATGACGTAGTGTTTGGACTGAGTGACATAGCGGCGTTTTTAGACGCCGCTGATGCAAACCCTGGCAGCATCCTGTTGGAAACCAATCATTCAGTGGGCGGCTTTTCTACGTTCTACGTGAATCGCCCCGAACGATGGTTGGGAATGGGGGGATTCGATGAACTATTTGCTCCCGCTTATTTTGAAGACAACGACTGCCGTTGGCGACTGCTGGTAGAAAATAATCCAGTGTTAAAAGTGAATTTACCATCGTGGTCACACGACAACAGCAGCACGCTACATAGTGGAGACGACCGTTATAAGCGCATGCATTGGTGCTGCTTTGAGCGGAACAAAGCTTACTATCAAGCCAAGTGGGGAGGCTTGCCTGGCCACGAGGAATACAAAACGCCTTTTGGTAAGTAGCCATGGCTCACGCTGAACAACAGCTATTCGTTCAATGCGTCAAAGCATCTTTCCCGTCGTTCTTTAATGGCGGACGGATTGTCGAAATTGGCAGTCTTGATATCAACGGCAGCGTGAGAGGCTTCTTTGAGAAGCCTCTTGAATATGTTGGCGTGGATCTTGGCCCTGGCCGTGGTGTGGATGTGGTGTGTGAAGGACAGGATTACGACGGGGCTACAGATGGCTTCGACGTGGCTATTTCGGTGGAGTGCTTTGAGCACAACCCGCATTGGAAAGAGACCTTTGCAAATATGTTTCGCATGGTGCGCGACGAAGGGCTCATCGTGATGACCTGTGCAACTACGGGCAGGCCGGAGCATGGCACTTCTCGCAGTGACGCAGGGAGCAGCCCTCTAACGGTGGGTAAAGGCTGGGAATACTACGAAAATCTCACTGAAGCTGATTTTCGGGATGCTTTTGACATGGACAGCATGTTTGAGGATTATTGTTTTAGTGTGAATACAAATAGCCACGATTTGTATTTTTGGGGGCTTGTCAAGAAATGACCGCGAAACAAAAACAGGCGAAAGTGCGCGGCTAGACGTGCGACCATTGTCTTCCTTTTTCTATATGACCAATTGTGGTTCTTGAGACGCCAAGGGCCTTTGCCAATAAGTTTCTGGAAATATCTGCGTGCTGGCTCAATATGGACTTGATTGCAAGAACTTGCCGCTCGGTCAGCTTCGATCTGCCGTTGTTTGACCCTTGATGAATGCGATGTCGAATACTGTCCTGACAATTTTGCTCTGGTGTTCCCCAGATTAGATTTTCCGCTCTGTTGTCATACCTGTCGCCATTTAGATGTCTGACCACCTGAAAATCTTGTGGATCCCCGTGAAATGCCGTACAAACCAGCTTGTGAACTTGTCTCGTTAATCCTTTGCATCCAGGAGGATATAGACCCACCTTGCCGTATGGCCCCGAAAAATTGACCTTGAGCAAAATGCGCCTACCGTTGACGTGCTTGCAGACATTGCCATTGTTACTGACTTCGTACAAGCCATCTGTTTCCTTGATCGGCAGCCAAACTTCTTCGCGCATGCTAGAGGTGTTAAACTGTAAGAAAGTCTAGCATGTCGACATGAATACAAAGGAGAGACAGCGTAAAATCAGGCGTGTTTTGCGTGAATTTAAGGCTGGCACCCTTAAGGGTAGCGATGGTAAGCCCGTAAAGAATCGTCAGCAAGCTATCGCCATTGCGATGAGCGAAGCTGGAATGGCGAAAAAGGATAAGAGCGACGCCTATTGGGACGCCTACATCGACACCATGTGTGGCTCGATGAGCAAAGAGGGCATGGAAGAAGAGGAGGAAGAGGAAGGTGAAGAGGAAGAGATGGAAGATGGCTCCCGCGAAAAAAAGCGCTGAGGGGCGACGCTGAAGGCTTCGCCCCTCCTCAGGCGGTAAGGAATGCTGCGCGACGTGGTCTTGAGCTACGCTGAAAGCATGGCAAAGGCGGGCTGACGACGGGCGAGGCTGGTAGGCAGGGCATTGGTAGTGGCGTGGCAAGGGCCACAAGCTTGGCCAATGGCATGAAAGTGAGTGAGGCTACGCTGCGGCGCATGGTTGCGTTTTTTTCGCGCCACGAAAAGAACAAGAGCGGCGGCGAAGATGATGCTGGTTATATCGCCTGGCAACTATGGGGAGGCGACGCGGGGAGAGCGTGGGCAAATCGCACGCTTAAGATGTTGGAAAACCGTTCAAAGTAGCGATGGAAGGGGTCAGGATCGTGCGCGAAGAAGAGGACGGTATCAGTGTGATGCAAGCGCTGCAGATTCTGTCTCGCAATGCCCATCGCAATACTTCCCGTTGGGAACTAGTGGAAAAACAGGTGTTCAAGAATGGACGCCTTGAAGAAACACACGAATACGTGGTGAGTGTTTATGACATTCCTGATCCGCAGTTTGAGCCAGCTAAGTTTCTTGTTTTTGAGGCCGTAGCAATGGCGAAGGCCTACGTGATGGAAGGTATTGAGGAGCAGCTTGCTTCCATCCGTGACGAAGACGACGAAGAAGACGAAGATTAATCCTGAGTGGCGTGGACAACGAATGATGGGTAGCCCATCAGCCAAAGCACGCTGAGTTGAAATACGCCGCTCATCACTTTGATTTGAGCGATATCTGGAGAGAGAATACCTGTTTCAATGCGAGATATTGTCGCTTGATCGCAATAGAGAATTTCTGCAAGGGCTCGCTGTGAAAGTCCGCAGCTAAGGCGAGCTTCCCGCACTCGGGAACCAATGAGAATTTTGGCTTCCGAGAGGGAGCTTTGTGGGCTTTTTACTTTACGAGCCGTCAGCCTTTTTTGCGTCATTTCATGCAGAATAGCATAATGACTACTATACTATTGAATTGAAGCCCTTACAGTACATGTATGAGCACCACATCTTGTCGGTACGACGTTTCTCCTATTGAGAAATATGAAATGACACCTGAGGGTTATCTTCGGGTGTGGGCTTCAATTGCTCGTACTGGCATTCAGCATTACACAGATGCTGACGGTTCTATCAGGAAGGAATTCCGTCCTGAAACTGAAGTGGCGTCTCCAGAAAGCCTTGCCTCATTTGCGGGGAAGGCAATCACGATGGAACATCCTCCTGTTCTTTTGGACAGCGAGAATACCAAGGATTACCAAATTGGTTTCACTGGCTCAGAAATTGTTTATGACAATGGCTTTGTCAAAGCCGTCATGACCGTGACTGACCGCGAAACCATTGACAAGGTGATGCGCGGCGATGTTCGTGAAGTGAGCGCTGGCTATAGGGTCAATTATGATCCGACGCCTGGCGTTACCGATAGCGGTGAGCATTACGACGGCATCCAAAAGGAGATCAGTGGTAATCACGTTGCTATCGTTCGTCGAGGCCGAGCTGGCCCGCAGGTGAGGTTGCATTTGGATCGTCTAGATGCCGCTGATCCATCCCTAATTTCCATTGAGGAAAACCAAACCATGAGCGCAAAAGTCAATTTTGACGGCGCTGAGTTTGAGGTGAGCGAGAGCGTTGCTCTGGCGATCACCAAAGAACGAGAAGACGCCAAGATGTCCTACGAGGACATGAAGAAGAAGTACGACGAGCTGCAGGCCGCTGCTGATTCCATGAAGTCCGAAATGGACGCCATGGCTGAGGAAATGAAGGGCAAAATGGATTCCGCTGAAGGGCGGGCCGATGCTCTGGCCGAGCAAGTTGACTCCCTGAAGGTCGAACTGGAAGAAGCCAAGCAAATCAACGTTGATTCCATCGTTGAAGATCGTCTGGCTCTGATTTCCAAGGCCAAGCCCGTGCTGGATTCCGCTTATGAATTCAGCGGCAAGAGCGCCCGCGAGGTGATGGTGGATGCCATCAAGGCAGTTCGCGGTGATTCTGTTGTTCTGGACGAGCGTTCCGACGATTACGTCCAAGCAATGTTCGACACCATCTCTGAAGACGCTGCCGGTCGCGCTGATTCCACTGAGGATCTGCGTAAGGCCGTGGCTTCCATTGCCACCCCTGCTTCCGCACCTTCTTCCTACATGGAGAAGCTGCAGAATGCCTGGAAGTCCCCTCTCTCCATTTCTAAGGAGGCTAAGTAATCCATGGCCGTAACTTTTTCGAGCACTCCTGGTGCCGCTGGTGGCGTCCAGTCCAGCTACGAGCTGGAACTGACCGCCGCTCTTGAAGGTCAATTTGCCGACATTGCCGATAACAATGTTGCCACTTTCGTCAACGAAACTGGCGCTGGCATTGCTTTTGGTGATCTACTTGTCGTTAACACTGGTGGCACCGTGGGCAATTCTGCCAAGACTATCGCTGCTACTGGCGACACTGTGGTGGGCGTTAACGCTCTCACCTACATCGAAGAGAAGGCCACCGACGCCAATGGTCGCCCCGCTGCTTCTGATAAGCAGGCTCTGAATGTTGTAAATCAAGGCGTGGTTGCCGTCTATGTGACCGGCGCTGTTGATCTCACTTCCCCTGTGCGCGTGTATTACGCCACTCACACTGGCACCACTGCTGGCGCACATCCTGGCCGTTTCTCGCATGCATTTGTGAGCGGCAAAACCCGCCGTCTGAGCAGCGCCCGCTGGGTGTCGAAGACAACTGGCGCTGGCATCGCCCTGCTGGAGCTGAATGGCCCCAGCTTCACCCTTGACGCTGATTCCTGATAGGAGGCACCATGAGCGAATTTCGTATGGATGAAGCGGGTCTGTTTCTTGAGCGCCAGCTTGAGTACATCCGCCCTCAAGTGTTTGAAGTCGAATATGCCGACATCAAATACCCCACAATCCTGCCTGTAACCAGCGAAGCTGGTCCTGGCGCCCAAACCTTCACCTATCGCATCATGGATGCGACTGGTGACTTCAAGCTCATTTCTGACGCTGCGGACGATCTGCCGCGTGCTGATGTGAGCCAAACCGAAAAGAGCCTGAACATCCGCTCCTTCGGTGGTTCCTTCGGTTACACCGTACAGGAACTGCGTGCTGCTCAAATGGCCAATGTGGCTCTTGAGCAACGCCGCGCCGCTGCTGTGCGTCGCGCTTATGAGGAGAAGGTTGAGCAGGTGGCTCTGTTCGGTGAGGCTTCTGTGAGCCTGGCTGGTTTCTTCAACAACTCGACTGTTGACGTGCTAGCTGCTGATAAGTGGTTCACTGGCGCTACCGCCACTGGTACCACTGCACAAGACATGCTGGCTCTGCTGAACCAGGGTGTTACTGCCATCATCAATGGCTCCAACATGAAGGAGCAGCCCGACACCATTCTGATGGCGTGGGAAGATTACAACGTGGTTTCCACCACTCGTAATTCTGACTCTTCGGATGTGACTGTGCTGGAGTACTTCCTGCGCACCAACCCCTTCATCCGTAATGTTGAGCCCATTAATCAGCTCGATGCCGACAAGAGCGAGCTGACCAAGAACCGGATGGTCATCTACAAGCGTGATCCCGGCAAAGTGCAACTGCACATCCCTCAGCCTCTGGAACTCTTCCCGCCTCAACAGCGTGGTCTGGAGTTCATTGTTCCTGCCCATGCTCGCGTGGGTGGTGTCGCTCTGTACTATCCCAAGAGCGTCATTTACGTGCAGGCTCCCTGAGGAAGTTCTTAGGTAGTTCTTCAAGGAAAGGGCGGTTAAGCTATTTTGCAGTTCTTGTGAACACAAACAATGCTGATTGCTTACCGTCCTGAACTTGAGAATCCGCCGCGAGAGGCCAGTTTCGGAGTGATTACAAAGCGAGGCATGATTAGTCTCGCGCCCGGCCTCAATCAGGAGATTCCTGATGAGCAATGGGAAGAAGCAAAACTGAACCCAACGGTACAGGGTCTTCTTCGTATTGGCGCCATTGAGGAAATGAAGGAACGGGTGGAGATTGAGACTATTCCCAAATCCGCCGAAAATCTTTCACAGCTTCCTCTCAGTCAGGCCATCCAAGCCATCGAACTTCTCCATGACGAGGACAAACTCGGAGATTGGAAGAAGATTGAAGGTCGCGTAAGGGTGCGCAATGCGATTAATCGTCGCCTTGAAGCCATTCGCACAGGGAAGGCATGACGGTCACTTACTCTGGGTTTCTACAACGCTTCCCTGAATTCAGTCCTCATCCATCGGGGATTGTGAACGGCGCCATTGAAAGTGCATCAGCAGACGTATCGTCCGACATCTTTGGTGATCAGACTGACCGAGCTGTACGTTTTCTAGCTGCTCACATCATTTCCATCCAGCTTGCTCAAATGGGCGCTCAAATTGGCGCTACAGATGGCAAGGTATATGGCAAGGGGCTGGAAGCCACATTGTATGGCCAGGAGTTCAAGCGTCTCACTGAAGCGGCATCATCTTCTCTGCTTGGTTTTGTTGTCTGATGACTAATCCAGCTCCACCACTTGCCAATACCACCCTGGTGTTTGCTGTGGTGAGTGGATATGCCACAGATTCGGCCACCGGTAATTATGTGGAACTCACCAGAGATGTCACATACTATGCCACATTGAAGCAGAGTAGGGATCCTCAGTACGATCAGAGGCTTGGGGCCGATGAAACTGCCATCTATATGAAAGGCAGGTTAGTTGGCCCACTAGCATTCTCGGGAGTGCCCCCTGGAAGCGTGGCGAAGGCCACTATTGAAAATCAGGAGGGGCGTTTTGAACTACTCCCTACGACTGAAATGACTGACCACTACCGTCAGTTTTTGGGCACCCCTGTCCACGGCTACTTTAGAGTTGTGGGAGCAGGAAGTGTCCTTAATCGTTAACCACGCTCCTTCGCATTGTTTCAATGGCCATTCAACATCCCACTCAGATCATTAAGAGTCAGGACACCATCGTGTATGTGGGTGCCCTGTCTGGCGCCACTCGTCCTGTGATTACTCCGGCTTCTGCTGGCGTACTGACCCGCCCCACTTCTGGCGTGCCCGCCAACATGTATTTCCTGGGCGGCGTCACCAATGCTTCCGTTTCTTTCAATGATGGCGAACAAGAGTACTACCTGCTTGGTGGTGGCGGTTTCGCTGATAGCGTGAAAGTAACACAGCGTTGCCAAGCTTCTATCACTTCTTACTTCCAGAAAGATCTGGATGGTTCTACCATCGACGAAACCGCGTTTGACGAAGCGATGAACGTCATCCTGCGCGGTCGTACAGAGAAGGACTTTGAAGTGTATGTGGAAATCTTCAAATCCTTGGGCGGTCAAACTTATGACCTCACCTGCTTTGCGGCTACGGTGATGAACTACAACGAGAGCTACCCGGCTGACAACCTTGTTGAGACCACCTTTGACCTGATGAGCCGCAGCACCTATGGCACTGGTCGTTGCACCATCTCTGGCGCCATTCTGCCCACCAACCCCAACTCCTGATTCTTCACGTAGAAGAAGTCTCACAAGCCCCCGCAAGGGGGCTATTTTATTAGTATGAACATCCTGCAAGTAAGAGACACCATTTCGCAATTGCTCGCAGGCTTGTTGGGCAGTTACACGCTGCCCAACGGCACCACACTGCCAGCCTTGTGGGTGGATGGCAAAAGCGGCTTGCCAAAGGGGTGGAAGGTGAGTGGCATGGAGGCGTCTATCAGGCAGTATCCAACGCGCCGTAGCCGCCCCTTGATGGGGATGGTGGAGATGCGGAAGGCATGGGAAGTGGTGCTTTCGCAGTACGACCCGTCGAGTGAAGATATGGACGATGCTGTTGATCGAATGTTGAGGCATTTCCCCGGCGCGACGCTACAGGGGTTTCCGTCAAGTGATAGAGAGTATCAATATGCTCGCTTTATCATTCCTGACATTGAAATTGCCACACAGTACCGTCCAGTAGCAAACGAATAGAGAGGGCTATGGCTGGCATTGCAAGAATTGTTGGCACTAAGGCATTGGAGGGGGCGCTTCTAAGCGCCTTCCAGCAATGGACGGAGAATGACGTGAATGGAGAATATTGGAGAGAGCAATTTGAGAAAGACTATAAATACGCGAATCGCATTACAAAAAGAAAAGAAAAACCGCCCGCCGAGAATCCTCGCGACATCCTTGATACGGAAGAGCTATACGAGAGTGGAATTAAGTCTTACGATTATTCAGTAAACAATATTGGCGCTCGCGCTGATTGGCATTGGAATGCAAAAAACAGCAGCGGCGAAGAATATGCTTGGTATGTTCACGAAGCCTTAGAAGGCAGCAGTAAAGGCTATCCACGTCGATGGACAGACGAACTCGCGTCAGAATATTTGTTTGAAAGCAGTGAGATAAAAGGTAGACTGATGGCTCGCATCGATCAAAGCCTCAATGGTTGACGGCCCCATCGATTACCTGGAGAGCGATTCTGGGGAAGTGCATGTCATCAATGCCCAAGTGGATGGCCCCACTCTTGAGGCCGGCATTCTCTGTGTTATTTCTTTCTCAGAAACCACCATTAGAATTTCAAACGAGCAACATTCGTTTCTGATTGAACTGCCGGAAGACGTGCGAACAAAAGGCGAACGTCTCAAAGCGTTTAATGTGCCATTGGCAATCCTGAGTTATGAGCAAGTACAGCTTTCTACTGGCATCTGAAGAAGTCAGTTATTTTGAACTCACTCCGACCCTGCGCCTACAGCGTTATGGTGGCTGGTTAGTTGCTGAAAGCATTGAGCAAGAGGAAATCTCCAAAGCTCAAAGTCAGAGCACGATCAAGGCAGTGCAGCTTGCCAAGAAGATTGCTGCCGCAAAGGCTATCCCTTTGGATGAAGCTTTTGAAATGCTGCAGGGTGGTGGCGGATTTTCAGAAGCCGAACTTCTTTCTGAGTACACAGAAGAAACCCTTTCCATGGTCACCTCTGGTGGCTCTGCAGAGCTTGGCAATGCCAAGCTGATTACTGCCTTTATGCGATGCCGTGGTGAAGGTAAGATTGGCGAGGATTGGAAGCGTCTCGATGATTGGTCCATTGATGACACCAAGACCATGACTCGTGAGATGCAAACCAGGATGCTGGAGTTTATCGCCGACGAGCAAGATGCGGAGGTGAAAGCAGCACAAGCAAAAAAATCGAAGAGGAAGGCGAGGCAGGAAGCCTCGCCGAACGAGTAGAGAAGAAGGCGCGTGCATTCCTAAAGGGGCTAACCAATTGGAATGCCATTTTCTTTCGCCTTAATGCATCGTGCCTTAAGGATGATCGATGGGGGCCGGAAAATTTCTCTAAGCAAAAGGTGAAGGACGTGCTTGCTGCTCTAAAGTTTTTAGAGCAGCATGATCACACGCAGTACAATTTGCAAAGCTTGTCAGTGGCGAAAATGGCCACGATGGTTGCGCATGCATTGGGAGGCAAGAAAATATCTCTTACTGCCGATGACTTTCTGCCATTTGACACCCGAAAGCTCAAAAAAGAAACTGGCATTACGGAAGAAAGTGCTGCCGTGCTTAAGCGTTTGATGAAGACGCGCAGAATGGACTTGCGCGTGGTGTCAATGCTGGCGGAAGAGCTTAAAAACTCTTCAATGCGAAGTGACGAGTAATATGATGCGGCGTAAAGGCTACACTTAATAGAAGAATGCTGTAAGCGCAGTAATGGCGGCGGAACTCCGGCTTGGCGTATCGTTTGATCTTGTATATTTCCGTCAACAGCTTGGGAAGCTGAGTCAAATTGCTGCGTCGGAATTTGCTGGAAAGGTAAAGCTCAATATTGACAAGCGTGATTTCCAGCGTCAAATGGCTGGGCTCACGAAAGAGCTGCGCATTAATGTTAATGACAGCCAGATTGTTGGTGCTCGTAACCGTCTAACAAATTTAAACAAAGGACTGGCAACTTTTAGGCGTCAAAGTGCCACTCCGATTGTCATCAAGTTCAAATATGAGCAGCAAGGCGCTGCGCCATCAGGATTAAAAACCGTTCCCGGTACTTTTAGGCAGCGCCTTGAAGGGCTTGGGAAGCAAGATAAAGCATCGCTTCAAAGGCTTTACAAGGCTGCTGGGGAGGCGAGTTTGCTTGCCTTTGATGCTGGCATTCAAAACAATACCGCCAGAATGGTCACCGCCTTAAATGGCGTTGGCGAAGACTCTATCCAGGGCCTGTTGAATGGGCTGAAATCTAAAAACGCGGACTTGAAACAAGCTGCGAAAGGCTTAGGTGAAAGCTTAATCAGGAGCATTAAAGACACCCTTGGCATCGCTTCTCCATCGAGAGAATTCAAGAAGATTGGCGAAGATTCGGGAGAGGGCTTTGAGCAAGGCCTAAAGAGCGGCCTGGGCGAAGCAGGTGATGTTGGCGTTCGAGAAATAGAGAAATTATTTAAGCGGCTTCAACATGAAGCAAAAGCTGGCTCTGCAGTGCTGCAGGCAATCATTGCTGGCAGCATGAGTGGCATCGTGCAACTACCTGGCATGGGTCAGCGTGGTGCTCGTGGATCTATCGGCCCGATGATCCGCCAACAACGAGCGCAGGTGCAAGCTGAGCGTCAAGCGCAGGCGGGAGGCTTGTCTGCCCTCATGATGGGCATGATGGGCGGAGTGTTACCCATGGGCGGCACTCCTCGTGGTGCGGGCGGTTCTATCGGCCCGATGATTCGTCAGCAACGAGCACAGGTGCAGGCTGAACGGCAGGCACAGACAGGATACTTGGCTGCCTACATGCTCGGAATGATGAGCGGTGTGATTCCCATGGGAGGCACACCGCGTGGTGCGGGTGGATCAATTCGCGGATTGATTGAGCAAGAGCGAGCAAAGGTTCACGAAAGAAATCGTCCGCAAAGAATCGCCGGGATTATTGAGGCACTGTCTTCTGCTTCTGGCAATCTGAGCCCTGCCGCAGGCGTTAACCAGCGTCTTTTTACGGGAGGCGCGGTCAATCCTGGCGTGCTTTCTTCCGGTTACATCGGCCGCAGTGCCATCTCGCCTAAGTTCCTGAATTATCCGGCGGGCATGCCGCCTGCCTATAGCACTGGCTTTATTGAGCCCACAGCATTCGGAGGCCTTGCTGCTGGAACCGCTGGCCGCTACGGCATGACGCCTCGCGGCTCTCAATTCCCATTGTCCCCGATGATGACGGGCGGGATTGGTGCAGGTGGCGGATCATTCATTCCAATGCAGGAGGTAGCGAAGGCTTCAGGGCAAGCAAAGATTGCTTTGACCGGCTTCACTCAGCGCTTGAAGAGGTTTGCCAATTTTGTGGCCGGAGAGGATCCTCTCCCTGAAGGTGTTAATGAACGCAAATATGCAACACGAATGGCTGCCGAAGGAGGACTTTTTGGCGGTCAATTTGTTGGACGTGGCGGCGTAGCCCAAAGCTATGGCACTCAGGATTATTTTCGATTCCCCACTGGCGGGATGATGACTCCTGAGGGCATCACCGCTAACGAAGCCGGTTTCCGCAAGTACGCAATCGGTCAAAATGCTATTGGCGGAAGAATGCCGTTAGGCGCTCCTTATGCCGGCAGAGGAGGGGCTATTGGTCACTATGCATTCCCGATGGAAGGAATGATGGGACCATCGTCCCCACTTGGCCTTATTACTGCTCAAAGCAGCATGTTTGGGCCTAATGGGCCTGGCGGTGGTGCTGGTGGCGGCGGTGGAGCCGGTGGCGGCGGTGGAGCCGGTGGCGGCGGTGGAGCCGGTGGCGGCGGTGGCGGATTCCCTCGTATAAATTTTGGCGGCCCACTTCCTAATCTTCCCGGTCAAGGGCTCATTCGAGAAATGGGGGAAGAGTTTGGCTTTGCTGCCAAGCAAGTTTTGCTGTTTGGAGCTGCCTATAAAGCACTGGCGTTGATCACCGGTCTTCCGGGGCAGGTAACAGAAGCAGTATCTGCGTTACAGAACTTCCGAAATACTCTTACTGCAATCACTCCGTCATCCGAGGAGTTTCGGGATTCCAACCAGCTCATTCTTGACCTTGTAGAGAAGTACAACGTACCTCTGCAATCTGCTCGTGATGGCTTTACGAAGCTTTATGCCTCAATGCAGCCTGCAGGTTTCAGTGGTGAAGAAATTCGTAATCTTTTTACTGGCATTAGCAAAGCTGCTGCGACCTTCGGCATGAGCGCCGATAAGGTGGATCGCGTGAATTATGCCTTTGCTCAAATGGCGAGCAAAGGACAGGTGATGTCCGAAGAATTGAAAGGACAGCTTGGCGACGTGTTGCCAGGCGCTATGGCCATCTTTACGGAAGCGGCAGGATTCAAGGGGCCAAATGCTATTAGCGAGTTTTCTAAGGCCCTCGAAGATGGAGCCTATAAAGGCGAGGCTATGAAGGTATTGCTCACTAATGTGGGCGTAATCATGAACCAAGAATTTGGCCCTGGAGCAGAAGGCGCAGCGCGTACCTTCCAAGGTGCAATGAACCGCATGCAGAACTCTATGAAGCTTCTGTATGAGACATTTGAGCCGGTTGCAATTGGATTCCTGAATGCAGTGGTTTCGCCTGTTTCTAATGGCATAAAAACACTTACAGATGGCCTTAATGCATTCTTTACTGGTGCAGCAGCCAAGACATCTGGCGGCTTTGGAATTGCGCAGGAGTTAGAAAAACTGCGTCCAGCATTTGAAGGTTTGTCTAAAAATGTTGGCGATCTTGCAAAGCAATTCCTGCAAATGGCAGGAGTTGGGCTTGAGGTGGCGAAAGTGCTGCTTCAAATTGCTGGCAATCCATTTGTTGGATACCTTGCGAGAGTTTATGCCATCATCCTTCCGCTGAATCTGGCATTCACTATCTTCAAGGGACTGCTTGCAAGTACGGCATTGCAGTTTGTAATTTTTAATGCCAGGCTGCTTACCGGTACAAGCACTTTGACTGCGTTTAGGGGCATGATGGCGGCCACTGGACAAACCGCCGCAGCAACTTCTGCGACTATTCGTGGCGCGTTTGCAACAACTGGCATCGGACTTGTTCTTGTTGGGCTTGGCTTGCTTATCGAACGGTTCTCTACCTTGTCGCAAAGGATGCAGGATGTTCGCGATAAGGCTGCAGGTGCAGCCCAAGCAATTCGTGCTATGTCGCAAACAGAGGCAAGAACAGCGGAGCAACAGGCTCAAGCCGGTTACAACTTGATTGGACAGATTGCCGGACGAAAAGGTCCTGCACAGCCTGGAGGCGACAGGCTTGTGCCCGTGAGTCAAAAGGAGCTTGCTCAACTTGAACAATTTGGCGCGATTCGTTCTCAGCAGTCTCCCGGTGGACCAATCTACGTTAAGCGCAGTGAGGCAATGGCCTTGGCTCCCCAAGCCCAGCGGTTGCAATCTGAGGCGGCAAATCAACAGCGGCAAATTGCTTTTAATGAGCAACAGCAAAAGCAAGCAGCGGCCCTGGCCCCCATTCCCCCTGGCGGAGGCGATGGCAAAGGCAAGCGAGAGCGTCAACTGCGTGATTTTGAAAGTGAGGCAATTGAACAGCTTCGATTGAATCAAAGACTGGCACAAGCAAAGCTAGACCAGCAGCGTCAATTGGAAATTATTGACGACACTGAATATGAGATTGCTTCTGCAGCTAATAAGCGTAAATTTGAATTGCTGATCATAGATGAAGCCTTGGCTGAGAAGAAGGCCAAGATCGGCGATTACGAGGTGGGGGTAAGGCAAAAGCAACTTGCCGTATTTGAGCAACTTGCGGAAAACGAAAGGACATTAGTTAAAGAAGAAGAGGCTATCGCCGTCAAAGGGGCCAAGCTAAAACTGTCTCGTCCATTTAAGGATGCGCTTAGGGATGAGAATGCTGAACTAGAGAAACAAAGGCTTTTAATTGGCAATCTGCAGGCTGGATTTAGCGAGCTAACGCCGGAACAGCAAGCCAGTCTCATCATTGAAGAAAAAATCAAAGACCTTCGGGCAAAACAAGCAGAGCTTATCAAGAGCGAAATCGACAACTTAAAAGAAGTAACATTGGAGCGCATTCGTGGTGCCCAGGCTTTAGCCAGGGAGACCGAGCTGTTAAATCTTCGCAATCAAGCAGCACAGCTTCGCGCCCCACTGGGACAAGATCGACTGGTTGAACTTATGCAAACTCCTGGTTATACGCCGGAGCAGGCTAAGCAGCAATTTGATCTTGAAGAGCAAAATAAACGTCTTCAAGTGATGCGCCAAGGTGCAAGTGACTTGGCTGGCACTATCAATTCCAGCATTGGCGATGCTTTAACAAATATCGTCACGGATTTCCAGAATCTCCAGCAACATGGCATGACGTTCTTGCAAACTCTTGCCAATGGCTTCAAGCAACTTGCTAATACGATCATTCAAGAAATGACAAGAGCAATGATTAGCAAGGCTGTGTCTCAATTGTTTAGCTTTATCATGCCAAGCATTGGAAACGCGGGCGGAGGAGGCGGGGCAGATTTAACCGCAGGCATCACGCAATATGGATATGCCAATGGTGGCATTGCTCCCGGAGGATTCCAGGCATTTGCCAGTGGAGGCCTTGTAACTGGTCCCACGCTGGGCCTTGTAGGCGAAGGACGATTCAACGAGGCCGTAGTACCCCTGCCCAACGGCAAGAGCATCCCGGTGGATCTTGGCCAAGGTGCTGGCAATAACATTTCCACTAACATTGTTGTCAATATGAACAATGGTCAATCAAACAGTCAGATGAGCGGACGCGGTGGACAAGCGCTTGGGCGCGAAATCGAAGGGGCTGTTCGTAGCGTCATCCTTAAGGAAACCCGCCCTGGCGGTCTCATTTACAGCGGACGCTGATCATCATGGCACAACCAACTCTCACGCTTGAAATTGAATACGGCCTAACGGTACGCAGAGGCACGCGCGTTAGGCGCGTGCAGTTCGGCGATGGTTACGAGCAAGTGGTACCAGATGGCGCCAATACTGACATTCGTCGCTATGACATTAGAACTGTTCCAATTACAGATGCACAAGCAGAGGCATTAGACGATGATCTTTCCGCCTTGTCTGGGGACTTTTTCTATTCGCAATTCTTCCAAGATGACGCTGTTTACAAATACAGACTCGATCCAAATGAATGGGCGTGGGAAAGTCTTGGTCCAAATGTGAACATTATTTCTTTCTCCTGTAAGCGCATTTACGACTCCAGGAATTGACCGTGACCATTCAACAAGACGTAGCGCAAACTTGGCATGACGCGATTGTCGAGCTGTTCGAGCTTGACCTGAGCGGAATCACTGGCGATGCCAATGATAAGTATTATTTCACCGCCAACTTGATGCCTGATAATACGAAAATCTCGTGGAAAGGGCAAATATACGAACCCTTTCCCATTGAGGCGAGCGGATTTGAGCGCACCACTAAAGGCCAGATTCCCACTCCTGAATTAACGGTGGCCAATGTCTTAGGGACATTGGCTTCTGTAGTCAACACCTTCGACGATCTCGTTGGGGCTAAGGTTACTAGGCGGCGTACACTATTGAAATATCTTGATGGCGGGACATCTCCCGATCCATCGCAAGAATTTCCAGATGACGAATTTTACATCGAACGCAAAATTAGCGAAAACAGTATAACTATTACATGGCAACTTGCCAGCAAAATTGATCTAGAAGGCCTTCAACTTCCAAGGCGAATTATCACTCAGAATTACTGTCTTTGGGAATATCGAGGCACTGAATGTGGTTATTCGGGGCCGCCGGTGGCAAATGAATTCGACCGGCCAATTACGGCAGACGGCGCATCATCTGCCGCAGGTGCGGCTTACTTAGCTGCTTACACTGCATTTGACAATGCCAAGAAAAAACTGGCCAATGCCGAAGCAAAGAAAAACAATCTGCTGGGCAGAAAACTAGCAGCGTGCGACCCGGATGCTGCCGACGTTGACCAAGTGTTGTTTGTATTCAGAAAAACCTTCGGCACTGACTATTCGTTTGTTATCCAAGATGGAGATGGCAACAATGTTATCGCCGTCTGGGATGGAGCGGTTGTAAACGTTGGTGGAAGCAGATCAGGTTATCGTCCCGACTTTAAGCAGCGAACAAATAGAGGACCTGGAAGCGAAAGGAATGGAACTGGGCCTGCATATGCTGTTGACCAATATGTGGCGGCAAGTGGGGGCACTTTAATTAAAACATCTTTGGGATTTAGTACTAGCACTTTTGGGATTAAAGATTACGACGGAGATCCTGTACTTTTTGTCAATGGATCTTTTGTGCAAGCCAGGACCAGCTCAACTCAACCTGGATACGATTTGGGCAACTATGCAGGCAATGGCTTCTCTCCTATGAGGAGCATTGCAAAGCTTGACTACACCAATCCTCAGTGCTCTTCGCTAACAAATCAACATGCAAATGCTGTAGACGCTTACAACGCTGCTCTTGCAGAGTACAACGCGGCTCAGTCAGCTTTGAATGCTGCATACGCAGCCCTGCCAACCGGAGACGCTGTAAGCAAGAATGATCGATGTGGCAAACGCTTGCAAAGCTGTAAATTGCGGTTTGGCACCAATGGCGCACTTCCGTTTGGCGGCTTTCCTGGAGCCAATCTCACGCGATGATTAGCTTTTTACTTAAGCAAGCTATTGCAGGAGAGGCTAGGAAAGCCTCTCCCGCGGAATGTTGTGGATTTATTGTCAATGGTGAGATAGTGCCTTGCCAGAACGCATCTGAATCTCCATCGGATTATTTCACCATTTCAGCAGAGGATTACGTGCGTGCATCCTCCATTGGCGAAATAGAAGCCATTTATCATTCGCACGTGAATGGCGTCCAAGGATTTTCCAAGCCTGATATTGCAGCTTGCAAGCAAAGTAATTTGCCATGGATAGTATTTCATGCTCCATCAGCAGATTTCTTCTATGCAGATCCAACTGGACACGCTCCTTACGAAGGGAGGCAATGGATATACGGCATTCATGATTGCTATGCAATTTTGAGGGATTTTTATCGCCGCGAATTTGGCATTGAATTAGACGATTTTGATCGAGGAGAGGAGTACGAGTGGGAAAGCAAAGATTGGACAATGTTTATCGATAATTACCATCAGCAAGGTTTTTACGAGGTGGATAGGCCAGCGCAAAAAGGCGACTTCCTTCTAATGCAAATCGGAGCCCCATCGCCAAACCATGCCGGCGTTATCACCGGAGAGGACAATTGTTTCTACCACCACCTAACGGGACGCTTGTCTGAAAAAAGTGTTTATGGCGGATACTGGGCTAAAGTAACAGCTAAGGTGTTGCGGCACAGGGACGTAGGAACATGAAGCGGCGAATAGTACACGTAAAACTGCTCGGGGAGCTTGGTCGCAAATTCGGTCGTTCATATAGTTTCATGGTGCGCAACCCCCGTGATGTCATCTCTGCGCTTGCAAACCAAGTGGATGGCTTCAAGGACTACCTTTGCGGCGCTCATGAAAATGGCGTGGGCTTTAAGCTTGTTGATCAAGACCCCAATGGCATGAGCTACGAAGGCGTCATGATGAGCTGCGACAAACTCATTATTGCGCCCGTGATTAACGGATCAGGCGGCAAGGGGATGTCGATTGGACAAATCCTTGTGGGAGTTGCGCTCATCGCGCTATCTTTTGTGTCTTTTGGTGCAGGTGCTTTTGCGGGTATTGGCGTTGCGGGAGCTGGCGGGAGTACTGCATTGTTTGGCCTTGGCGCCAGCCTTGTCTTGACTGGTATTGCCGGTTTGCTTACTCCTGCAGTGCAAACACCTAGCGCTGATTCAAAAAAGAAAGACAGCTTCATGTTTGACAGAGCAGTTGAACTTACAACTCAGGGCTATCCTATTCCATTGCTATACGGTCGCTATTTAGCGGTGTCACCCTTGACAATTTCGTCTGCTATCAGCACTGAAGGCATCCCTGTTTGACAATGGAAGAAAAGCTTACTGGCAACATTCAGCAGTGGTCTCTGCGTGGTGCAGGCGGCGGGAAAAGTGGTGGCGAAGCACCTACTGAGGATCCAGATTCTTTGCGAAGCAAAGCAAAAGCTAGTGTGTTGTCTCTTTTTTCCGAGGGTGAAATACAGGGCTTTCCAGATGGGTCTAGCGCAAAAGAAAGAAACCAGCGCATTTTCTTGAATGGAACAGCTCTTGTAGGAAAAGACGGGAAAGATAATTTTGAAGACGTAGAAATTGTATTCACTCGCGGCACCCAAGATCAGTCTTCTCTACCAGGGTTCAATGAAATAAGGGTGGAGCAATCTGTCGGCACAAAAGTGACGAAAGATATCGGTCCGGTCGCAGTGACAACCAGTAGTTCCGAACTGGACCGCCTGAATGTGCGAGTAGGCGTAGCGTCTTTATTTGTTGTTGAAGAAGACGGAGATGTTAAGGGCACTGAAGTGGAATTTAATATTCAGATTTTTGATTCCACAAACGACAGCACTCCCATTGTTGATACAGACGAAAAAATCAAGGGCAAGTCTCGCGGCGCATACGATGTTGAATACAATTTCAACCTTACCGGCACTGGGCCATGGACGGTCAAAGTACGCAGAAATACTCGTGATCCAAAAGACTTAAAAGAAAACAGCGATCTTTACTTCAAGGCCATTGTTGGCATCATTGAAGAGACATTGCGCTATCCAAATTCTGCCCTCATTGGCTTTAAGGTGTCAGCGGAATTCTTCCAAAGCGTGCCGGAGATTTCCGCCGAATTACTTGGTCAAAAAATACAAGTGCCAAGCAATTATGACGGAGCTTCCAACACTTACTCGGGAGTTTGGAACGGTTCTTTTAAGACTGAATACAACAATAATCCTGTATGGGTTTTTTACGATCTTTTAACATCTCCGCGTTACGGATGTGGAGATTTTATCAAGAAGGAAGATATTGATATCTACTCATTGCTTCCCATTGCAAAGTACTGTGATGAAATGGTCCCAGACGGAAAGGGGGGAATGGAGAAGAGATTTACTTTCAATGCATACATTAATAACCGGGGAGAGGCATATGAAGTGCTGAATTCGCTGGCTGCAGCATTTCGCGGGATGATTTATTACGCGCAAGGCTTAATTGTCGCCACGCAAGATCGAGCCACTTCCGTTGTCAAGCAATTTTCTCCCGCCAATGTCATCGTTGAAATCGCAGAAGATGGCACGCTAAACAGACCAGCCTTCGCTTATGAAGGCACCGGACTGAAGGCCAGGAAAACAGTTGCGCTTGTGTCTTGGAATGACAGGGACGATAGATATAGGGGAAAAATTGAATACGTGGAAGATCGCGCCGCGATTGATCGCTATGGCTATCGAGAGCTTGAGATAAGGGCTCTTGGTTGCACCTCGCAAGGACAGGCCCAGCGCATTGGGCGCTGGGCGCTGATGACCAATCTGAACGAGACTGAGACTGTTACATTCAAGGTGGCAGCAGAGGGCTTCTTCTTGATGCCAGGCGAAATTATTGAAATCGCCGATCCGTACAAAAGTGTTGGTATCTATGCGGGGATGCTAACCGCTATCAACGCCAGTGCAGTTGTACTTGACAGGGCCGTCACGTTAAACACAGGAACCACGTATGAAATCATTGTCCGTACTGGAGATGGAACGGATCTTGCTGCCACCATCACCAATGGCCCAGGCTCTACAGACAACATCACATTCTCGCCATCGTTCACTGTCACGCCAGAGTTGCCAGCGGCATGGATTATTAGGGAAGCGGGTGTTCAGCCAAGAAAATATCGAGTGCTAGGTCTAAATGAAGATGACGGTCTTGTGACAGTACTTGCTTCTGCCTACTATGAGGAAAAGTATGCTGCCGTTGACAATCTCACAATAGTGTCTTCGCATATTACGTCAATTGCAGGGCTGACCGTCACGCCTGCAGTTACCACTGGCAGCATTGTATTGCAGGTTACCTAATGGCGCAGATTGATGTCACTTGGAAATGGCCACAATACAGTGGCTATTCAGTCTTGAATGCAATCAATCCAGCGGTGTGCTGGCAGGAGCCTCGAAATAATCCGCTAATCAAGGAATTTGCGGTGGAATTGTATCGCGAAGAGGACGACATATGGATAGATCTTGGCCACACTACCAATGATTACATAAAAATTGATTCAGCCGATTATGATATTAGAACTTCTTACCAAATAAGGATTGCTACAATCGGGGTAAATAGACGGCAATCGCCGTGGTCTTACAGCCAGCGGTTCATTGCATCGCCATTGAGAATGGATTTTACGGCAGCCAACACTGTTCGACTTCCTGATGGCTCCTCTAAATTGAACCAGCGTTTGCTGTTTTTGCTTTTCTGATCATGGCACTATTTGGTCTTGATGCTGCCGGCAATTCTGCCTACGTCCAAGCGACGGGCGATGGCGCTGAGGAGACGCCATACATTCTGCAGCACGATATTTTGCCTTCTGGCATCAAGAGTGCTTGGGTGGCTAGTACCAGCGGAGAAATCCTTGTGTCCGGCGTGGCCACCAAGTCGCTGCGTGTGCTGAATGTAGCTATTACGGCAACTAGCGGCGGGACTATTCAATTGCGCAGCGGAGCTTCGGGCGTCACGCTCACCCCTCCGTTCCTTATCCCATCGTCTGGTCAGTTTGTACTGTCCAACCCCATGGGCATTGTTTCAACGACTGCGGGCGAAGCGCTTCGCACCGTCGTCAGCAGTGGCATTGAATACCAAGCATTCGTCACCTATCGCGAGGTGTGAGCATGACACGTATTGTCGGCAGGCTAGATGGCTCTGAGGGGCCTCTAGATGGTCGCTTGTTCATCAAGGCAGGGGGCGCCTTTATTGGCGCCCCTGGCGGCGATTTGGTGTTCAAGATTACTGATGGACTTGTGGACATCGAACTACCTCCGTGCCCGGCTGGGATGCCGTATGCCGTTGACTGGCGGGCTGTTGGAGACGTGCGTCGCTTGTCTTACGTGGAGCGATGGAGGGTGGCTCCTGTTCAGGAGATGAGCCTTGATGAAGTGCGTGGGTTGATTCGCGGAGACGGTCGACGCATAGGCGGCGTGCGCAAAGGTGATTTGATTGAGGCGACAATGCTTCGCAATGAGGCCGAAGAGCTGAAAAGAACAATGGCGGCGCTTGAAGAGCAAAACGCAAGCTTTTTGCGGCAGTTAAGCCAAGCCGAGGGCAATGCAGCAGCGGCGCAAGCGCAAGTGGCGTCTTTGTCCGCAGAACTTGGCAAAGCGCGCCAGCAGCTAGCGACAGTTTACAAGCCTCAAGTGATTGAGAAAGAGCGTGTTGTCGAGCGGATTAAGTCCGATGGGGAAAGAGCTGGTGAAATTGCCGCTTACATCCAACAAATTGCACTGCTAGAGGAGGAGAACAAGCAGCTTTCTGCGAGCATGGCAGAGACTATTTCTCTGAGCACGCATTTTACGAACCTGCACGCTCAAATTGATAGACTGAGCAATGAGAAGCAGCAGCTTCTCCTTCGCATTGAAGAGCTGAAAACGCCAATGCGCACCACTTCGTCGCTGCGTAGTGAGGCCATTGCCAATCTCGATAAATTACTTAACGGCTAATGGAAAGCATTAACGTCACAGTTCGCGAGGGAGACAGCTTTGACGAGCTGTATCTTGCTTTCCAGAAGCCAGTTGGCACACCGCGAAATTTTACCAATTCGGAACTTGTCGCTCAAATCAAGGAAACCTTTGGCGGCAACGTTATCGATACATTTGGAATCACGAAGCTTTCCACTGTCGGCCATTTAAAGCTGGCACTTACATCCACTCAAACGGAAGCGCTTAGGCGCAATATTGCCAGTGGTTACGGTGAGCGCAGTATCACGTATGACGTGAGCAGGCAGGCGGCAGATCCAGTGGACATTGGAGCCCTCTACCTGTGGGATTTAAAAGAGCTTTATTACGTTGACGAAGGTAATGGGATTGCGTCTGTTACGCAGGGCTCAGTGGTGGACGCTGGACTTGGCACGTATCGTATGCGCGTGACAACCAGTGGCAATCATAATCTTACGCCCACTGACATTGTTCGCCTTTCTGCAACTAGCGTTTCTGGCTACAATCTCACTTACACTGCCAATACTTTGAGCATTGTTTCTAACACTGTGTTTGAAGTGGTGCCAAGTGGCGGTGCGCCCCTGTTCAGTTCCGTTGCTTCTGGTGGCACTCTAAAGGTGCTTAAAGAGGATACGATTGTATTAGGAACACTGCAGGTTAAGCCTCGCATTACATCGATCTAAGGAACAATGCCTGACATTGAAGAAGGTAAACAGGTAGTTACGGTTGGCCGAACTGAACCGATTCAAGCGGGTCAGGCCACAATGGCCAACTCGCTGCCCGTTGTAATTGCGAGCGACCAATCGCCGGTTCCCATTCTTGACAATCTAAGTGCGCCTTCTGAGGTGCATGATGATTTGCTTGGCAATCCTCGAGTGCAGAGTAGTCTGCAGCTTTGGGACAGCACAAATATTCTTGCCATCGATCCGAAAGCATGGAAGCTGACGGCTGATCCGACTGGCACTCCCGATTATTCCAGCGTCACGCACCTTCCCCAGGAAAGCGGCGCCCAGTTGCTGATTAATACCAATGCTCCGAACAGCACTGTTGCTCGGATGCAAAGCCGTTTGGTATTTCCGTATCAGACTGGCCGAATTACTGACGTTAGCTTCGGCGTGAGCATGCTGAAGGACACAAATGCCACCATTGAGTTTGGCATTTTTGATGGCACCAACGGTTATATCATCCGCATTATTGGCAACGATCTTTACTTTGTTCGTCGTACCAATTCAGGAGAAAGCCCGCAAAATCACGGTGCGCCTGTAGGCAGCACTGACTACACGATCAATAATACCAGCAGCCTCTATCACAACCATCGTTATCGTCTACTCCCGGCCGATCCTTCCGTACTGGAAGAGATTGTGCCGCGTAGTGCATTCAATGGTGACAAGCTCAATGGCACGGCTCCCAGTGTTCACACACTGAGCCTGTCCAATGTCACGATGTTCCGCATCATGATGGGCTGGTACGGCGGTTCTGCCGCCCGCCTGATGGCTTACGTGCCGGTGGATGAGAATCTGCCTGCAGGCGCTACGGCAAAGAACGCACGCTGGGTGACCATTCACCAACTGAACACTTGCGACCGTATTCCGTTCCCCAGTCTGGGCAATCCCAATTTGCCCATGACTTTTGAGGTGACGAAAACGGGCAACCTTGCGCAAGCCGTCTATTTGAAGGTGTATGGCACCAAGGCGGAAATCGATGGTGGCGACGCGAGCAAGTATGACATTTTCTCTGAAGAAAGTGCTGCTGCGAGCATCAACCCCGGCGTAGTTCGTCCATTGCTGACCATTCGTTGCAAGGAAAATATTACCAACAACGACGGCAATAGCAAGCAGAATATTATGCGTGTTGTGCCGTTGATGGCCAACCTTTCGTCGCAATATCGAGCAAAGTTTGCTCTTATCAAGAACCCTACGTCGTTGACCATTAGCGGCAGCACTATTAATCCCGTCACGGCATCTGGAGCATTTACATCCACCGCCGCTCTGTCGGCCATCGAATACAACACCACGGCCACTGGCATCACTGGTGGTGAGCCCGTAGCGACGTTCTTTACGGGCGATGACGATGGTCAAAACATCATCCTTGAGGAAATCTTCCGTTATAACCGCGAATTCCTCACTCGTCCAATTTCCAATAGCACCGGAGAAAGCGGAGACGTACTGGTGCTGACCGCTCAATCCGTTGCCGATAGTGGCAACACTGTTGCTGGCTCCATCACTTGGGGCGAACGCTAATCTAAAAAACGATGGCTTATTACCAGCTTCCCCATGAAGTGGGGCAACGACATATTGTCGTTGCAAGCGGCGCTAACGCAGGCACAGTTCTCCAAGAGGCTGGTGATTTCCCACTTGGGCAAAAGGTGGGAGCATCCGGTATCCCCGTCGTTCTGCCGCGATTCGGCGGAGATATGCCGGTAAGCTTTTACAAAGAAAAGCCCACTGAAATTAGAGGCGATTTATTCGGCAACCCAAGAGTTGAAAAAAGTCTAAGTCTGTTTAACTACACAGACGATTACGATCTTCGTGAAGACATTTATGTCAGTGAAATTCAAGGGTTGAATGAGACTGGCGAAGATGATTTAGAAAGCGCCAAGTGGAGTCAACTTCAAGATGTGCTGGTGGAATATAGCCCGCTGCCAACGGGCTACATTCAGCATGACGCTGATCGTCGTGCTGTTCGCATTGAACTAGCCAAAGCAGGTGGTGGTTTCCAGCGCGTAAGGATTAGCACCAAGAAGCGTTTCCGTTATCAAACGGGCCGCGTCATTCGTTCATCTGTATGTTTGCAGATGAGCCTGGCCGAACTGCCGGCATGCGAAAAGCTATGGGGCATTGGCGACACTCTGGATGGCTTCTTCTTCCAGGCGATTGCCGATGGTAGTGGTGATAATTTCCGCATTGTTCACCGCCGTTCGTCCGGCGATGGTCTCCCTAAAGAGACCATCGTTCCTCGCAGTTTGTTCAATGGTGACAAGCTTGATGGTACGGGCAGCAGCAATGCCGTCATTGATTTCACCAAGAACTGCATGTATTTGGTGGAATGGGGCTGGTATGGCGCCAGTTCTGCACGGTTCTATGCGTTTGTTGTAGACGAGGCAACAGACCTCCCCGCCACCGTCTCAGGCATACCGCGTGGGCGATGGGTGTTGATGCACGAATTGCTCATTCCCGACAGCCTGAATGCACCGAGCCTTGGCACACCCGCATTGCCATTCACCATTGAAATTAGCAATAGCGGTTACCTTGTTGAGCCTCAGTACATCATCAAATACGGGCTGAGCCTGCAAATTGATGGCGGCGAAAGTGAAAAGGCCGACATGCACGCTGCCGATCTTTCCGAAGGGAGAGACATTGGCCCCGTGCTGGGCGGCTCTCAGGCCGCCCATTACTTCCCGCTATTTGCTCTGAGGGCGAAGGACTTTGCCCCTGGGCGCATTCTCAACACATTGCAAGGACTTCCGAAGTCTTTGGATGTGATGAGCAACTATCGCACTGAACTGGCGATCATTCGCGATCCAGAGTTCGGCTCGATGGACGAGGAAGTGGGCCATATTAATGGCACACTTCCTAGTGGCAGCGAAGGCGGCTACGGCATTACGGAGTCAATACTGCAAGGTATTGACGAAAACGGCAATGTCATCACATTGATCACTGAACTACCTGAGGCGCTGCCCATTTCAGTGGAGGATCAATATGACACCACCGATATGGGCACGCTGGAAGGCAACTTTGTCATCAAGCAAACAGTGTCCGGCAAGAAGCTTGGCACGTTCTTTATGGCCGCCAATAAGCCGGAGCGTATTGAACTGACCAAGATTTACGACTTAGTGCGAGAGGCAATCACCACCGAGTATGACAGCAAGTTTGATTTCCCCATTGTCAATGAGAATTATCAAATTACAAACATTGCTGGTGATGGAACGCTGACGCTCAATCGTAAGCACACGCTTGAAATTGGCTTCCGCTTTGTTATTGGTCTGACCACTTATTACATTGTTGCCACTCCAGGGGTGAGCACCATTCGCGTTAGCACTTCGCGTGGAGGCGGCGTCTTCACTGACTTCTCTGGCGCTGGCATTGTTGCTGGAGCATTCGGCACTGCTTATTACGACTTGGTAATTAACCAGGCAATCGCCTCCCGTGCACGCCCCATTGATCAAGGTGCTGTTGTGTTTGCAGCACGTCGAGTGGATGATGCATTGCTGCCCTATTCATTGGCGGAGAAAGATGCTCAATGGATGAAGCTCTATAACTCCACTACGACAAACACGTATAATGTGGTTAGCCCAGCGCCCGAAACGCGAGTGTTCTTGAACTACGGGCTGCGATAGAGCAAAAGCATGGCAAACGGCAGTTCTATTATTAACACATCTCCCAGTGGCCTTCCTGTGGAGCAAGAGGATCGTGCCTATGCATTTTGCATTGGCACGCAAATCTTTCAAAACCCTTCGCAGCAGCCTCGCAACGGAAGGTTTAGCTTCAAGATTGAGCCTGCGTTGTTTGACGTGAGCGTCAGCGGCAATGCCGTTGGCACTACTGCTATTGGACTGGCTACGTCAGCAAACATTTCGACAGTGTCCACTTGGACTTCTGCAAACGAAATTCGTGATAATGGCGCAAGCTACGGCATCTATGCCATCAGCTTTGCGGAGAGCACAAGCAATGGTCAAAAGGTGAATGTGTGCTGTGCTGGTAGCACCATTGCTTCAGTGGTGAAAAACACTGTTAGTTCTTCCACTGACATTGGTTTTGACACGCTGACCATTTCGGGCCATGGTTATGCAGTGGGCGATGCAGTGGTCATCCATAGCGGCAGTGCTCCCACTCCATTGCAGAGTGGCGTCACTTATTACGTTATTCCGTCTGGCGCGGATAAGATTCAACTGGCATCGACAAGGGCCAATGCCTTGGCCAGTAGCGGCATTGACATTACGGTGAGTGGTGGTCCTGTCTATTTGAAGAGCGACGATGTGTTTGAACTGCGTCGCGATGGTCTCACTGGTGGCGTAGATCTTTACAGAAACAATGCTCTCCTTCAAACATTTAGTGGCACCACTGCAACATTGAGGCCATTCTTTTGGACGAGAGAGTCTAGCAATAGTGCTACGATACCAGTATTCAAGGAAATTAAAGTTAGCGGGGCTTCCTGATCCATGGCGCAAACGCGATTGATTTCGGATCTTGTTGAGCTTGTAACGCCCAACAATAACGATGTGTTTGTCGTTGTAGATAACACGACCAACCCCTCGCTTTCTGTTACAAAGCGCATTAGTTATGCCAATCTGAAGGAAGGCCTTCAAGATATGGTCAATCTGCTCGTGTCTGGTGGCACGGGCATTAATGCGTCGTATAACGATGGCAGCAACACGATTACGTTGTCAGTTGTTGCGGATAGTACTGTTCAACGCACTGTTGTTTCATCTGGTGGCACCAATATTGGTACACGTCGCGAAATCAACTTTATCCCCGGTGCATCCATTGTTCTCTCTGGCGTAGACAACGCAGGAAGCAATCGCGTTGACCTGACTGTTCGCACCACTGCAGTATCAACAGCGAGCAGCCTGGTTGGCGCTGGCACCACTTATGACGTGCTGTCTGGCATCAATACGCTGGGCGATGGCACCAAGGACTTGCGATTCCGCACGCTTAAGGCTGGTAGCGCAAAAGTATCCCTTGACCTGGCCGATAACGGCAACTCTGTCACAGTTGACATTGTTCCCAGTGGTATCAGCATCAACGATCTGAACACTGCATCGCCGCTCGCTGTTGGCCTTGGTGGCACAAATGCCACCACGGCCTCAGACGCACGAAGCAATCTTGGTGCTGCCAAGGCTGGCGATAACACGGACATCACGAGCCTGTCTGGTCTAACCACCGCTCTGTCGATTAACCAGGGCGGCACTGGTGGCAACACTGCTCAAGTGGCACTGCGTAATCTGCAGGGCCTGAATAGCGTGGCGAACGTCGCTACTGCTGGCCAAAGCATTGTTGCTAATGCTTCTACGCTTGTTGCTGGTAATTATCGAGCTGAGCTGCGCGGCATTCGCGCTGGTAGCAGCAAGATCACTGTTGGCGTGGTGGGCAATGATGTTAGCATCAATGCCAACTCCGACTTGATTCTTGCCGATGCTTCGCAAGATGTCAATCTTAATGGCTACAAACTGACCAATATTGGTTCGCCTGTGTCATCTAGTGACGCGGCCACCAAAGACTATGTGGACAGTGTCGCCCAGGGCCTTGTTGTCAAGGAAGCTGTGTTGCTCGCAACGACTAGCGGGCAAGTTGGTGCATACGCTACCAGTGGGCAGACTTTCACTTATACAGCCACTGGCACTCCCTCCATTGATGGCGTGGGAGTCACCGCCATTGGCACGCGGGTGCTGTTTAAAAACCAGGCTACCGCCAGCCAAAACGGCATTTATGAACTCACCACTTCTGGCGATACTGGCATTAGTGCTGTTTTCACTCGCGCTGCGGATTACAATTCCAATGCGGAAGTGGAAGCTGGTAGCTTTGCTTTTGTCCTGAGTGGCGTCACAAATGGTGGCAAGCAATATGTGCAAACCACACAAAATCCAACGCTAGACACCAACGCCTTGGTGTTTACTGTACTGAATGATCTGGCCATCCCAGACAACAGTGTTTCCAATGCAAAGCTGGAGCATATGTCAGCATTGCGCATTAAAGGCACTGTTGTTAGTGGCACGCCACAAGATTTGACTGCCGATCAGATCATTCAGATTGTAAATAGCGGTGGCACTACTGGTATTAATCCCAGCAGGATTGCGGACGGCGCTCTTCCTTCGACGGTTACTGTTGCAAGTGCCAATATTGTAAACGGCTCGATTGTTGATGCAGATATTAATGCATCGGCTGCGATTGCCGACACCAAGCTTGCAACGATTAGCACTGCCGGCAAGGTAAGTGGCAGTGCAATTAATAGCGGCACAATTAGTGGATCTACTGCTATTAATACCAGCGGGGCAATTGCTACTACTAGCACGCTGGCAGTAGGTCAAGCTAATGCCGCAGCCAATACCGATTTGGATCTAGCAGGCACCTATGCGCAGACGGTGGTGGCGGTGTCGGCACTGGCAATCGACTGCAGCACCGGCAACTACTTCACCAAGACCATCAGCAGCAACAGCACCTTTACGGTGAGCAACGTGCCCTCCTCTCGTGCTTATGCCTTCACCTTGGAGCTAACCCACACCAGCGGAACAGTGACATGGTTCAGCGGTGTGGAATGGCCTGCGGGGACAGCGCCAACACTCACCACTGGCAAGACGCACCTGTTTATGTTTGTAACTGACGACGGTGGCACCCGGTGGCGTGCTTCCAGCCTGATCAACTACACCAACTGATAGCGCCATGGATCCGAATACAAGAGCACTGATCATGGGCGCTGCTGGTGCTGGCGGCGCTGAGAAGACTTATATCGAGGATGTGTTCTCGACTTGGCTCTACACAGGCAACGGCAGCACGCAGACGATCACGAATGGCATTGATCTGAGCGGTAAGGGTGGGATGGTATGGATTAAATGCCGAGATCTTGGTCGTCAACATTACATATTTGATACAAACAGAGGAGTAGAAAACTGGCTATTCATTACCACTAATGCGCAGAACAATTCACCCGGATCGCTTACGGCTTTTAACTCTAATGGTTTTACCC
>VFQS010000206.1_pt1:5000-77575 | contig 77575 bp, 41 predicted proteins | sample 3512361 | NCBI WGS metagenome assembly VFQS01 (sample SAMN10412375, study PRJNA504923) | tailings metagenome | isolation source: Relicate 1 Philex TSF3 active mining | place: Philippines | reverse complement strand
TTTTTAACTTGTTTAAATCTAAACCATTCGGGCCACGCAAAGGTTCTAACCATGGCAATTTGTTTAAAAAATGAAAAAGAATTTCCAAAAAAACATAAAAAATTTTTATTTTCAACTATTCATTTTCAGAAATTTCATCTAAATCCATTTCATTTTCAGAAATTTCATCTAAATACATTTCATAAGTTATATCTCCTTCTTGTAAAGTGTAAAAATGTAATGGTCTTTGTTGATCATCAAGTCCAGCATAGCGCCAACCATCAATATTGTTTTTAAGTTTAAAGTTTGCTTCTCTTTTAGTTTCTGCAAACTTTGCTCTTACAGCAGCATTAATACTTGAAAAGCAAATTGGCTTTGAATTATTTTTTGTGGCAAAAATAGGAATAGAGCCAGAAGGAATACCTTCTCCTTCAAGATAATAAACATCAGTAAAGGCTGGATCTGATAATCGATTAATTAAAGTTCTTCTTGCGATTTTGACATGATCAGTATCGCACAATGCACCTCTTACCGATTCATAACGTACTCCTTTGTACATGATTGGACGAATCCATCTTGAAGGAGGGTTTAAACGTTGTTGTTTTGTTTGATTGTAACATCTATGAGAATTCATTTCAGACAAAAAATCTTCTAATTCCATACGTTTTTTTCTATCAACCCAATCAGGACCAGAAGCTATTATAAAAACTTGAAAATTATCTATGTTTTTGCTTTCATTATATGCTTGTTGCAAAGCTTTGCAATGATGCTTTCCATTTTTTAAATAACGAAAATTTAATTGAATACGTTCTAATAGCCACTGAGATTCTCCATAATATGAACGATTTGTTTCAACATTCAAAATTTCATAGACACCAGGATTATTTAACAATGAAATATTCACTTTATTTTCGTTATAAGCATCTAGTTTTTGTATACGATCATTTAAATTTTTTTTTCGCTGGGCTAAAAAAAAAGGAGAAATAAAAATAGTTGGAAAATATAAAAACCTTCTTTATAAAAAACTTTTTCATTTTTTAGAAAGAGCATGTTGCTCTTTCCTTTAAATTTTTTAAAGTTCAGACTATGTGTTTTTCAAAAATATTTTTTGAAATATAGGCACTCTAAATATTAAACGAAATATTAAAGAAATATTTTTTAGTCGTTGAACGTTCTCACCACACTTATCAACATAAATGAAGTGAGTTACGTTGCAAATCAGCAAACAACTGACTTATTTGCAACCGCAAGACCATTACAAGACCATTACAAGACAATTACCTGCTTGTGCTTGATGGCTCTTGTATGGCTGTTGTGCCGTAGGCGACTGGTTGCATATAAACAAATGAGCGCTGTTCTTGCAATTCACCTATTTTTTTTATTCCGAGGCCTTGGTTTAACCACGGAAATCCCAAAAACGCATTGTTTCACCCCCAAAGATGATTTCACCTGTAGGTGATCTCATTAAATATTTACCTAAACCTGTAGGACCTTGTGCAGATGCTACATTTGCACCTAAACGTTGGTCACGAACAAGGAAAGTAAACGCTTGTGATTGTGACGCTTCTGGACCTGTCGGACCATAAAATTCGCTAGGATATGCTGTAGTATTAAACCAAGACATACAACAAGCAATGAATCCCATTGCAGAAATCGCAGCTAAACTGTACGATAAATACGCTTCGCCAGACCAAACAAAAGCACGACGTGCCCAAGGCCATGGTGTTGTATAAATGTGCCATAGACCTCCTAAAATTTCAAGTGTCCCGATCCAAATATGACCACCAATAATATCTTCCATATTATCTACACTTACAATCCATCCATCACCACCCCATGGAGATTTTAATAAATATCCGAAGATAACAGATGCATTTGTAGTTGGGTTTGTGATAATACGGACATCTCCACCACCAGGGGCCCATGTATCGTAAACACCACCGAAATACATCGCTTTCCACACTAATAACCAAGCACCAATACCTAACATGATAAGATGGTAGCCTAAAATATTTGTCATTTTGTTTTTATCTTTCCAAACATAACCAAAGAATGGGAAAGATTCTTCTAACGTTTCAGGTCCAATTAATGAATGATATACACCACCAAAGCCTAAAACAGCAGAAGAAATTAAGTGTAATACACCTGAAACAAAGTAAGGGAAAGTGTCAATTACTTCACCACCTGGGCCTACACCATATCCTAAAGTTGCTAAATGTGGTAATAAAATTAAACCTTGTTCATACATAGGTTTTTCTGGAACAAAGTGTGCTACTTCAAATAAATTCATAGCACCTGCCCAATAAACAATTAGACCTGCGTGTGCTACATGCGCGCCTAAAAGTTTTCCAGAAAGGTTGATTAAACGAGCATTTCCTGCCCACCATGCAAAACCAGTAGTTTCTTGGTCACGACCGCCTACTGTTAGTGTTCCGTTAAATAAAGTTTCCACAGGGAATACCTCAAGGAGGAATACAAAATCTAAAACAATTGAATTATAACAATATAAAAATAGAAAAAATTCAATCTATATGTTCAGATAGGATTATTATTCAGCTTTTAAATTTTCAATAAAAAATCTTTTTTCAAAGATTCATGATTTTTTATTTATTTTTGTTATTTTTTTTGTTTTTGATTTCAAAAATACGAGACAAAAAAAAATTTTATAAAAAGTAGTAAATTACTTTGAAAAACAATCACAAAATAAAAAATGAATAATTTTTCATAATAAAACTGATTTTTTTGAGAAAATATAAAAAAACCATAAAAAGCTTAAATTATAAACTTTTAAAAATATAGAAGATTGTTACTTTTTTGAAAATGTTTAGAATAATAAAATCTTTTGCTTTATAAAAAAACCATAAACACTAAATTTTTGATATAAAATATATATATGTATATTATATTATATTTTTAAAAATTTAAAAGCTAAAAAAAATAAAAAACTCTGCTTATTCAAACTTTTTTATTAAAAAAAAAATAAAAACAATAATTTTTGGTTTTATTACGCATCCAATAAAAAAAAAGAGTACCTCAATTTTCGAGGTATATAAGATTACCTATCCTTAAAAAAAAGATAGGTAATCATTTTTTTATTTATAAATTTTTAAGGATTATATTCTGTAAATCGAGAAACATAAAAATTATTAACAACTACATGATAAGTAGCGTCTAAACCTTTATTTAATCTTTCTTTTACACGACTCATTATTTTTGAAATAACATACATATAAGCTTGTTTAAAAGCTTTTTGCTGATAGAATTGAACAGTTTCTTGTTTGAATTCATCTAATTTAGAAAGTCTTTCTTCATGTTGAGAAACACAATTATTGATTTCTTGTGTTGCTCTAATTAAACCTTCTTCTCGAATTTCAGTCGCTTTTATTTTAGCTAATTCTAATTGATTTTTTGCAACAGTTAAACGTTCTTGTGCTTCAGCAGCTCTTTGGCTAGCTTCTTGTAAATTATTTACGATCGTTTTTTTACGATCTTCTAATAACGTTGATAAATTTTTTCCAACAAAAGAAATAACAATAGCAACTACTGCTGCTAAGTTAATAATATTCGTTTCAAAAATATTTGTATTAATACCAAAACCTTCACCTAAAAGAAGATTTTCAAACAATAAAAAATGAAAACTCATAAAATAAAATAACTGAATTTCCTGAAATAAAAAAAAACTTTTTCTAAATATTAGCAAAAAAAAAATTTTTTATAATTTATTTCAATATCCGTGAAAAATCTTTTTTCTATTTTTTTATTCAAAAATGTTTTTTATTAAACATTAAAAAAAAAGTTTTTTTCCCTAAAGAAAACAAAAAAATTGAATTTCATTTTATTTTTTATTTAAATTAGTAAAAAAAGAAATAAGCCAATTTCAATTGGACCCTCCCCAAGGGCGGACATTTAAAAAAAATTTAAAACAAATTTTTACTGAAAAAGTATATCTAAATATTAGATACTTCAAAAATTGATATTTTTTACAATAGAGAAAAATGAGATAAGGAAAAAGTTTTTTCCTTATCTCATTTAAATATCGCATAAAAATTAAGAAGCAAATGGATTTGCGAATAATAAAGCTAAAGCAACTACTAAACCATAAATAGTTAAAGATTCCATGAAAGCAAAACTTAATAAAAGTGCACCACGAATTTTCCCTTCAGCTTCAGGTTGTCTAGCAATACCTTCTACAGCATATCCAGCAGCAGTACCTTGACCCATACCAGGACCAATAGCAGCAAGACCAACAGCTAATCCAGCAGATACAACAGATGCAGCAGCAACAATTGGATTCATATTTATTTCCTCCGAAAAATAATCAGTAAAATTATAACAACCTAAAATATATTTTATTATGGTTTTTTAAAAATAGCAAAATTTTATTCAAAAATATTTCTAAAAAAGCTCTTCTCATTAAACTAAAAACAGTTGAAAAAGAATTTTCGTTTAGAATTTCGTTTCTAATTTTTTTTATAAATTCGTTCAATACATAATATTTTAAATTATAAAAAAAATAGAATAATTTCTGTACTTAAAAGTAAAACAAAAAAAAACTAGATAAATTCGTTTTTATTTCATTTATAAAAATTTTAAGGTTTTTTCGAACTTTAAATAATGAATGTTGTTAAATAGTCATTTGACTATTATATATATATATAAATAGTCAAATGATATAATACAAGGCAAAAATTAAATTTTAAATGTTTTTAAATTGAGAAATTGTCATTAAACAATCTAGTTCTTTTAAAAAACCTTTTCTTAATAATTGAAAAACAAATAAATCTAGCATTTCACGATGTACATTTAAATAATAAAAAGTTTCATGAAATGATTGCATTAAATAATGATAATAAATTTCATATTGCAATGTTTTATCAAAAGTTAACCAATATGAGTAATCACTATTAGTATTATAATCGCGTTCAAATTTATTTTTTAAACTTTTATGATCCAAAACAATTTTTTGGCAATGAGGTTTTGTATTCTCATTTAGAAAACTGCTTTTCGCTGAAAAATTAAAAAATTGGAAATTATTATTCAAATACCATCTACGATTTTTTGGATTATAGTATTGCTCAGCATCTGGAAAATCCATTAAAAATTCAAATGTTTTATTTTTTTCTTTTTCAAAACAAACTTGCGGATTTATTTTTTGATTTATAAATACAGAAGATTTTAATAAATTTGATGATTTTTTTTGAAAACGTTCATTCCCAAACATGGTTCTCCAATCTACATCACTTAAAAAAGTTGTTTCAGTATTATATTCCGGTAAAAGACCATTCCACCATTGATTTATATTTGAAAAGCGATGTCGAATAATAAAATATTTTTTTTGATAAAAATAACTCGAACTGAATCTTTGTGTTAAAGAATCTAAATAACCTAGTTCTTGAAAAGAACTGCTAAATAATGTTGTTCGATTTTCAATCATTTCTGAATGATAATATTGTTGAATAGGAACATTGTATAACTGTTTTAGAAATTTTTGTTGTTGATGCATTTGAATTTTTTCATTAATTGAAAAACGAGATTTTTGGATAAAATCACTTTCAGTTCGTTTGAAATTTTCAAATTTTTTAGACGGCATTAAAATAGAAGAACTTGGTGGGTTAGGCGGTTGTTTTCGTGTATTTTTATTATCAAAATAGAACATTTTTGATAATAACAAGTTTTTTGTAAATAGAAAGCGTTTTTGAATAATAGAAAATAAAAAAGGTGTTAAAAAACGCCAGATTTGATCATTACTAAACGTCGTCCAATAAAAATCTGTTTTTTGATTATACTTATTGCTACAATGACCAGATAATTTTATGCGCTCTTTTTCACCTATCTCTCTAACGTGAGATATTAAAAAGAACAGTTGAGATTGTTTTTGGATTAAATTTATAGATTTTATATTGTTTTCAACGTCTTTTGAAACTTTCTGACTGGATATTATTTCTTGTTGCCAATCAAATTTAGGATAAAGAGAAAATTTATGATAAAATAAATAAAAAGGTCTATTTAAAATATTTATTCTATTCGAAGATATTTTTTGTTGATTTAGGACTTCATTTTGGAATAAATTTAAGTTTTTTAGTTTATCGTTTAATTTATGATGAAAAGAAAAATAAGAGTCATAAAAATCCGAATTTTTATTTTGAATAAAATTTAAAGTATTTTTTTGAACGCAAAATTCAGCTATTTTTCCAGATAAAAAAATCATAAATTGAAGTTTTTGTTGTTTTTGTGAATCATATATAATTTTTCCACGAAATTGCGTATTATTTTTTGCTTTATTAATAAAATATGAACTAATATTTAAACTTAAGGGTGTAAAAGCAGTAGGATCTTTTAATAAATTTGATTGAACAAGAAAAATTCCAATTTTAGAATAAGCCAAATTTAAAAGAAAAGAAGGTTTTTTTGGTAAAATAGTATATTTTAAAAGTTTTAAATTACGTAAAAAATATTTAGAATATTCAGAATTTAAATTTTCTTTATATTTTTCATTAAATTTGAATTTTTTAGAATATAAATCAAAAGTAAATGTTGACTTTAGAAAAGTATAAAATGATTTTATTGGATAAATTTGAGAGGTAAGTCTTTGTTGAAATTTATCAAAATTTGGAGTTTTTTTATCTAAATAAAAAAGTTTTGATTGTTTTTTTATTGTTGGTAAATTGTGAAATTGTAAATTATTGAATTTTTGTATTGAATTATTCAAAAGCAAAGAAAAATTCGTCTTTTGTTTCTTATTAGAAAAATCAAATAAATTAGGAGCAGCCAAAGATTTATAAAAACTTGTGTATTTATATTGATGAAAAAATGATAGTTTTGTTGTCATTATTAAATTTAAAAGATTTATTTCAGATAAATTTTCGGTAAAAATACTTGAGTCAACAAAATCTAAAGTTGTTAATGAAAATTGAAAATTTGTTTTTAAAATTTCAAAACGATTTAGAAAATTTGGACTTTGAGCTAATGCAATAGTTTCATCAAAACGCCCAGGTCTTCTTAAAGCTGGATCTAATAATGATGGAAGATGTGTAGTAGCAAAGACTACAAAACCACGATTTGAACGCACACTATCAATGATAACTAATAAATCTGTAATCATATCTAATTTTCCACGAGATAAATTCATTGTAATATCTGTTAATATAGCAACTTTAGCACGTATTGAAGAACTTTCTTTTTGATATGAAATTAATTGATCTGTAGAAAGTCCTCCCCATGAATTTTCTTTAACAACTTTTTTCGGTTTTAGTTTTTTTTGTTCTTTCATCATTAAAATAGCAAAAGGTGAAGTTGCAGGCGGAGCAAAAATTTGTTCTTTTGATATTTGTAAACGACTTTGAAAGCAAAAATTTGTTTTTTGGTTTCCGTGAAAAATATTTTTAAAAGCATCATCGGTTTTTTCTTTTTCAGCAAAGCCTTGCATGAAAAGTGAATGTTCTATTGAATCAATAGGTAAAGGAGACGCTGGATTTCGAGTTCCTACAGAATGAAGAAAGTTTTTATTTGTTGATTTAGATGATAAGAAAATAGAATTTGAATCATTTTCAGAATTTGAATAAAAATTTTGAACAAAATAATTCGTTGGAATTCCCATCGAAAAATCACCTTTATAAGGACGTTTATAATCAACTATCGAATGTCGACTTAATTGATAAATTATTTGATTTGTTTCATGAACTTCTTGTTGTTCTAATCCAAAATTTGAAAACATTCCTTTAATACTTTCATCGTCTGAAATTAAAAAAGGTCTTTTAGATCCAAGAACATGTATGTGTTCCATTAAAAAGAAGCAAGGAGTCTGTAAAGCTAAAGCATCAAAAATATCTCTTAAATATTTCATTCCAACAGCAACACCTCTTAAAACAGTAGAATAACGATAAGCATTATCCGTAATCATTTTCATTTCAGTTTCCCCAGCTAACGCCTGAATAAATAATGTTTTTGCAGTTCCAGGGGAACCAATTAGTAAAATATTTTTTGAAATTTGTTTTAAAAATAATCCAGAATAAATTTGACAAATTAACCAGCCTAAACTATATTGAGCAGGTTCAGAATATTTACTAAATTGAATATGTTTTAAAGATTTAGATGGATGAATATCAATAAATAAATCAGTTTCTGGCCCTTGATAAGTTCCTGATTGATTTGCTTCATAAGTTAAAGAACGATCAAATTTACCAAATGCAAAATTATTGGATTCGCTAAAAAAAGAATTTTCCCAAATAGCTTGTGAAAAAAGAATAAAAAATTTTTGTTTTTGAAAATTAGAATTCAAATGTGTTTCTCCAATTGAACCATTTTCATAATTATTTTCAAACGAATATCTTTGTTTTGTATTTTTTTGATTTTTAAAAAATTTAATAAGATTCATTTTAAAATTTTGTTGATTTTTAAGAAAAAATAAATTTTTTTCAAAAATTGGAGAATAGATATGTTTAGAAATATCTAAATTGTTGATTTTTTGTTTATTTTTATGCAAAATTCTACCATTGGGACAAAATTCAGAAAATTCTTGAAAACGTTCTTTCTCAATAAAATTTTCAATGAATAATTTTAAACTATTTTGGTTTAAAGTTTCTCCATTTTTATTTTTTGTTGATAGTTTCCCATTTTTTGAAAACTTAACAAATTTATGTTTTAAATAATGAAGTTTTGGAGACTGTTTGCTTTGAGTTTGCAAGTTTTTTAAAAATTCTGGATTTTGGATTAACTTTTCAATAAAAAGTTCTTGTTCTTCTTTTAGACTGATAAAAGAAGGAATATTTACATTATATTTTTCTGCTGCTTTTAACAAAATTTCAGCCCAAATATCCCAAAAAATTATGCCTTTTCTTTGTCGAGTTAATAAATCCACATCAGATTGAATTATAATAGAATAAAAATTTTCGAAAAAATGAAGTGCACTTTTTTGAAATAGAAATGATGTAAAATTGACATATGACAAAAATCCTACAAAGTTTGACAAATTTAAAGGAAAAAGAGATCCATAATGTGGACTAGAAATAAGAATATTTTTAGATGATTCAGAATTTAAAAAATGAAAAAAAAAGCTTCCACTTCGTACAGGTCTATTAAATTTTTGAAAACTTTTTGCTAAAAAAATATCAAATGTATCAGGAACAAAAGTGATTATATCTGCAGACCATTCAATTAAAAAAATTAATGCAATCCATTCAATCAAAACTTCAGCTGGTTTTTCTAAAAATTTATAAATATTAAACATTATATTTTCAATAAGATCTAATATTTTTGATGATACATTTGTGCCAAGTTCAACAACAGACAAAGTTAAAATAGTAGTTGATTTTCCAAAAAGTAAAAAAGAAAGAGCTAAATGACTAACAAATTTTTTATCTTTTAACAAAATTTGAAAATTTTGAAAATTTTGTTCTAAATTTATAGAACTTTTCTCTTCAAAGTTTTTCTGACCCAATATTCCATGTTGCCAATCAAAATTTAATTTTTTTTTGCGAAAAAAAGTAAAATTTTTTTTTGTCATTGATAAAAAATAATTTTTATTCGATTGAAACCTTTGTTTTAAAAGTTTATTACGATATGATTGTGAAAAAATTGTTTTTAAATCACTTGAAATATTTACAAAGCTAGCTTGTCCAAAATTATAAAATGAAAATACAAAAGGATTTTGAATAAAATGAAATGAATTTGAAAAATTTTTTGTTTCATTAAATGATTTAAAATTTTTTTTTGTAAATTGTTTTAAAAGATTTTCAAAATAAAAAATTGATTTCGAATTTTTGAAAAAAACCGTTGGTAATTTTTGTGTTAGGATAATTCTATTATTTTTTGAAATTTTAAGTAAATCTTTTGTTTTTTCAAAATATGAATAGTTTTTAAAATTATAAAAATGATAAATTGAAATAAAAAATAAATTAAACTTTTTATATTTTTTAGAATTTGGTAAACATTTATTATTCAAAAATAATAATGAAAATTTAGATAAACGAAAGATTACTTCAAAAAATTTATTTTTCAAAGAAAATTCTGTATTAGGGCTATCCAATATATTTGAAGCAAAAGAAGTTTTTGAAGAAAAAGTAAATTTTTGAAAATATGGAGAAAAAAAAATCAGATTTATCAAATTTTCTTCTTTTATATTTTGAGAAAAAACAGAATTTTTCAATTTTAAAGAATCTTTCAAATGAAATGTAAATATTTCAGAAGAATTGTTTTCTTTAAAAAAACAAGATGTATTTGAAAAAATTTTTTTTGCAACAAAAGTTCCTTTGTTTGTATATTTTTTAAAAAAATTGTAAACAGAAAAAAGAATAAAGAAAAACCCACCAAAAAATTTAGAATATAAAATACATTGAAATTTCAAAACACTTCGAATTTCAGGAATTTTTAAAATTGTAAAAAATATAGCAAGATGAAAAATAATAGCTCCAAACAAAAAAATTTGAGTTTGGAAATAAAAATTTTTATTTTTATTCATATTTTTTAAATATTGTTGAGTATTATTAGATGATTTTTGGAAATTTTCAACTAAATTTTCATATAATGAAAAAGAAGGAATAAAAATAAAAGAATTGAATCTAGTAACTTGAGAATTCATAAAAAAATCAAAAATTTGATTTTTATTTTGAGACCACCAAAAGTTTAATGAAGACTTTGATGAATTTTGTTGATTCAAATCGTTGTTTTTAAAATAGTTCTCGAGTTGATCATTGTGACGATAAAAAGATCCAATATTCATTGTTTTTTTTCGATTGGTTTTCCAAACAAAATTTTGTTTTGCATTTTTTGAAAAAAGTTGAAATTTTAAATATCTTAAGGAAAATTTTGAATTTTGGTGAACGGTAGAAATTCCAAAAAATGAACATTTTTTTTGACTATTTAAAAATTTTTCAAGAGACAATATATCTAGCTGTTCAATAAAATCTTTGAAATTACTTTTTAAATTTGAAACAAACTGTTTTTTTTTATTTATTAAATTGTTAAAAATAAGAAAGTGCGATTTTTTGATGAAAAGTGAATTTTCAAATATATTTTTATTCTGTTCTGACAACTGTTTGTTTTTTTTGAATTCGTTGAATACGTAAAATTTTGAAACATCTTGTTTTAAAAACAGTTGAGAATTTAATTTTTCTAAACCAGTATATTTTCTTAATAAATGAATAGATTTCTTTGTACCTTGAAAAGATTTTAAATTATCTCTTCGTTTTTTGAAAGTCCAGAAATAATGAAGTATATTCTTTTCTTGAAAATGATACAAATTTGTTTGATGAAGAGACCATAATGAACGTAATGTTGGAATTTCTCCAGTAGGTTTTATTGAAAAGTCATGAAAAATTGATGAAAAAATAGAAAAAGCAGGAATTGAAGGTTTGCTTGGAATATGCAAATTTTCAATAAAAAGTGCTGATTTTGTAAAAAAAGAAGAATTTGAGGAAATAATTTCATTTTTATGTTTTGGAAATTTAAAATTTTTATTGTTATGAAGAGATTGATCTTCAGCATTTTCAAATGATTTAAAATTTCTTAAAATTTCTGAAACTCTTGAATATAAAATACGATTGTATTCTGAAATATTTTGAATATTTTGAAAATTTAAAGATTTTTGATTTAATTGATTTAAAGAATTTCCAATAACACTATTTTCTTCTAAAGAATTTTTGATATTACAATACCAATAAAATTTTCTGAAAACAAAATTTCGTAAAAATAAATCTTCAAGGGCGTTTGAATAATGATTTTGAAAAATCGGACTACTTTGAAAAAACAAAAATTTTTTATTGCATGCTAAAGCTAAAAAATCTGTATAATTTTTTTTACTTTCTATGTTTTGTATTTTTCTAAAATTTTCTGTCATTTGTTTTGTATATGGCTCCATATTTGTTAAAAACCAATAAGATTTCCAAGACAAGCGAATGAATTCACTCAAAATTTCTGATGAAATTTTATAATTCTCAAGATTTTGAGAAACGGGACTAAATTTATTAAAAAAATGAGTTTGATTTGAATATTTCATAGGGTTTTCAAATTTTTTATAAAACTGTTTTTCAGATCGAACACTATTATTTCTTTTCCAAGAACATCCCCAGTTTTGTTTTTTTTTCATATAAATTTTATTTCTCATGAATTCATTGTTGTTTTTAAAGAGATTAAAATAAAAAACATGACTTTTTTTTTTTTTTAAAATTTTTAAAACATAATTTTGCTTTAAAGATTTGAAAATTATTTGAATATTTTTATCAACTTTTTTTTGTTCTGGGAGAATACTATTTTTTATTATTTTTTCTTGATTTGAAAAAAAAGATAGAGACATTCTTTTTTTCCAATTTTCCATCTTTGAAAAATACAGACAAGTTCCTTTATTAATAAAAAAAGTATGAATATTTTGATATTTTGATATTTTTGGAATGAAAAGATAAATTTTGGGCTGAAACAATAAATTTTCAGAAATAGAGAATTTTCCTTCTGTCTTTTGATAAATATTTTTGTTTTTTGTATTTTTTAAAAAACTAGAAGAATTGAAGAACAAATTAGAATGACGTGTTTTTAAAAACTTTTTATATAAATGAAAACGTAACCAAATCGGTCTAGGAAAAAAGCGTTTTCTTTTTTTTCGTCTTCTAGTTTCTAATTTTTGTTTTTTCATACGACGTTTTTTTTGTATAGATTTTTCTCGTTCCAATCTTTTCGAAGTTAATGAGTCTAGTTCTTTCATTTGTTGAATTTGATTATGAATAAAGAATTTTGTATTTTTTTGGGTTTCTTTTTCAATTCTAGCTATTGGTTTAGAAAAATGAAAAAAAATAAAACCATCACGTTTTAAAATAAAAGATGGAGAAATTCGAGTTCTTGTTCGATTTGAGAATGATTGTTTTAAATTACAATCTTTCAAATTTTTACATGTTTTTATTTCTTGAATTTTTTTTAATTGATGAGTGAAAAAATCTGACTGAAAAGAATTGTGCAATCTTTTATTTGGAAATATTTTTGAATCAAAAATGGAAGTTTTGAAAGTTCTATTTTTTTCTTGAATTTGTTTTTTATTAGAAAAAGAAAGAAAAAAAGGGAAATCAAAATTTTTTAATTTTTTTTGCAGAGAAGTAGAAAGAGTTTGTAATATAAAATGATCTTCGAATATTTTATATTTTGAAAAAGTATTTCTTTGAAATTTAGCATATTTGTTGATTTTAAAAGTAAATTTTTTTAAATTTTGTTTTTGTATTTTCTTATTTTTGTTACGCAAATTTAAATGATTTTCTTTATTCAAAGGTGATAAAAAAGTTTTAAAAACTTTTTCAAATTTTCTAGATTCAAAATTTGAAAAATAATTTTTAAAAAATTGTTTTTTTTGAAAAAAAGTTTTGTTTTTTGCAAAATTTCTTTCAAAGCAAAAAAACCTTTTTGATTTATTTAAAACATAATAATTTTGTGTTTCATTTAGAGCAAAGAATTTTGCTGATTTAAAAAGAACTTGTTTTGTTTTTGAATAAAATGGGAATAACGTATCAGAAAAAAAGTTTTTATTAGTATTAAAGATTAATGAATTTTCATTTTTTATTTTTTCAAACAATAATTTATTAGTCAAAGTAATGCTATTCAATTGATATTTTAAAGGAAATAAAAACTTATTTTTTTTTACATTTGTTAATATTTTTTCATAAATTGTTTGAAGATAATTTATTTTTGATTTAAAAAAATTTTTTGAATTATATAAATTTATACTTTTTGAAAAAATTTTTTTATTATTAAACAAATAAAAATAATTTGATGACAAATTATTTGTTCGAACTTCTAAATCTTCTTGTTTTTTAATGAAATAATTTTTAAAAAAAATATTTTCATGAGAAAACTTTAATTGATTTTCTTGTAAAGAATAAATGTTAGAATGTTCAAAACGGTGAATATTCAAAAAATTTAAATAAATTGGAATTTTTAAACATGTTATTTTTGAAAAATTTTTAAAATTTTTAACTATTTTTCTTTCAGTTAGATTTTCATTTTTTAAAAATTTATCTATATTAAATACATTTGATTGGAAATGTAAAAAATGTTTCGATTTCATTTTGCTTTTTTGTTGATTATTCCATTTAATATTAGGTAAAAAATTATTTATAAATTTATTTGAAGTATTTTTATAATGTTGAAATATATAAAATTCAAATGTTCGATTTTTTAAAAAAAAAGAAAAAGGATTTTTTTTTTTTAAAAGTTTGAAGAAAAGATCATCTGTTTTATATATATTATTTTTATTAATGAATTTTAAAAATAGTGAAAAGTTTGAAAGTTGATTTAATGTTTCAAATGCTCTCTTTCTTTTTTTTTCTTCAACGCAAGGCGTATTCAATATTTTTCGAAAATAAATAAAATCTAAATTTAGAATATTTGAAACGTTTATATATTTTTCATCAATTTTTGAAGAATTTTTCATACTTCTAGGACTCTTTTGATTATTAGGTAAATTCGAAGAAAATTTAAAAGAAAAACTATTTTTTTTTATTTTTCTAAAATGTTGTATTTGTAACCATTTTTTTAGATAAAAAAAATTTTTTTCATCAACTAATATATTTTTACTCTGATTTTGGAAAAATGAAGAGTTGGTAGAATTTTTAAAAAGAAAATCAATATTTGGACTAAAAAAATCAGAATTAAATATTTTGAACTTTGCTTCTGAAAACAAAAAAATATTTTTTAATAACTTAAAATCTTCTGAGGAAAAGTTTACTATTGTATTGTGTTGATCTATTTTTTTTGAAAAATAGAAATGAAAAAGATTATTTAAATATCTTTCAAAGTCATTATAAAAGAATATTGTTTTTGAAAAGTTTAAAAGAGGAGTGTATGAAAAATTTTTTTTGTCAATTGTTGTTGAGAAATCTTTAAAAATTTGTGGAGAATGTTTTAAATTGAAGTTAAGAAAAGAATCAAAAAGAAATTGTGTTTGTAATTTTGGCAATTCAATTAAAAAATGATTTTCAAAAATTGGATTAAAAAATTGTGCTTTTGAAGGAATTTTAAAATAAAAAAATGATAAATTTTTTTTTTGTTCTAAAGAAAAAGAACGATTCAAACTTTGTTCATTTAATGAAAACCATTTCCAGTGAAAAGTATTTCTTTTTGTTTCTATGATTTTTTTATATATGTTTTTTCTTAAAAGTTTTTTGTTATAAAAATAAAAAAAAGGTTCAATTTCTTTTTTATTTGTACTTGTTAAAGTATTTATTGAATTAAAAAGAAATTGCGGTGAATTTTGAAAAATTTTAAAAGAAAAATCAGAATAACTTTCAAATTCATTATTTTCTCTATTTTGAATTTGTTTGTATATTTCTTTCGAAAATTCATTTGTATAGGAAAAATTTAAAATAGATTTTAAATTTTGTTCTTTAGATTTCATTTCTAAAAATAATTTTGTTTTATGCTCTATTGAATTTAGAGGAAAAAAATAAGGATAAAATTTATTATCAAAAGGTTTTTGAAATATTGATAAATTTTTGAACTTTGGAACGAATGATGAAAAAGCAGGAGATTGTAAATTAGATTGCGATGACAAAGTTTTTCCAATTATTTGTTTACATTTTGTATCAGAAAAACCTGGATTTGATGAAAAATATATAACAAATCCGAACAAAGGAAAAATCCAATACTGGATAAAATTTTTTTTCTTTGGAAAAAATTCACTTAATTTTTGATCTACAGAATAAATATTCTTTTTTTGAACACAATCACTTTTTGGAATAAAAGCTTTTAAATTCTGGGTGTTTAATAATTGTAACTTTTTTAATTTGTTTGTTTTTTTTGGGAGTTTGAACCTATGAAAAAAAGCAGAAAATTGTTTTGGTGATTGTTCGAATAGAAAAGAACGGAGCATTTTTTTATTTTTATAAGAAAATTCGCTTTTTTGATTTTGAGAATTTTTAAAAACACAGAACAAATTTTTTTTTTTTGGAACCTTTGATGTATTTTTAAATTCAATATTATTTACTAAAATGAATTCTCTATTCATATGTTCAAAAATATTTTCCACTTTTTTGGATTCAGAATGTTTCCAGTAATTTTGAAATGAAATTTTTTCTTGTTCTAAAAAATGAAGTGAATTTTTCTGATTTATATAAATCGATTTTTTAATATTGTGTCTGAAATCTCTAAAATCTGATTTTTCAGATACACGCCAATATAAAAAAGAAAGCAAACTATTTTGCAAAAATAAATATTTTCTATTATATTTCTTAAAAGGAGCTTTTTTTTGTTTCATAAAAAAAATTTTTTTTTACAAATAAAAAAAAAAATATTTGTTTTATTATTATAAATTTTATTTAAAAATTTAATTTTTATTTATTAACTTAATAAATAATATTAAAATTTTATATAAATATATATATTTATTAATTTTTTGAATCACTAATAAATAACTTAAAAGCCTACTATCGGAGTTGAACCGATAACCTTCGGTTTACAAAACCGATACTCTACCAATTGAGTTAAGCAGGCATAAAATTTAAATTTTTATTTAAATTTGAACAAAAATTTATATTTTTAATAGATTATATCAAATTTTCAAAAAAAAGTCAAAATTCAGAAAAACTTTTTCCTTTTTTTAACGATCTAACTAAAAATTATTATTTTTAATATTCTAAATATTTTTCAATTTCACAAATATACTATTTGTATATTTGATCAATAGTACAATCAATATTTCAAAAATTGGTTTATTGCTTAAAAGATTTTTCTTTTAAGCAATAAACCAATAATAAATATAAAAAAAGTTTATTTATAATTAGAATAAATAAAAATTTTTCAAATATAGAATTTTTCTACACACTATTTTATTAAATATGTTCTAATAACATATTAAAGATGTTTTCCTAAAACAACATATCCAGTACCAGATGGAATTAAATTTCCTACTAAAATATTTTCTTTTAAACCTTTTAAAAAATCTTTTTTTCGAGAAATTGATGCTAACGCTAAAATTTTAGTTGTTTGTTGAAAACTCGACGCGGATAAAAAACTATCAACTTCTAAAGAAGCACGAGTAATACCCAAAACGATTGGTTCATAACGAACTTTCACCAGTAAAAATTTATTAATTCGTTCTACTAAATACAAATTGACAAGTTCTCCAGGAAAAAATCCTGTTTGAGCTCCATGAATAATTTGGACTTTTGTCGTCATTTGTCGAACAATAACTTCTAAATGTTTATCCATAATACTAACACCTTGTAACCTATAAACGCGTTGTACACCATCTACAATAAGTTGTTGAATTTTTAAAAAACTTTGTCTAACAGCTTGTTCTAAAGATAGTATAGTTTTATATCTTCGAAAAATGCCTTTTAATAAAATAGGAAGACTCGAAATAAAAAGTCTCCCTTGAATCGTTGTTCGCGCTTCAAAAAATTGCTCTACTTTTGGAATCCCTTGAACAATATCACCGGATTCTAATGTTTGATATGGTAAAGTTAAAATTGGAATATTTTTTTCTATATATGGTATATTTGCTAAATGTAAAATTCCTTTTGGAGAAACTAAAAAAGGTTGACCACGTCGTAGTGTAACTTTAAAAGAACTTAAATGAACAACTTGACCGGGTTTTCGAATTGCAAAATTGAAGATACAATCACCTGCAACAAAAAATTTTCCTAAACGAGCTTGTTTTGAAATTAAAGGAGAACCAATTATTAAATTTTTGAATTTATAGATTTTATTTTGATATTTTATAATAAAAGCAAATATTTGAAAGTTATTTTTGTTTTTTTCTGGAAGAACAAATTTTTTTGTTTTTATGACTTTTCTTACTGAAAAATTTTTTTTAACAAATTCAGAAATTGGAAACATAGAGTTGAAAGAATCAAAAACCAATAGATTTTGAATTATTGTTTTATATAATTTATCTAAATGTTTTTGTTTTGTTTTTAACGAATATTTCAATGAAATCTCTGTAAAATTAAAAAAGTTGGGCAAAGAATGAACATTTAGATCTGTTAAAATAAAATTATTAGAATTTTCTTCATTATTTTTCAATAAAGAAATTTCATTTTTTTGAAAGCAAGATTTTTTATTCATTTTATTACTATTTAAAGAAATTTTTCGACATTTTTTGTTTTTAAAAGCTTTATACAAATCTAAAGAAAATAAATCTTTTTTTGTTAAAACAGTAAAAAGTATATTCAATTTTTGAATTGTTGAAATTTCAGAAGCTTTTTTCCACCAATTTAATTCATTTGTAGACATTGATATTAGTTCACCATCAAAAGGACTAAAAAATTGTGTATTTGCATAAAAATTTTGATTTTTTTGCAAAACAAAATTTTTGAACATGAAATTTATATGATTTTTTGATTTTAAGAAAACATTTTTTTTATACAAAGAGTTTTTTTGATTATTCAAAGTTGGAAAAGACATTTTCCACAAATTTGTCAATAAATTTTTATAAATTGAGTTAATAAAAAAAATGTTTTTTCCATCATTATTTAACCAAAATGATGTTTGAAAGATTTTATTAAAATAGTCAAAAGAAGAAAATCTCTGGTTAAAAAAAGCTGCTTTTTTATGACAAATGGAAAAATCAATTTTATTCTTTAAAGAATTCAAAACCAAAGTCGGAAAAATCTCAAAATTTTTTTGTTTAGAAGGAGCAATGTTTAAAGAAGAATTTGAAATAGAAAGTAATATAAATTGAATAGGATAAAACGAAAAAAAGAATTTACCAAAAAAAGCTTTTTTCTTTTCAAAATGAATATCAGAATTCAAACGAATAGGTATTAAAGTTTCAGTTGAAAAGTTTAGATTTTTATGAACTATTTTATTTGCTTTCAAAGGTATACGGTTTAATAAATAGTGAAATTTAAGAAATAAAGTTTTTTTCGAATAAAATTGAAAGTGGGGAACTTGTATTAAGTTTTTTAAAAAATGAAACTTCACTCCATTTTTATATTTTTGTTTAGATCTATTCGACCAATGATTTATTAATTTATTTTTATTTGAATGTAAATAAAAAGTTTGTTTAAAATCATGGCCTTTTTGCAATTCTTTATTTTTATAAATTTTTTGAAAATTTGTCTTTATTATGGATTGAATATTTTCACTATTTTGAATAAATTTTTTATTAGGTTTCTGAATATTTAAAATAATTGAATGATATTTTTTATAAATTTTTAAAGACGAAACAAAGTAAATATTATCTGATTTTTGAGAATTATTTTTTAAAGTGTTCTTTAAAAATATTTTTTTATAATTTTGTGGATTTTCTACTAATTTATATTGCATTGGTCGAAAAAGAGTAGCTATCCTTTTTTGTCTAGTAATCTTGGATGCTTTGGGCAATTTAAAATCAACATGTTTATTTATTTTTTGGGAAATATTTATTTGTTTATTGAATTGTGAAATTTCAATAAATTTTGGTTCTTTCTTCATTGTTTTCTCAAAACAATATAAACTTAAAGTTTGACAAGCAAACATTGAAGTCATATTGAAAAAACGAAATCTCTTATTTGTTCTCAAAAATTTTAAACAAAATGAAATTTTCATTTTTTTTGAGTTTTCAACATTTAAAATGTTTTTTTCACCTTTTTGACTATAAAAAGCTGCTTTATTTCCATTTGATATTTCTTTTAGGATTTTATTTTGATTTGAAATAGTTGAGAAATTTTGTATTTTTTGAAAATCAATATTATAAATAGAAGTAGAATGGTCTAAAATAAAAATTTCTTGCAATATTTTATTTTGTTCAAAACAAAAATAATTTCCATAAAAATGACTAATATCTAATATTTTTTGATGCCAATTTAGAACAAAAGAAGAATCTGGAAAAATACAAATCCACCCGGATTGAATTTTTAAATGAACCTCTTGATCTTTGAGTATAAAAAATTTGGAAATCTTTGGAAGAGACGAAGTTTTAGAACAAAAAATAAATTTCTTATTTAATTTTTTTTGTTTTTTGAATAATATTTGTTCTGATTGATGGAAAGAATTAAAAGAAACAACGGATTTTGATATATTGTTTTTTTTTTGAAAGGGTAAACAAGTAAAACAATGATTTTGTAAACTTTTTCCAATTTTTTGGATGGTTATTTTTTTTTTATTTTGAAGTGTTGAAAAAAAAATTTTTTCAAACTTATTCGAAAAAAATTTTTTCATTTTCTCAAAACTTGAATAATTTATTTTTTTTTGAATAGCAAAAAGAAAATTTTTTTGCATTATTTGTTTAAATTTTTTCTCAAAAAAAAATTTTGAGAATATACTTAAATAATTTTTTCGTTTAAAAAACAAAAAAAGTTTTTGATTTTGTATTTTATAAAATTTAAACATTTGAAATCTCAAAAAATTTAATGAAGATTTTTTAGAAAATAATTGAGAAGATTGTTTTTTTAAATTTTTTTTCTTTTTAAGTTTATAAAAAGATAATTTTTGTTGAATTTTATAAAGTTTTTTATTCATTTTCTGATAGCTTCTAGAATCAAATAGTTTATATTTACTCTTATTTGAAGAAATAGAATAAGTAATTATACCTTCAAGAACAGGAAAAAAAGTTTTTTTCTTTCCTTGAATATTTGATAAATAAAATAAAGGATTTTTTTTGAAAATAATTTTTGAAATATATTTATTATTTTGCTTTTGACTAAATTTTTTTGTTTGAAAAAAAATATTCAAATAAAAATCTAAGTTATTGAAAACTTTTTTTTTTTCATTCATGAACAATTTATTTCGAATATTCATATTTTGAAATTCAAAAGGTAATTTTTTTTGCTGCAATTTAAAAAAATCAAAAATAGGGAATTTATAATTTTCTTGAGGAATCCAAAAAATTTCTTTTTGATACAATTCAATACGAGAAAAACGTTGAAAATTATATTTTTTCAAATAAATAAATTTTTTATTTATTTGAGTTGCTAAAGAATTTTCAAAAAAACAAAAAGTATTATTAAATTTTTGTTTTTTAGAATATTTTACAAAATGATAATTTATTATATTTTTTTGTATTAATTTTTGGATTGAATCAAAAATTTGAAAATATTTTTTTTTATTTATAAAATAAAACGTTTTGTTATTTAATAAGTTCAACTTCATATTACTATATTTCAATTTCTTATTTTCTTTAGTAGATATAGGTACTTTTTGTAGATTTTGTAAAAAGGAAAATTTTTTTTTATGTTTTTTTAATTTTTTAGAATCAACTCGAGTAAATGTTTTCATTTTTTTTTCTAAACAAAAAAATTTTTGATATTTTTGTTTTTTTGAATCTTTAACAAAAGGTAGAATTGTGAAAATTCCATTTGTAATTGTTTGATAATTTTTTGGAAAAAAATATGTTCTAAAGGTTGGAAAATCTTTTCCAATAAAATTTCCATTTGAAAAAGAAATTTGCATTTTTTGTTTTCCTGGATTTTTTATATTTTTCAAATCAAAAGAAGATTGTTTTAACTTAGTAAATATTTGAAAAGAATTTTCTGTCTGTTTTGAGAAACGTTCATTTTTTGATAAATTTTGAAATGAAAAAATATAACTATTTTTATTATAGCGTATTTTCTTAAAATGAAAAGAAAAAAAAGTTTTTTGCAAAAATATTTGTTTTTCTCTTTTTTCGTGAAAATTTGAAAAATTTTTAAAATTATGAAAAGTTTTATTATTTTTAAAGATCGAAAATTTAAAAAAAGAAAATTGTAAATTAGGTGAAAATAAAAATTTATGTTTTTTTAATATTCTATTAAAACAAAATATTTTGTTTTTATTTGTTGAATTTTTCTTAATAAAAGTAAATGTAAAATTTATTTGTTTTTCAACACTCCAATTTTTGCGAAATTTTGTTTTATAAATAAAGTTTTTTTTATTTCTTATAAAAGAAAACTTAGTTTGAAAATCAAAAAATTGGAAAAAAAAAGTTTTTAAAGTATGAACCCGAAATTTGATATCAAAAATTTGATTTGTTTTATATTTATTTGAACAAATTTTAAAAAAAGAAAATTTGAATGGAAAAGGTATTTTTTTAGAAATAGATTTTTTGTTGATAAAGTTTGTAGAATTGTTAAATGTTTTTGAAAATGAAAAAACTTGAAAAAATGGAGTGGTTCTATGAAATGTAGAAAATTTGAAAAAAACTTGTTTTAAATGTTTTTTTTTTTTGTTTGTTTTTTTGTTTAAAAGAAATTTGATTTTAAAAAATTTCTTTTTATTTGTTTTTGATAAAGTAGAAACAATATTTTTAATAAACTCTTTCTGTTTTCGAACATATGAAAAAAAGAAAATTTTTGGAAAAGTTTTATGAAAAAGAATATCATTTTTTGCTTTTAAAAATTTTTTATTTTTCATTTTTTCTTTTGAAAAAAACAAAATATTGAAAAAAAAGAATGAAAAAGGTAAAAATCGAATTTTGTAAAAAATTTGTTTGTTTTTTGTAGATAAAAAAGATATAAAACAACTTTTCAAATAGACATTTTTTTTTGCAAAACTCTTGTGTTTTAGTATTTCAGTATTTTTTAGAAAAACAGTCCAAAAATTCAAGCTTGAAAAAAAGAAATTTTTAAAATTTGTTTTTTTAGAATAATGTTCAATAAAAAAAATTTTTTGTTTTAAATATTTTTTTTTGTTTCGTAAATAATCAAAAGAATTTAATAAATTTTTAAAAGGGAAAAACAAATTTGTAGAAATTAAAAATTGAAATTTATTCTTTTTATTAAATTTCGATGACGAAAACAAATTTTTTTGAAATAAAGTTTTTTCTTTAATGCTTTTTAAATCAGAAGGAAATAAGAAAATATTCCAATTTTTCTTTTTTTTCCATAAAATACGATTTAATACACTTGTTTTTTTTATATAATCACCTTGTTCAAAAAAAAAGTTTGAATCAAATAATGAATAAATCATTTTTCCAGACAAAATCCAAATATTTGTCCAGTTTTTTGATTTCCAAAAAATATCATGTTTTAGTTCTATAGGAGAAAGATTTAAAAAATCTTCACTTCTTTTTTCAACTAAAAGATCTATTTTATTTAAATTTTGAGTAAAATTTGCCAAATTTACTATATTTGTTTTCATTTTAATTTCTTTTGATTTTTTATAAATACTTAAACTTTTTTTGAACGGTAATTCTAATCCATTTAATATAAATTCTCCAGCTAAACTTGAATAAAGAGTTTGTTCAGCACTTCCATAGCTTTTCTTTAAAACTGTTGAAAATTGAGCTAAAACTTGTTGTTTTTGAACAACTTCATGATTTCTTAAGTATAAAACAGCATATGCAGGAATTTTATAAATTTCAGAAACATTCCAATTTTGTGCTTTTTGTTTCCATTTTATTTGGAAATTTGAAAAATCTTTTTGATTATTTATTGATTTTAAATAAAAATCAATAATTTCTGTTTTTTGATTTTCACAAATAACAAAAAAAAATCCAGGTATTTTAGTAAGAAAAGCAACTTCGCTTAAAGAAGTTCGAATACAATTTCCAGGAATATTTTGAATGTATTGAATTCTTCCACGAAACGGAGCTAAAATTTGATCTGTTAATCCTCCTGCAAAAACACCACCTGTATGAAAAGTTCTCATAGTTAATTGTGTCCCTGGTTCACCAATTGACTGAGCCGCTATAATACCAACTGCTTCACCAACAGAGACAAGTTTTCCTTGTGATAAACTCCATCCATAACAGAGTTGGCAAATTAATCGAGGTGTTTCACAAGTCAAAGGTGATCGGACTAAAGCTTTCTTTGAAATTTTTGCAATTGCAAATGCTAATTTTGAGTCAATTTCTTGATTTCGAGAAGCAAGCAAATTTTTTTCAAACATACTCTTCTTTGCTTCTTTTGATATATCTTGTGCTAACACTCGACCTATCAATCGATTTTGAAATGAATAAATTGTTTTATTTGCTTCTTTCATATCAAATAAAAAAATCCCTCGAGAAGTACCACAATCAAATTGAGCAACTATAACATGTTGGGCTACATCGACTAATCGTCTTGTCAAATATCCAGCAGTAGCTGTTCTTAAGGCCGTGTCTACAATGCCTTTTCGAGCACCATAAGTTGAAATTAAATATTCAGTTAAAGTTAATCCTTCGCGAAAATTACTTTGAATAGGAAAATCAATAATTTGACCTTGGGGATCAGACATTAAACCGCGCATACCAACCAATTGTCGAACTTGTGACATGTTTCCTCTTGCCCCAGAAAAAGCCATCATATAAATAGGATTAAATAAATCCATTGTAGAAAAATATTGCAGAACTTCTTCTTTTAACATATCATTTATTTTGTTCCAGGTATATATTAAACGTTGTGTACGCTCAATTCCTGTTATTTTAGCATTTTTATAGTCCATTAAATCTTTGGCTACTTTAGTCTCTGCAGAGGAAACCAAAGCAATTTTTTGATTTGGAATTTTTAAGTCATCAATACCTAAAGAAATTCCACCTGTAGTAGCATAACCGAATCCAAATTCTTTTAATTTTTCTAAAAAAAGTATTGTTTTATAGTGACCATATTTTTCAAAAAACCAAGAAACAATGCTTTTTAAACGACTTTTATCAAAAGAAAAATTGAAAAACAAAGACTCTCTTATTCGCTTTTTTGTTTGGTTTGTTGAAAAAAAATGATTTTTTTTAGTAGAAGAACTATATAATAAAGAAGTTTTTTCAGAAAAAAAACGTTTTTTTGTACAGAAATTTATTCTAGGAATATAGAATAAAATATTTTTACAAAAATTTTTTTTTAAATATAGAGGAAACGTTTTTTTAATTCTATAATTTGTCATAACATTTTTTGTTTTTCACAAATTTTATCAAATTTTATTTTTTCCAAAAATAAAGGTGATTGTGTTCAAGATAATGAAAACAACTTTTTCATTATTTCTTTTGAAAAAAACAAAAAATCAAAAAAGTTTAAAATCAGAAAATTTGAAATTTTCTAATACAAAATGAAAATTCTAAAAAATTCACATTTTAAGAAATATATTTTTCTAGAGGCTATAAAACTTTTTTTTATTTTTAAAAAGTTCTTTCAAATAACAAAAGTTTTATGTTAATAGAAATGAAAGTTTGTTTGGTTTTTAAAATATGAAAAATAATATCTCAAAATTTATTTTTATAAATAATTCTACAGAACAATTTTTTTGTTTTTAACAAAAAAATGTTTGAAATGTATTTAATTAATATTCATTTTGATGAGACAAATTTTGTTTGAAACAAAAATATTATTAAAAATCAAAAACTTAGTAAAAACTAAAAAATACATTAAATTACTATTCCAAATTTGAATATCAAAAAAATTTATGGTCTTTTTTCGTTTTTATAATTTTTATCTATTTAAGAAATAAGTTTTGTCTTTTTTTTCCTAAAAAGTGCAACATGCATTTAAAAGTTTTTTTTAATAAAATTTTTAAATGCATGTTGCACTTTAAAAGATTATTCTTTAAAATTTTTCATAAATATTTGAATAATATTTATAAGGAATAAAGAAAAAAGGAAAGAATATAAATTCTTAAAAAAAAAAATGAAAAATAAAAGATTTCGAATTATGAATTACAATAAATCAGGTAAAAGTGAAATAGAATTTGCAGTTGGTTTACGTGTTTTTGTATAACCTTTATAAATCCATACTTTAACACCAATAATTCCATAAATAGTTTGTGCTGTTTTATAGCAATAATCAATATTTGCTCTTAATGTTTGTAAAGGTACTCGTCCTGCACGTACCCATTCTGAACGAGCAATTTCAGCTCCATTTAAACGACCTGATACTTGTATTTTCACTCCTTTTACTTTGGGAGTTTTCATTAAATCTTCTTTTGCTTTTTTAATAACTCGTCGAAAAGCTTTTCGTTTTTCTAAATCATCAACAATACAATCTGCAACAGAAGAAGCTTTTGTTTGAAAATCTAAAGCGCTTACTGAGAAAAATTGAAGTGATATTTTTGGAGTTAATTGAACATTTTGTTCACAAATTTTTCTTTGTTTTTGAAGTTGTTCAACAAAAATATCTACAAAATTTTTCTTTTGAGAAAAATTCTTTTGTGAAACATTTAAAAATGTTTTTGAAATTTGATCTCCTAAAATTTTTTGTTTTTCTTCTGGTGTCAGTCCACTATAATTTTTTGTAGAAATACCAAACAAAAATTCTGTTTGTTGTTTTGTAAACGATTGAATTTTTTTTAAGTTTTGACGAGCATCCGAAATTGTTGCTAAATATAAAAATAGGTTTTTAGAACGGTGTTGTTGAACTAAATTTTGTAAATGATCTATAAATTTCATTGTATTTTTTTCTCCATCAATATTTGAAAATTTTTTTTGAATCGATTTTTCTGTTAATGAAGCTATTTTTGAAGCATATTTTTTATTCATTGTTTTTTGCAAAATATCCATATTTTCATTCGTATTTTTATAAAGAATAGAAGATTGTTGTTTTTTGCGCATTGAAATAAATATTTTAAAGTTTTGAAGAAAACGAATTCTTTGATAATATGAATATGTTTTTGTTTTTGAAAATTTTCCAAAGACAAAATATTCTTTTCTCAATCTTTCTAATTTCATTAATGCACGTTGTTGTAAAGCTTTAAAAAGTTTTAATAAGAAAGGAAGTGATAATTTTTCAAAACGTTTAAAACGATCAAGACTCCATTTTTTATTTGAACCGATAGGTAAATAACGAAAAGAACCAAATGTTTTAATTTGTTCATTTTTTGATTTTAAAAAATATTGATTCCAAAAATTCATTTCTACTTTTAAAGCATTTAAAAAAGAATTATTAGTTTGTGACAAATATAGATTTACAAATTTTGTACATAATTTTGAATTTTTTGGTTTTAAAGTTTTTGATTTAAAGAAACTTAAATAAGCTTTTTGTTTTGTAGAAAAATCATCACGAATTTTATGAGTTTTCCCATTTGAAGAAATAGTTGAAAAAGATGATGTAAATTTATTTTTTCTAAAATTTCTTCTTCTTTCCTGAAGAATTTGTTTGAAATATGAAACAATATTCTTTCTTAAAGATAATTGTTTTTTTGGATCAAATTTTTTTGTAATTTTTTTCCCATTTTTTACGATAATAAATTTTCCTAAAAAACGTTTACGAAAACGAGCAAATAATGTTTTTCTTTTTTCAATGCTTGCTTTTATATTTTTTTTTGAACTTTTAACCAAATTTTGTTTTCTTGTTTTTTCACGATTGAAATTACTTAGTTTTTCCTTATTTAAAGGATTTTCAATATTTGATGATAATTTGAATTTTTCATTTTTTTTTGATGCTGTTTTTTGTATAATAAAATGGTTTTTTAAAAGTTTTTGAACAAAATTTGGTTGAACGTCGAAACCTTCAAAAGCTGTTTTAATCATATGACAATTTTGAGCATAGATTTGAATTCCAATTTCATAAGGAATTAATCCACGAACTATTTGAATATGGGATATTTTTGGCATATTCATTGAATTATTAAATTTTTTTTGAAAAAGTTGTGGAAGTAGCGTCAATAAATTTTGACGTAAAAATCTATCTTCCAAAATTGATTGTGCATATTGATATTTTTGAAACCTAGCAAACCATATTGATTGATGTTTTTTTGTAATTCCAACACGAAAACCTAATGGATGAATTTTTTGTCCCATAATTAAAAATTAATAAAGCTGCTTAAAAAATTTTGTACTTTGTACTATTCATTTTTATTAATGAATAGAATTGATTTATCAAAAAAGTACTTTTTTTTAAGAGTTTGAACTTTTTTTTGAGTTCTCTACAGGCAAATTTTATTTAGCCAAAAAAAATCTTTTTTTGGAAAGATAAAAAGCTTTGTTGCGCTAGCAAAAAACCGCCATACAGAAAAGAAATAATACAACTAAATTCTAACAATAAAAAAATTATTGAAATATTTCTATAAAATTTTTCAGCTCACAAAAAACATAAATTTTAAAAATTTTAAGCTTCTTCATTTGAATATAAAAGAAAATATTGAACTCAAAAATAGAAATTTGTATACTCTTTGCGCTGAAATAAACAACATTTCTTCAAATAAAGAAAGTTTTTTTATTCATTATTTGTATATGAATAATTTTGTATTTTAATATTTGAGAAAATAAAAAAAAAATTTAATTTGAAATTGTTGTTTTTTTATAAATTTTTTTATCCATGAATTTTTAAAAATTTAAATAGTTTTATGTGCAATAAGATATAGCTAAAAACATATATCTTTCTTTATTTTAGTCAAAATTTTAAATTACCTTATTCATTTTATTTATGATGAACAAATTTATATTCAATAGCGAAAAGTAGAACATTTTTTAAAAATGTTTATTTGTTATATTGCAATATTTTGCAACTTCTGTTCTCAGATTTGATTTGTTCATGTTTTAAATTGTGTCTAAATAAACACAAATATTCAAATAAAAATAAAATTAACCGTGATTATCTAATTTTTTATAAAAATTTTAAAATGTATTTTTATTTTAACAAAAAAAGATTTTTTTGCTCTTTATTATTTTAGTGATATATTTTCATTGTTTTTCTAGTTTTTTCCTATAAAAAAAAACATGTAAAAAAATTAGAAAAACAAGGAAAAAATAAATTAAAAAAAAAAAAAAAATCTTTATATTTAAATAATGAAAAAATAATATTTTTGCAATCAAGAATTATAAAAAAAGACTGGAAGTTTTTCAAAGAAATAATTATAAAGAAGGAAGAATATCAAAAGTTTGAACAAAACTATTCTTTTTAGAACCTAAAGAAGATGAGAATGAATCAATATTTTTATTTCTTCGCAAAGGTCGAGTAACTAATTCTAAAATTTCACGAGCATTTGTAAAACCATGAATTTGAGCAAACGTAAATTCAACAGACCATTTTGTTGTAATATTTCTAGCTTCCAAAGGATTTGCATGAGCCATCCCTGTAATGACTAAATCTGGTTGCAATTCTTGAATACGACGAATTTGATAATAATTATCAGGTTTTTCGACAATACGAGGAATAGGTAAATTCATTTCAAAACAAGTTTTTTCGAGTAAAGCAAGTTCTGCTGCTTGAAATCTACGATCCATATACGGAATACCTATTTCATAAACAATCATTCCACAACGAATTAAAAATCGAGCTAATGAAATTTCAAGTAAATTATCACCCATAAAAAATACAGATTTTCCTTTAACAAGCTCTAATAAATCTGATAAATTTTCCCATATTGTAGATTCACGTTCATTTAATCCAATGGCTGTTTTTCCATAAATTGAACAAATTTTTTCAATCCAAGCTTTTGTTCCATCAGGCCCTATTGGAAAAGGAGCACTAATAAATTTACATTTACGACGTCTCATTAAAGTTGTAGCAGTTCGACTTAAAAATGGATTTACTCCACAAACATATGTATTTTCATCTAATGTTGGAAGATCAGAATATCGTGTTGCTGGAAGCCAACCGTGAATTTTTATTCCTTGGTGATTCAATTCAAGTTTCAACTGCGTTGCAACAGTATTAGGTATTGAACCGAATAAAACAAGTTTTGGAGATTCCAAATCAAGAAATTCTTTTTTCGAAAAGAATCCTTCTTCATTTGAAGAATTTTCAAAATTGACAAGGTTGGTGTTTTGAAAATTATTTGTAAAAGATATTTCTTCCAAATTTTTTTGTTTTAATTTGTTTTGTAAAAAATTTTGTCCAAATTTCGAAATGATATCATTTTTAAATAAATTTTTTCTATCTTTTTGAGTATTTGTGTTTCCAAAATTATTAGGAGGTTTTGAATTGAAAACAGACAATTCTGATTCTAATTGAAAATCGGGTTTTATTTTTATTTCATTTTGAAAATTATATTCGTTTGTCGAAGAAGGACATCTTTGTGCCATTGCTGCTAATACTGTATCTTCGCCTTGTGTAAAAGCATAATCTAAACCATTAGCTCGTGCAACAATAATTGGAATTCCTATTTCTTTTTCTAATAAAGGAGCCATACCTTCTAAATCCATTTTAATAATTTCAGTTGTGCATGTTCCAATCCAAACAATAACACTAGGATTACGATCTTCTTTTATTTGAAAACAAAGACGTTTAAGTTCTTTAAAGTCATTCAATTTTGCAGAAATATCACTTTCTTCTAATTCAGCCATAGCATATCGAGGTTCAGCGAAAATCATAACTCCTAATGCATTTTGAAGAAAATAACCACAAGTTTTTGTACCAATAACTAAAAAAAAACTATCTTCAATTTTTTGATATAACCAAGAAACACAACTAATAGGGCAAAAAGTATGATAATTTCCTGTTTCACATTCAAAAGTTAATTTTTCTTTTTGTTTTATAAAATTTGTCATAGATTTATTTTTAGATTCTAAAATTTTATTATTTTTTCTTTTAAGAAAATAATAAAAAAATTGTGGAATTTTTTTATTTTTCTAAAAAAGTAAACCAATGCAAATAAAAAATTTTTTGATTATTTATTTTATTATTTTTTAAAATAGAAATAATAACTTTATTTTAAAAGTAGAAAATTTCTCTTTCTACTTTTTTTCAGGCTAAAAAATTTAAATAAGATTCATTTAAAAAAAAATTGAATCATTAAAAAAAAAAATATTATTCTTAATAATATTCTATTTATGGTGAGTATAAAAAAAATTTTGGTTCTTGTCTTTTTGAAAACTCAAAAAGAAACATGAAATTCAAAGACTTGTACTTGTTTTTATTTGCTTTTTTTTTGAAAAAAAGCTTTTCCATTTTTTTTTTCCTTTATTAAAATTTTTGTAAATTTACAAATTTTTTTAAATTCCCTGTTTGAGGATAAATACTTTATTGAACTCTAGTAGAAATTTGTATGACTTTTAAATAAACATCTTAGTCAGTTAACCTAAATCAAAATTATTGCGTAGAAAAATTTTTTATTAAAAATATTAATAATAAAAAAAAATTTTTGGATTCGGCTTCAAAACTGTAAACAAAAATTTATTTTTTTACAGCTTCTTTTAGAATAAAAAGAAAAAGAACAAAAAAAAGATTGATATAAAAAACATACAATTTTTTTATTTTAACTATACTTTAACATAAAAAAATAAAAAAATCAAATTTCATTTGAAATTATGGTAATTGCATTAAATGTTCGATTTGTGATAGAAATCCTTTTTTGTTTAATTGAAAAAGACCCATATCTAAACATAAAGCTTGAAGCTCACAAATTAAAACTTTAAATGATTCAGGTGTTCCAATATAAATAGGCATATTTCCAATAATATTTGACCACAAGGTCATTCGACCACTAATATCATCGGATTTTATTGTTAACATTTCTAAAAGTATAAAAGCTGCACCATACGCTTCAATAGCCCAAACTTCCATTTCTCCCAGTCTTTGACCTCCAAATTTCGAACGTCCTCGCAAAGGTTGTTGAGTAACTAGTGAATAAGGACCTGTAGAACGAGCATGAATTTTATCATCTACTAAATGAACAAGTTTTAACATATATGCAATACCAACTGTCACAGGATTTATATAAGGTTCGCCAGTTGCACCATCAAATATTATAATTTTTCCAGGATAACATGGATTAAATAACCATTTTTGAGAAGTTTTTAAACGAGCTTGGTATAATTTATGAAATGTGAAACTTCGTGAAGCATGAGGACCATACATTTCATCAAAAGGTAAAACTCTGTAATATTGGTTTAAATATTTTGCAGCAAGTCCTATTAAACATTCATAAATTTGACCAACATTCATTCGAGAAGGTACACCTAATGGATTTAAAATCATATCAAGCGGAGTCCCGTCAGGTAAAAAAGGCATATCTTGAATTGGAAGAATTTTTGATACAATTCCTTTATTTCCATGTCGTCCTGCCATTTTATCACCAACTTGAATTTTTCTTTTTTCTGCTAAATAAACTTGAACTCGTTCAGGTTTTTTTTTCTTTTTTAGAGATATTTTAGAATTATACTTTAATTTCTGGTTTTTCAAAACTGAAAAACTTAATATTTTAATTTCAATTACTTTTGCTTTTAAACCTTTTGGAGTTCTTAATGAACTATCGCGCATCGGAATTAACTGTTTTTCCAAAATCGCATATAATAATTTTTCATAAGGAGATTTGTATTTTTTTTCAATAGGAGTTACCTTTCCTACTAATATTTGTCCTTCTATAACTGAAGTTCCTAGTTTTACAATACCACGCTTATCTAAATGTTCTGTTTCTTTTTCAGAAATTTCTGGAATTTGATTTGTTATTTGTTCTTTCCCTAATTTTGTTTTTCTTGTTTCAACTTCATATGATTCAATATGAATTGAAGTATAAATATCTTCAAAAACAAATCTTTCACTAATCAAAATAGCGTCTTCATAATTATATCCTTTCCAAGGCATATAAGCAATATAGATATTTTTTCCCAAGCATAACTCACCTCCTAAACTTGAAGCACAATCGGCTAGTAAATCTCCAGATTGAACCCAATCTCCTTCACGTACAGTAGGTCTTTGAACAACGAGAGTATCTTGATTTGATCGTTGATATTTTTGAAGAGAATATTTAGAATTTTTTTGTATTTTTAAATTTTGAATTTTTTGAAAACATAAAAACGTGGACAAACTAAAAAAAGTTGAAAATTTTATTTTTTTTGTATTTTTTTTCAAAAATTTTTGAAATATCTGATTATTTTGTTTCATTTATTCTTTATAAGCAGTTTTATTTTTTAAATTGGCTTATAGCCAACAAAGAAAGAAAAAACTCGAATTATTGAGTTCGTTAAAAATTTATTTTTCAAAAAATAATTTTATTTTTTTTCAGAATCAAAGCTATTTGCAAAATTTAGTCTTTTAAAGAAAAAATATTTTACATTTTTGTAAGTTGCAGAAAAAATTTGCTTTGCATAAACAAATTTAAAAAATATATATAAATAATTGAAGTTTTGATTTTTTTTCTACCCAAAAATGATTCAACAAATTGAAGAAAGTTTGAATTTTTCATATAAAAGATGATTTTTTTCTTTCTTTTTTTCATTTCTTTATTTATTGCAATTATAATTTGGAAATAAAACAATTTCAATTTAAAAAAAAAATAAAAAAGTAAATAATCTTATGCAAATGTATAAAGAAAAATTTTGGAGCCACTTGCCAATATTACATATGCGCTCGTTTTTGAAATAAGTGCATGCCCGGAATCACTTACAACTCTTGCTTCTAAACCAGTACCTAAAAAAGCACGTTCAGGTCGAATTAAAGGAACAGCTTGTCTTTGCATATTTGAACCCATTAAAGCACGATTTGCATCATCATGTTCTAAAAATGGAATAAATGAAGTTGCAACCGAAATCATTTGAAGTGGAGAAATACCAATCAAAGATAATTTGTGAGTTTTCATTCGAACAAAACGCTTTCCAATACGAACTGGAATCGATTTTTTTGGTAAAAAATTCAAACATGTGACATTTAAATCTGGTGTAGCTGTTTTGAAATATTCTTCTTGCGCCGGTGTTAAAAAAAAAATTCCTAAATTTTTTTGAATTTGTCTTTTGCAAACTTTTTGGAATGGTGAACAAAGAAATCCTTGAAAAGAAATTTTTGCAAACGTAGTAATAGAATTTACTAAACCAGTATTTTTTCCCTCTGGTGTTTCAATTGGACATATTCTACCATAATGAGAAGGGTGTATGCCTCGAATAGCTAATGTTGCTGTATCTCTCGATACTCCCCCAGGACCTAAAGATGTCAATCGGCGTTTATGTGTTATTTCCGATAAAGGATTTATTTGATCCATAAATTGTGATAATGGATGAGTTCCAAAAAATTCTCGAAAAGCACCATTTATTGGTCGAGTATTTATTAATGATTGAAAATTTAAAGATTTTTTTTGAATGAATATTTGTTTCGAATTTTCTAAAAATTTTATATGAATTGATTTTTCTAATCGAACTAAACCTATACTTAAAATTTCTTGAATTGATTCACCTGCAGTTCGAACTCGTTTATTTTTTAAATGATCGATATCATCAATATCTAAAAACCCATCTTCCATTTTCATCAAATAATCGGTTGCTGTTAACAGATCTAAAGCTGTTAAAGTTGTTTGTAGTATTGGAAGGTTTAAACCTAATTTGTTATTAATCGACAATCTACCTTGTTTTCCTAAATCATAAGTTTTTGGATTCAAAAATTTATTTGAAAACCATTTTCGTCCTAATTCATATGCAGAAAGTTTATTTGCAACTTTTTTTTCGAAATTTTCCTTTGATTTCTTATATTCTTGAACTTTGGATTTTTTTGAATATTCTTTGAAAGAAAATTTTTTTGATATTTTTCCCTGGTTTAAATCAAAAACAAAAAAATTTTTTGTTTTTGATGTTAAAATATTTTTATGAATTTCATTTTCAAGAATACGAAATTGATTTTTTTCATTTAATGAAAAATGAATTTTATTTAAAAAAGGAGATTTTCGAAGTATTTTTTTTAATTTAAAAAGTTTTTGAATTTGTTGCCAAGCTTCACGGGAATTCGATACATAAGGATATTTAAGCTCTTTTGAATATTTTGATTTTTTTATTTTTTCTATTTCTTTTGTAAAGCTTTCTAATAAATACATTGGTTTTGAAACTGAATTTAAAATATATTTTTCACTTAACCCCATACCTAATAAAAACCATAATAATGGAATTTTTGGACCTTTTTTCATTTTTGCCCACATTGAAAAATCTTTGTCACATTCAATTCGTAACCATGTTCCTTTTAAACAAATAATATCAGCATAATGTCGACAAAAAGATGTTGTTGCTTTAGAAGACCATTTACTAGAATAAATTTCATGGATATTTTCCCGAAAATAAATACCTGGGCTACGAACTAATTGATTTATAATAACTCGAGGTGAACCATTTAAAACAAAATGACCTCTATTTGTCATTAATGGAAAATGTGCAAGAAGCATCCATTTTAAAAATACACGTTTATTTTTTCTATCAGTAAATTGTACTGGAACATAAAGTTTTGAAACATAACTTTTTTTATAAAAAATGACTTGTTGGAGAGAATAAAAAGGTTTTGTTAAACGATAATATTCAGGATAAAAATAAATTTCTATTTGTTTTTCATAACACATAATTGGATTACGTTTTGTTATTTCTTCAATAATACCTTTTTCTAACAAATTAAAAAATCCTTGTCTTTGAATTTCTACTAAGTCTGGAATATAAAAATTTGAATTATACATGAATTTGAACATAAAAAATTATTTTTTTTAGTGAATTTTGATTCTTAAAAAGAAAAATACAAAAATTTTAAAAAACAAAAAATTTATATAAAAAACAATTTTTAAAATTATATTTTATATTTAAAAAAATTGAATCTTTTGAAATTTTACAAATTATGGTATAATAAAAATAAATTAAAATTTTTAATTTAAAAAATTAATAATTATTTTTAATGTACAATTTCAATTTTAAAAATGATTTATTTTTTATTCGATTTTTGTTTTTTTAAAGCTTTCTATAGAATATCTTAATCAAAGCTTTATTATGGATTTATTTTCTAAAAATTATTTAGAAATTGTTTTTGAATTCAATATAGATATATATTTATATTGAATTCAAAAATTTTTCTTTTACATATTACTACAACTAAAAACCTAAAATATTATTTCTTCTAATTTAAAAAAGAACTTTTTAAATAAAAGAATTCTTTAAGCAACTAAAAAGACAATTAAAAAAAATATCCACCAATAAAGGTCCAACTAATATTTGGGAAGATTCACTTTTCCAGTTTATTCTAATAAAATTTGTTCTTTCTTTAAAAGAACATAGAAAATTTTAAGAATTTTGTATATTTTTAAATATTTTTCGTGGTTGATATCGTTATTTCAATTGTTTTTAGCTCAATAAGAAAGTCAAAGCCTTTCCATATTTTGTATTAAAAATGAAAACAAAAAAAAGACAAAAAATATTTATCAATATTTGTTTATTTATATAATACAAAAATTTATTTATTTGAGTAGTGATTCTGGATTCGTTGGAAAATAAAAAAGAAAATTCTTTTTATATAAATCTTTTTATATAAACTTTTATTTTTTTGTTCATTTTTTTTAACAAGAATAGATTTATTAAATTTAACAAATATCGAAGTATTTTACTTGATATTCATTCAATTTTGCTTTATTTTTGATTGTTTTTAATGAATTTGATATAGTCTATTTATTTTTTTTACTTTAAAACGTCATTCATTACATTTACTTTCTAAATAAATAAATATACAAACTATAAAAAATTTCATAATAAAAATAGAAAAAATTGAATAAAAATTCAAAAAATTTCTTTTTATTTTCCTGTGAAAAAAAACTTTTTTTATTTATGACAACTAGAAAATCAGCTGAAGCTGTTACATATCCTATTTTCACGGTTCGTTGGTTATCAATTCATGCATTAGCCGTTCCTACAATTTTCTTTTTAGGTTCAATCACAGCAATGCAATTCATTCAACGTTAGTAGTTTATTAAAAAATATTCTTATTTTGAATAAGAGAAAAGTTTTCTAAAAAGTTATTAGAAAAATTTTCTAATAAAATAAATACAATACTTTTTCATTTTTTAGATATTCAAAAAATACGTAATATTATAGTCTTTTTTTATTCAAAAATAACCAATAGGTCCGTAATGATAAACGGAATTCATGAAATTGGAAAAACGTAAAATAAAAATGAAATGGCTAAAATACACAAAAATTCTTTTTTAAAGTATTGAATGCAAATTCAACAATTTTTAAAATTTTTTGCTTATTAGTAAAAATAAACAAAAAAAATTAATAGTGTAAAATTTTAGACTTAATTTATTTTTCTATATGGCAAGACCTAATCCCAATAAACAAGTTGTAGAATTAAACCGTACTAGTCTTTATTGGGGACTATTATTAATCTTTGTTTTAGCTGTTCTTTTCTCTTCTTATATTTTCAACTAAATAGATTATTTCGAAAATTTTGTTTAAAAAACTTTAAAAACATTTTAGTTCTAGTTTCTAGTTTTTGAAAAAAATTTCAAAAGTCTAAAAAAAATGGATTTGTTTGTTATTTTAATATTAGCTTTTGCTTGTTTATTTGATAAAATAAATAAATGAACCTCTAAAAAGCTAATATTAAAACTTAGAATTAATAATATTATCAAATAATAATGCAAATAAAAAACTTTTTAAATGTTCACTCTACGCAAAATTGACTTAAAATTTAAAAATAAAAAATATATAATCTTCAAAAAAAATGACAATTTTTTGAAAAAATGATATAATTATAAAAAAGGGGATATGGCGGAATGGTAGACGCTACGGACTTAAATACTCCAAAATCTATTTTTTGAGCTTTTCTAAAGAAATGTAGAAAATGAAAGCTTTCAAAATCAGAAAAAAAATATTATTCAATATTATTTTTAATAATATTTAAATTCTGAACCTAGTTGTATATTGTCTTTTTGTCTATACATCAATCGACCTTTTTTTTAGGTCGATTGATGTATAGACTTTTTTTAAGAAAAAGTGAAATAACAAAAGGTACAGAGACTTTATGAAAGTTATCTAATTGAAAATTTCAAAATAAAGATAAAGAAAAAGTCCAAAAATATTATGAAAATCCGTTGATCTTTTCGGTCGTGAGGGTTCAAGTCCCTCTATCCCCAAAATGAAGTTAGAAAATTTTTTTTAAAAAAAAATATTTAAAAAAGATATTTTTAGTTAATTTTATTTAAATCAAATTAACGTAAAAAAGTTCCATAAAAACTGAATATATGATTTCATATAAATATTGAAAAAAATTTCAATATTTTCTTTTTTTTCTCTTTCAGTTTCATAAATTTTTTTTTTTTTCTATTATGGTTGAACCTTTACTTTCAGGAATTGTATTAGGATTAGTTCCAGTAACTATTGCAGGTCTATTTGTTACTGCATATTTACAATATCGTCGTGGAGACCAAGCAACTTGGTAATAAAAAGAAATATAAAGATTTTTAGTTTTGAAATGAAACTTTTTCATTTCAAAACTAAAAATCTTTACATTTCTAAGTAGTTTATTCTATAAAAAATTTTTTTAAATTTCATACTATTTGTTTATTATAATATCAATAAAAAAAATTTTTTAGTATTGAAATTCTTTTTTTTTGAAAAATTTTTTTTGAAATGAACAGTATTTAAATAAAATTTTTTTTTTTTAATCAAATTTTAGAAAATTTGTTATTAAAATAATTAATAATAATTTTTTTAAATAGAATAATTTAAAAATTATTTCTTTGCAGAACCTTTTGCAGATGCTAATTTTACTCCATATTTAGAACGACTTTGGACTCTATTTTTTACTCCAGCAGTATCTAGAGTACCACGAACAATGTGATATCTTACTCCCGGTAAATCTTTTACCCTGCCTCCACGAACAAGAACTACAGCGTGTTCTTGTAAATTATGTCCAATTCCTGGGATATAAGCAGTTACTTCAAATCCAGAAGTTAATCTAACACGTGCAACTTTTCTTAAAGCTGAGTTTGGTTTTTTTGGAGTAACAGTATAAACACGTAAACAAATTCCGCGACGTTGTGCACAAGACTTTAAAGCAGGTGCTTTTGTTTTTTTTGACATTTTTTTTCGAGCTGAACGAATAAGTTGTTGAATAGTAGGCATAAATTTATTTTTATCTTTTTGTAATACTTTAAAAAAAAAGAGAAAATATAAAAAATATATTACTGAATTTTATTTTTATTTATTTTTTTAATTAGAAATAAATTCTCTATAGAATATTTATTAACAAAGTGTTTTCAAAATTTCTATAAAAAGTTCAAATTTTCTCATTTTTGAGTTTAAAAAAATTTTTAAATCAAATATTTAAGAATAAAAATTTTAAAAAACTTACAGAGATAAAAAACTCACATTTCTCTTTATTTTATTTGAATAATCAATCAAAATTTCTTGTAGGAATTCAATACTTTCTATTGAAAAATGAATTTAAAAATATAAGAAAAGTTTAAAAAAATATTTCATTTTTAAAGATCATTAATAGATTGGAAAAAAAATTGAAAACGAGAAAACCTGAATTTAGAATTCTATTACAATGTAATTATAATTATTTGAATTATTCTATGTTTCAAATTTAAAATTTATTTTTAAAGAATAATATTTTTCATTGTTGCACTTTTAAATATTTAAAAAAAGTCTAAAAACGGTTTTTTTTTATAAGAAATAGAAACATTGATAGAATATAAAAATTAAAAAATAAATTATTCAAAACATTTAAAGTATTTGCTCGTTAAAAAAAAATATCTAAGACAAAAACTTCTGAAAGTGCATCCATATTTGTTCATATTTTTTTTTTAAACAATTTTTTTTTTAAAGTATTAAAATTCCATTTTGAAAAAGTTTTTCAATAAACAAAATTTTTCATTATTTTTTGAACATTTTGAATTTTTTTATTATTGTTTTGAATTATCAAAACAATTTTTTTTTTATTAAATATTTTATTCCGCAATAGCTTACTTAAAAGTAGAATTTAACTAAGCTATTGCGGAATAAAATAAAAATAAAAAAAATAAGATCCTAAAAAATGATTTGTTTTTCAAATGAAAATACTTTTAACTAAAGAAATTTTTTGTTATTTTCTATTCTCTAAGAATAATATTCTTAGAGAATATATTTTGAAATAAAATTAGAATGAAAATACTAAAGGATCTGGGAAAAATCTATTGATTTCAATTAATAAAGCTGCAGTAACTGTAAACCAAGCTAAAGCAACTACTGGTGCTGTAGATAAATAAGTAGTAAAATTTTTCATAAAAATTGTTTTTAAAATTGTTTCAAATATGATGTTCAAAATGAAAAATTTAAATTCGAAGCTCTTCGTGATGGATTCAATCAAATTTCCAAACAAAAGAATAAAAAAATTTTCAATAAAAAGAGAAAAATGTAAAAGTTTTTTCAAATATTTTATTTTTTTTTCATATTGAATTATTTGAAACACTTTTCTTTCTTGGTTTTTTCGACACAAATAAAAAGAATTATGAAAATTTCATTTTCAAGAATTTTTGATTTCAAAAAGAAAAAAAAAATCGTTTAAAGAAATAAATGGAAAGCAAATTTAAAGATAATTCTAATTATTCTATATTGCAATATTTAAAGCAATTAATGGTGATCTTCAACAGCTTCACCAATATAAGCTCCTGCTAATGTTGCAAAAACAAGAGCTTGGATAGCACTTGTAAAACAACCTAATAACATAATAGGAATAGGAATAATTAAAGGTACAAGTGATACTAACACACCAACAACTAATTCATCAGCAAGAATGTTCCCAAATAAACGGAAACTTAAAGATAATGGTTTTGTAAAGTCTTCTAACACGTTAATAGGTAATAAAAACGCTGCAGGCTGTACATAACGATTAAAGTAACCTAAACCTTTTTTACGAATACCTGCATAAAAATAAGAAATAGATGTTAGCAAAGCAAGAGCTACTGTTGTATTAATATCATTAGTAGGAGCAGCTAATTCTCCATGAGGTAACTCGATTAATCGCCACGGTAATAAAGCTCCCGACCAGTTTGAAACAAAAATGAATAAAAAAACAGTTCCTAAATAAGGAACCCATTTTAAATATTCTTCTTCACCGATTTGCGTTTTTGCTAAATCACGAATAAACTCAGTAACAAATTCAGTAAAATTTTGTAATCCATCTGGTGTTGATTTTAAATTACTATTTGCTAAAAAAGATAAAACAAAAATAATTCCTAAAACAAACCATGAAACTAATAATACTTGCCCATGTACTTCATAAGGACCTAATTGCCAATAAAAATGTTGACCTACAGAAACTTCTGCAATTTCTGAAATTGGATTAAGAAGAAAATCACACATAAATTTTTAATAATTCCTTTTTAATTTTTTTAAAGTTGAACAAATTCACAAAAAATGTTTCATAATAAATGAAGTTATGAAACAACTACTTTTTCAAATAATTTTTATATCGAAGTTCATTTTGCTGAAAGCAATAAAATGACGAAGATAAAAAAGCTTTTTTTCAAATGAAAATAGTAGAAATCTAAAATTGAAAATTTTGTTCTTTATTAACAACCAAAATATTACTTTTTTTTTCTTGAGCTTTTATAAATTCATAAAAAAATAAAGAACTAAGAATTAAAGGCAATCAAATAAACAAGCATATAAAAATATTTATATGAAAAATGAAATTTGGAAGTAAAATATTCTAAAATATTTTAAACTTCAATATTTATTTGAAAAAAAGTAATAATATTTTATTCTAATTTGCTTTGAGTAACTACGTTACTGAAGAAATAAATTTTTAGAAAAAATTTTTTTGTCCTATCTTTCAAAAATGATTATTAAATAAAAACAAGTCTATTTTTGTTTTTTATTTTAAAAATAAATAGCTCGAATATTGTTTTAAAGAATTCGTTTTTGTTTGAATCATTTTTTATTTTTAGAAAATAAATATGAAATTCTTAATAAAACTGAACTTTTCAATTTTCTTCAAATTTTTTTGAATATATTGAAATAAAAATTATTTGTAAAAAACAAAAATAGACTTATTTAAGGAAATAAAAATTTTTAAAAATTTATAAAGAAGAACCTAAACCAACATAAGAACCATAGAAAAAGATTGCAAGAATACCAAGAGCAGCTACACCTACAAAAGTTCCAATTAACCATAATGGAATACGTCCAGTAGTTCCTGTATTAGACATAAGAAAAAGAGTATATATATTTGTATATCAAGAAAATGAAAAATTCACTGAAATATTTTTCAGTCTCAATTTAAAGAAAAATTTTTTTTCTTGGGAATCTTTAGTTTTCTCAAAATATTTCAATTCATTTTAAAATAGAATTTTTAATATTCTTAAAAAAGATAGCCTATAAATAAAGAATCTAACAAATAAAAAATATATAAAAACACGAATGCACTCAAAAAAGAATAGTTTCATTTATTATTTTTTGAAAATTTGTTGTCAAAAAATCAATATAACAAATTCAAAATTTGATTCATAGTGATTGTCATTTTCAAAAAATAATAAATAAATAAATTGGAATAGGTCCAAATATTATTCTGAATTTTAAAATTTATATACAAATTTGAACAAAATAATTTACCTTTTTGAGCTTCCTTAAATTTTAGTGAAAAACTTATGTTTTAGACTATAAAAATATTTAATTTTTTATAAAATTTTTTCAAACTAAAATTTTTGAACGTCTTAATAGAAACATTTTTTTATTATTTAAGAAATTTTTTTATTCAAATTAAAATTTAAAAGCTATTTTTATACAAAAAAATCGTTTTTCAAATAAAAACTATCAATTTCAATAGAAAGTTCTAAAAAAGTTTTTTATTATCTTATTTTTTTATTAAAAAAACAATTTTATAAAAAAACTGAAATTTCATAAAATAAGTGGAATTTTACGAAATAATAGAAGTTGAACTTAATACTCCTTAATAAAATTATTTGAACTTTTTAAAAAAATCCTAAAAATATTTTGTAAAAAAGCTTAATGAAAAGTGTAAAACCGCTTGTCATTTTTTTATGTTTTTATTCATAAAGAATAAAAATTTTGTTTCTAATAATTCGTTTCGCACCCACTTAACCAAATGAAAATAACACCTAATTGTCCAAAATGAGCACTAAAAACTTTTCTTGAAATTTCTTCTAAATCACTTGTGTGACTATCAAAATCATGAGCATCAGCATGAAGATTCCAAATCCAAGTAGTCGTGTTTGGCCCTTTTGAAAGCGTTCTTGAAAAGTGTCCTGGTTTAGTTGGAAAAATTATATAATAACGTTTTTTCCTTAGAACCGTATATGCTTTTCTCAAAGCATACGGCTCTCATACTCATATGATAAAAGAAAAACTGATTTTTTTTAATCTAATTCAGTTTTTAATTTAGAAATTAAAATAAAGTAGAAACAGTTTTATTCAATAAATTTTTATAGAAATTGATTTAAATTTCAATTTATTTTTAAAATTTAAAAGTCATTTTAGAATTTGTTTGATGTTTTTTTACAAATTTCAATCGTTTATTTAGAAAATCTTTCTAGTTTATGGATGAACGACATTTCAAATTATTTTTTATTAATAATCATTCCTTAAAATATAGAAATGAAAAAAAATATTCAAAAAAAAAATTGAATAATGAAATATTACAAATGTTGCAGAATATAAAAAGAAGCAACCTAAACTGATTATTAAAAAAAAAATATTTCTTGAAAAGTAAATAAAAATTCACTTTTCAAGAAATATATAGAAATAAGCAAATAAAAATTGTTTGTTTGAATAGTTTTATAGAGCGTTACCACGAGGTAATACTTCTTCAGGGAATACTAAACGTTCATGCGGTTGATCTTGTGCAGCCATCCATGCACGAATACCTTCATTTAAAATAATATTTTTTGTATAGAAAGTTTCGAATTCTGGATCCTCAGCAGCTCGGATTTCTTGTGATACGAAATCATAAGCACGTAAGTTTAAAGCTAAACCAACTACACCAATGGCAGACATCCAAAGTCCAGTAACTGGAACAAGAAGCATGAAGAAGTGAAGCCAACGTTTATTTGAGAAAGCAACACCAAAGATTTGAGACCAGAAGCGGTTTGCTGTAACCATTGAGTAAGTTTCTTCAGCTTGTGTAGGGTTAAAAGCACGGAATGTATTTGCACCATCTCCATCTTCGAATAATGTGTTTTCTACAGTAGCACCATGAATTGCACATAATAAAGCAGCTCCTAAAACACCAGCTACACCCATCATATGGAATGGGTTTAATGTCCAGTTATGAAAACCTTGGAAAAATAAGATGAAACGGAAAATAGCTGCAACACCAAAACTTGGAGCAAAAAACCACCCAGATTGTCCTAAAGGGTAAATTAAGAAAACTGAAACAAAAACTGAAATAGGCGCTGAGAAAGCAATAGCGTTATATGGACGTAAATTTACTGAACGAGCAATTTCAAATTGACGTAACATAAATCCGATTAAAGCAAAAGATCCGTGTAAAGCAATAAAAGCCCATAAACCACCTAATTGACACCAACGAGTAAAATCACCTTGTGCTTCAGGACCCCATAAAAATAATAAAGAGTGTGCCATACTGTTTGCAGGTGTTGAAACAGCTGCTGTTAAGAAGTTACAACCTTCTAAATATGAAGAAGCTAAACCATGTGTATACCATGATGTAACAAAAGTTGTACCAGTAAACCAACCTCCAAGAGCAAAGTATGCACATGGAAGAAGAAGAAGACCTGACCAACCTACAAATACAAAACGGTCTTGACGTAACCAGTCATCAGCGTCATCAAACCATGTACGTTTTTCTTGATATGTACTACCAATCGCAATAGTCATTGTGCGATTTGAAAATAATTTTATAGAGTTCATCTTTACGTAAAAATTTTGTATAAAACCTATTTGTATATTTATTATAACATAAAACTAAAAAAATAACAAAAAAAAAATAAAAATATTCTTGAAATATTTAAAAAAAACTTTTTTTATGAAAATTTGCTCTTTTTTTTCTTTAAAAATTTAAAGAATTTCCATACAAACAAAGTTTTATTTGCAAGTCAATTTTTTTTTATTAAGTATTTCAACCTTAACAAATTTAGCCACCCTTAATCAAGATTAGATTGACTTTTTTATGTTTTTTATTTAAAAAAAATAAAATTGATAATTCAATTACGAATTAAAAAAACTGAAGAATAAAATAGTTTTTTTTAAATGCTAGATTTATATTCGGAAAGGGAGGGATTCGAACCCCCGGTGACCGTAAAGCCACGCTGGTTTTCAAAACCAGAGCATTCAACCACTCTGCCACCTTTCCATAACAAATATTTTATTTTATTATAACAATCATTTTAGAAAAAATCAATTTTTTAGTAAAATGAACAAAATTTTTCATTTTTTAGATTTATAATCTATATTAATTATATTTGTATTTTTGTTTATTTAAAAAAAAAAAATATATTTTTTAGAAATTATTCAAATTTTGTTAAAACTTTTTAAAAAGTTTTAACAAAATTTGAATTTAGATATTTCTTTTTTTAATAAAAAATATTAATAGTAAAAAAATAATATTTTTAAGAGAATTTATTTACTACTTTTACTACTTGAAAACGAGCTTTTGCTCTCTTATAAGCAAAATTTGCTTCCACTTTTTGTTTTACCCCTTCTGCTTTTTCTAAATTTGCTTTTGCAATGTCAAAAGCATTTTTTGCATCTTCAGCATTGATTGTTTCAGCTGATTCAGCTTCATTCGCTAAAATTGTAACTTTATTTTTTTTTACAACAGCAAAACCACCCATTAAAGCATAAGAATTCCATTCTTCTTTTGTACGAACTAACATAGCCCCTACATCCAAACCTGTAATAATAGGTGCGTGATTTTTTAAAACACCCATTTCTCCAGTTTCTGTTGGTAGGATAATTTCTTCGGCTTGACCATTCCAAAAAGGTTTTTCTGGAGTTAAAATTGAAATTTGTAAACTCATAAAAATTAAATAAAAATTTTACTTGTTAATATTCAGAATTGTACGTATGTATTTAAATTTCTTTTTTTCCACAGTTTAAACGATGATAAATATGTAACTGTATTATTTAACTTCGAAGTAAATTATACTGTGTCTAAAATAATAAATTTTTGCTGTATTTTTGATTATATAGTATAAAACTATTCAACTTTGCAAGAAACAAGAATTTTATAAAATTCTTGTTTCTTGCAAAGTTATTTTACCAAAAAAAATTCGGTTTTTAATAGAATAAAAAAAGCAAAATAACAAACTAAAAAAAGAATTTAAATTTATAAAATTACAAATAAAAAAATTCACAAAAAAAAAGATTATTTGAAAAGAAAGAGATTTGTTTTTTTTGTAAAATTTCAATTTTCAAATTATTAAAAATAAAATATAAAAATAAAAAATGGATATTTTTGAAAAATAATAAATATTTAAAATTTTATAAAAATATTCAACTTTTGTATTTTGTTTTCAACAAATATTGTTGAAAAAAAAAATTTGAACAATAAAGAAATTATTATAATTGTGAAACTGCATTTAAAATTATTTGAGGTCTATTAGAATACATTGCATTATTTGCTGCAATTTTATGTAATTCTTCACGTTTTTTCATTGCATTTCCTTTTTTTTCATAAGCATCTAAAATTTCTGTTTGTAATTTTAGAACCATACTTTTTGCAGATTTTTTTTCACATGCTTCTAAAATCCAACGTAACGCATTAGCTTGTCCACGTTCTATAGAACTTAAAATACTAGGTACCATTTGTACTGAACCAGCTCTACGTCTTGGTTGAACTTCAACTTTTGGCATCACATTATCTAACGCTGTTTCAAAAACTTCAACTGGATTTTTTTGTGTTGTTTCGCCAATATTTTGTAAAGTATTGTATACAATCTTGTAGGCTAAAGATTTTTTTCCATTTTTCATTACACGATTCACTAACATGTGAACTGAAATACTATTATACACAGGATCAGGTAGAAGTATACGTTTTTTCTTTATAGGACGACGAGGCATTTTTTTTTTAATTTGTAAATTCTAATTTTATACCTAATAGACAAAACCATTTTTTTTTTTTTATAATTTTAAAAAAAACGGGATTGACGGGACTCGAACCCGCAACTTCCTCCGTGACAGGGAGGTGCTCTAACCAATTGAACTACAATCCCTTTTGTAATTTTTTGAAAATTGTTTTACAAAAACAATATTTATTTTTTTTAGTTTAAAGAGAATAAAAAGCATAAATTTGCTGTTTTTTTTTAATATAACCTATTTTGGAGTTTTTTGCAACTTTTCAAAAAAAAGTTGTTTTAATGAAACAAAATAATTCATTTTTTGATGAAAAATTTGAATTCTATAAAAAAAGATTTGTTTAAAAATTTTTTCACTTTTTTTAATATCTTATATATATTATTTTTTTAGATTTTTATATACTAGAACAAATTTTATTGATGAACAGATTTTTATTTTTGAAAATTATTTTTCAACTTACTATAGAAATTTTTTTCTTAGTAAGTTGAAAAATAAAAAATGTATAAAACTTTTTTAAAAAACTGAGAATAAATAAAAACAAATATGTTTTTTTATCCAACAGCAATAATACGTGCTAAGAAGAATGACCAAGTTGTTGCAATACCACCTAGTAAATAGTGAGCAACTCCTACTGCACGTCCTTGAGTAATACTTAAAGCGCGTGGTTGAATAGAAGGAGCTACTTTTAATTTACTATGAGCCCAAATAATTGATTCGATAAGTTCTTGCCAATACCCACGTCCACTGAATAGGAACATTAAAGAAAAAGCCCATACAAAGTGTGCACCTAAGAACATTAAACCATAAGCTGAAAGTGCAGAACCATAAGATTGAATTACTTGTGAAGATTGTGCCCAAAGGAAATCTCTTAACCAACCGTTAATTGTGTTCGCACTTTGTGCAAAATTTCCGCCTGTAATGTGCGAAACGCCATTTGCAGTTACAGTTCCCCAAACATCTGATTGCATTTTCCAGCTAAAATGGAAAATTGCAATTGATAATGAATTATACATCCAGAAAAGACCTAAGAATACGTGGTCCCACGCTGAAACTTGACAAGTTCCTCCACGACCTGGACCATCACAAGGGAAACGGAATCCTAAATTTGCTTTATCTGGGATTAAACGTGAACTACGAGCAAATAAAACACCTTTCAATAAAATTAACACTGTTACATGAATTGTAAATGCGTGAATATGATGAACCAGGAAATCTGAAGTACCTAATGAAATTGGCATCATTGCAATTTTACCACCAACCGCAACAACATCTCCCCCCCAAGTAGCGCTAGTTGCAGCTAAAGCAGTAGGTGCAGTGAATTGTGGTGCTAAGAAGTGTGTTTTTTGAATCCATTGTGCGAAAACAGGTTGTAATTGAATTGCTGTATCAGAGAACATATCCTGCGGACGACCTAGAGCACTCATAGTATCATTATGAATATATAGTCCAAAACTGTGGAAACCTAAGAAAATACAAACCCAATTTAAATGAGAAATTATAGCATCGCGATGACGAATAACACGATCTAATAAATTGTTATAATTATTTGTAGGATCATAATCACGAACCATGAAAATAGCCGCGTGTGCACCTGCACCAACAATACAGAATCCACCAATCCATGTATGATGAGTAAATAATGAAAGTTGCGTACCATAATCTGTAGCTAAATACGGATATGGAGGCATTGAATACATGTGATGAGCTACAATAATAGATAACGATCCGAATAATGCTAAATTAATGGCTAATTGAGCATGCCAAGAAGTTGTTAAAATTTCATAAAGACCAACGTGCCCTTCTCCAGTAAATGGACCTTTATGAGCATCTAAAATCTCTTTCATTGAATGACCAATACCCCAATTAGTACGGTACATGTGACCGGCAATTAAGAATAAAACAGCAATTGCTAAGTGATGGTGTGCAGTATCGCTTAGCCACAAACCTCCAGTTACTGGATTTACATTTTGTTACAAATCTTTTTTCTTGATTTGAGTAAAGAAACAAAAATATGTTTTTTTAGCTTCTTCATTTAACAATGAAGATCAGACCATATCATTACTTTTAAAAAATTTTTAGTCAGGCGAAGCCTTGCCTACTGTTTTATTTTTTGTTTTTTATGCGCTTAGGTAATTCTTGCAGTTTTTATTCCAATTCTTATAGTTTTTTATTTTTGTAAGTTGGGCAGAAAAATACCTGCAAACTTTAGTCCCAACCTAGGCGCGTAAACAAAAAGAAAAAAATTTAAAAGTATTTACCATTTCGAGTATTTGCACTCTACTCCTTTTTAGGATGGTCGTTACACCTTTACCACATAAATTCAAAATCAATTTCAAGGTTTTCATTTTTCATTTGAATAAATTCTTCTCTTAGCATGCTCTTCCAATTTGGAAATTTGGAAGATTGAAATCGAGCACTTACACCTGTTTTTGAAAGATTTCCAAAATTGACATTACGAATCAAAGATCTTTTTGATTTAAAAACTTTATTATCGACTAAATAAACAATTTTTGGTAAATTTTCAACTTCTGCTAGGGCGATGCCCAATCCAGGCGCAAAAGTTTCTATAATTTTCCAATCTGGAAAATCTATATTATTTTCCAAACGTTTATTCCATTCTTTTTTGGTAATATTAAAAAAGATTTGAGCTTGTCTCTTACTTTTATATATTTCACCATTTATAGAAATAGCAATAGGAAAAACATTTATTGCGAAGCGTAAAGCATTTTTTTGTTGTGAAGATTTTGAAGGTTCTTTTAAAATAGAAGCATGGTGTGTATTATAAACTATAGATTTATTAAATTCTATTAATTTTTTTTTCAGCTTCTCGTCGAATTTTTAGGGATTCCCATTGTTTTCCAAAATAAATAGGAATGAAAAAAAAGTTTGCTATGCCGTATTTTTGAACGTCTTCCAATAATAATTTGCAAAAATAGTTTCCATTATAAAGATTTTTTCTGGTGTTTTTGAATCGAGTTTTTAAATTTTGTGTTTCACCAATCTAAACTTTTTTTGTAATTAAACAAATAATTACATCTAGCCCAGCTTGTTCGTAACTTTTATAAAGATTTGATAATGTTTTTTTTGAAATGCTCATTCCAGCTTCAAACCAATGTAAAATTTTATCTATTTTTTCAAATTGTTTTATTAAAATTTCACCTTGAAGAAAATCTTCTTTTGAGTATCTCGCCAAATCATTATAGCTGGTTTCTTTATTTGTATAAACCAAATAACTTTCGATTTTCTTACGAACTGATTCAGAAGCTAATCTATCATCTAAAAAAAGAATTTGAAAAACAAAATTTTTTGAACCAAACTTTTGCCAATCTTGTTGGCATTGTAATGAACAATGATTTCCTTGCTGTAATGATATGTTAAGTGTTTTTAAAACGTTCTTTTATATTTTGAGTTTGCCCATAATACATTTTTCCAGTCTTTATGCATTTAATAACATAAATAGCTGGCTGTTCAGGAATAAATTTCCAAATATAAAAATTTTGATCATTGTTTCGAATTGAATTCCAAACTAAATGACCATATGAAAACCAAATTGAAGGTAAATTATTGAAATTGATTTGTAAATCATCTAAAGAGTTATTTGGAATTTCTAATATTTTCTCAAAATTTTCTAAATCTTTTATAACAAATTGCGAATTTTTATTGTCATCAAAAGAATTGAAATTTTGAAAAATATCTACACCCTCGCTATATTTTTTCCGCGCTTCTTCATACGACAAGGTTTCTAGAACTGCTGAAAACGTGAGTGCCGCCTTTCAGACATAGGCTAAAAAAATAGAAGTATACAAGCACATATTGAAAAAAGAAAAGAATAGAGTGTGTCCAAATATTTTTAGTTTTTTTGTGGCACTTGGTATGGAATCACTTTTACTCGCCGAAGTCCAGCCTCGGTGCATCAAAGTATTCTCCATATTGGTAAATTTGTCAAGAGGATCTAAGTCCTCAAGGGGCCAATACCAGGACCCACCATTGAATGTTAAGAAATCGCTATATTCACCCCATTGTAAAGTAAAAAATGGTGCTAACCCTTTTGCAAAACTTGGGTATAAATCTTGCATAATTTGGCGATTTAATATAAATTCGTGTGGTAATGGAATTTCTTTTGGATCTACGCCAGCGTCTAGTAATTTATTAATTGGTAAAGAAATATGAATTTGGTGACCAGCCCAACCTAAACTTCCTAAACCTAATAAACCTGCTAAATGGTGATTTAGCATTGATTCTACATTTTGGAACCATTCAAGTTTTGGAGCAGCTTTATGGTAATGGAACCAACCAGCAAAAAACATAGCAGCTGCCATTACTAAACCACCAATAGCTGTAGTATATAATTGTAATTCACTAGTAATACCACTTGCTCTCCATAACTGGAAGAAACCTGAAGTAATTTGAATACCTTGGAAACCACCTCCAACATCACCGTTTAAAATTTCTTGGCCTACTACAGGCCATACAACTTGTGCACTTGGTTTAATATGAACAGGATCACTTAACCAAGCTTCATAATTTGAAAAACGTGCCCCATGGAAATACATAGTTTGGTAAAAGAGAAAAAATAATTTATACTAAAGAATTTACTATATTGTTTGTTAAAACATAAAAAAAAATATTTTTTAACTTTTTAAAAAAAATAATTCTTTATTTAAAAATTTAAAAAAAAAATTTGCTTTTTAAAATATTAAATATATAAAAATCAATAGTTATAACTATAATATTATCTGTTTTCCAAAAAAAAAAAAAAAATCCGCACATGCAATTTTACATTGCATACGGCTTCCATTCGTGTTCAATACATTTAATTTTATTTTTTTTTGTTTAAAAAAAATTAGTTGAAATTTTTCAACTATTATAACTTTATTTGTGTTCTTATATGGGTTACCTAGGACTCGAACCTAGAACTTATCGGTTAAAAGCCGAGTACTCTACCATTGAGTTAGTAACCCTCTAAAATTTCTAGAAAATGAATGGAAAAAGTTGTTTCTTTTTCAAAGAATTTTTTTTTCTATCAGAATAGAATAAAAAAAATTTTATTTTTAAAATGACTTTGTCATTATTTTTGTTTATTTTATGAATTAAATGAAATTCTAAATTATTTAATAATTTAGAATATCGTTATGGATGAATGAAAATACATTGATTTTATATTACTATTTTTTAAAAATAGTAAATTTTAAAGACAATTGAAGTATTTTGAAATTTTTTAAATATATAATACCAAATATTTTTTCTTTTTTCAAGATTTAAAAATTTTTTTATTCAAAATAAAAGTTGCAAATCATTTTAATTTAAACTTAAATTAAAATGATTTGCAAATAAAGAGAAAAACAAAAAATTGTTGCTAATTATTAATTAGGTTAATAAAAAAATTTTTTCAACAATATTTTTTTCAAGAATTAAAGATTTCCACCACGAGCTGCTAATAAAACTACTACTAAAGGTCCTGCTGCAAGAATGAAAACTAAACTAGTAAGCTGAAGAACAATTTCAAAATTCATAAAAACAATGAATATTTTTTAGAGGAGAAATAATCAAAACAGTAAAAGAATTTTTTACATTCAAAAAAAGAATTTGTAAAAAAAAAAAAATAGTTTTTCAACAAAAAAGAAATAATTCCAACTAGTTTTTTCAAAAAACAAATAAATTTTTATTTTAAATTTATGCATTTACTGCTTCTTTCGCTGCAAACATTATGTCAAGCGTTATAAATTTTATTTTCTTTTGACTAGCAAATTTTTCTACATTTCTTTTTACTTTTCCACGAACAAATCCCGGAATTCCGGATAATTCTTGTAAAGCTTCTTTTGACCATTGGAAAAGATGGTCATGTTCTTGACTTAGTTGAAAATTTGTTTTTGTATCATGACCATTAAAAATTTCAAGAAGATGATCCTCCATTCCTAATGTAAACGAATTATATACTAAATCTGCAATTTGATTTGTACCTTCATAACCTAAAAAAGGTTTATAACCTAATGGAAAATTTTGAATATGAACTGGAGCTGAAATAACTCCACAAGGTATATCTAAACGTTTTCCTACATGGCGTTCCATTTGTGTTCCAAAAATAGCAGCTGGTTCTAAACGTGTAATCATGTCTCCAACTTGAGTATGATCTTCAGTTATCAATATTTCATCACAAAAACCAGTGACTTGTTCTCGAAACCAATCAGAATCATGTTTACAATAAGTGCCAGAACAAACAACTTGAATTCCCATTTCGCAAGATAAAATTTTTGTAATACAGGCAGCATGCGTAGCATCCCCGAAAACAACAGCTCGTTTTCCTGTTAGATTTTGACAATCAATAGATCTAGAAAACCATGCTGCTTGAGAAACAAATTGTGTTTGCTCCTCAATATATTTTTGAAAATTTTTTTTTAATAGTTGTGAAACTTGGTTATCAAAATTTTGGGTTTTCTTCTGGAAATTTTGAATTTGAAGATCATCTTCTGGTGAAGAAATCATTTTTTTTGTATTTCTAGAAGAAAAGTTTGTTTGAGAATTGGAAAATCCTAAGTTACTAGAATTCTGGATTTCAAAAAAATTATTTTCTTTTATTTTTGAATAATGATAGAAATTTTGTGATTTTAAAATATTTTCAATTTCTTGGATAAATTGAGCTGTGTTTATAACTCCCATAGGAGTTGTTGAAATAAAAGGTATATCAAATTCATTTTTTAAATATATGGCTGTCATTAAACCAACTTCACGATAAGGAACAATATTAAAATGGGCTCTTGGAAGATTTTTAAGATTTTGAATGTTTCCTCCTTCAGGAATAATTTCATTAATTTCTATTCCCAAATCCATTAATAAGCGTTTTAATTCTCTGCAATCATGCAAATTATGAAATCCTAAAGTAAAAATACCTAAAATATTTGCAGAAATTTTTTCGGTTTTTGAAAATGCAAAATTTTCTCTTTTTGCTTTTTCAATATAAAAACGAACTATTTGTTCTAATGTACGATCTGCAGCCTGAAATTCGTTAACACGATAATGATTAACATCAGCTAAAAGAACATCAGCATGTGAATCTTTTAGTGTTAATGCACGATTTACAAAATTTTGTAAATCTTCTTGCAGAATACTAGAAGTACATGTTGGAGTTAATAAAATTAAATCTGGTTGTTCTTCTTTATCTTTTCGAGTAATATTCTCAATTACTTTTTCTTGGGAACCTCGAGCTAATACATGTCTATCTACAATACTCGCGGTTACTGGTGTAAAATCACGTTCACGTTCTAACATTGAACGCATAACGTTAAAATAATCATCTCCCAAAGGAGCATGCATTATTGCATGGACATTTTTAAAAGAACTAGCCACTCTTAACGTTCCTAAATGAGCTGGGCCTGCATACATCCAATAAGCTAATTTCATTATTTATATATATATATTTTTTATTTATAATTCAAACTGTAAATACATTTTACCATAAAAAAAAATATTTTCTAATATTTTTAATATTTAAATTTTTTAATATTTGATATTTGTTGTTTTAATAATTTATTTTATATTTATTAAAATTTTAAAAGTTCATAATATCAGGAAAAAATAAAATACTTGGTAGTAAAATACTTTAAAAATGAATATTGTTGAAAAAAAATAAATTTTTAATCTACTAAAATAGTAAAAAAATTTTTTTTAGAAAAAGAATTTTCAAAAACAAATTTAAATTTTTGCTTTTGCTATGCTAAATAATAAATAACAAAAATAATTAAAAAAATTTTAAAATTTGACAAATAAAAATGAATAAGATATACTAAATTTAAAATTCAATATAAACGCGCAGGATAGAGCAGTCTGGTAGCTCGTGGGGCTCATAATCCCAATGTCGCAGGTTCAAATCCTGCTCCTGCAAATACTGCAAATACTGCAAATATTTTTGACATTTTTAGGCTTTCCTAAAAAGAAATTCTCAATCTTCTTTGGAAAAGAAAAAATTTTTCTATGTCACATATTGTAAAAATTTATGATACTTGTATTGGTTGTACACAATGTGTACGTGCATGTCCTTTAGATGTTTTAGAAATGGTTCCGTGGAATGGTTGTAAAGCTAATCAAATGGCATCAGCACCACGTACTGAAGACTGTGTTGGTTGCAAACGCTGTGAAACAGCTTGTCCTACAGACTTCTTATCTGTTCGTGTTTATTTAGGATCAGAAAGTACTCGTAGTATGGGTCTTTCTTACTAAGAAAATCTAAAGAACAAAAGGTTCTTTCTCCTTGTCTACTTCGACAATTCGCTTCTTGTCTCCTGTTTTTGAACAAAACAAAAAAACAGTGAATCTTAAAATATTCAAAAATTTCTTATGTTAACAATTACAAGTTATGTTGGTTTACTTTTTGTTGCTTTAGGTTTTACATTAGGACTTTATTTTGGTTTAACTAAAGTTGTAAAATTAATTTAGAAGCATTCAAAATGTTCTCTTTTTTTCTGGAATTTTTCCTTAAAAAAGGAGAACATTTTTCTTGAAAACAAGGAACTTTGTTTCGGATATCACTTGTTTTCCTTCCTGTTTCTTTACAATCCTAGTCATTTTTCATTCTTGTCCATATGTGTTTCTGACTTTCGCTCTTGATTTCCTTGTTCTCCACGCTATGGTGTGGGAGCATGAATAAGTCAACATAGCATGATAAACCCCTAAATGAGACTTGTAAGTTAAGTTAGCAGAATAATACTGCATTATTCCTTCCAGAATCAGTCTAGACTTCTGAACTCTCTCCCACGGAGTTAAACTCAGGTATATACTGTGTCTCCTTGGTTTGCCATCTGGTGTGAAAAATCCCTTTAAGTAATAAGCGCACGAAGAAAATATTGAGCGAAAGAAAAAAAAATGGTAAAATACAAAACGAAAGAAACAAAAAAGAAAACACATCCTTAGTAGCTCAGTGGTAGAGCGGTCGGCTGTTAACCGATAGGTCGTAGGTTCAAGTCCTACCTGGGGAGATTTTTCTTTTTAAAATTGAAAAAGAAATGAAGAAATAAATAATATTTTTTAGAAAATAATCATTAATTTTTTGACTATAAACTATATATAAATGTTTTTTAATGAAATTAGAATTAATGGATTTTTTTTCTTTATTATTCTTAATTTTATTAGATTAAGTTACTTTTTTTAGAAAATAATTTTTGAACAATCGTTTTTTCATATTATTAACATAATATGCTTTCAACAAAGTATAAAATGTAAAATACATACATAATTTTTTTTTTTTACAAACTTTGTAAATAAAAAGAAATTGAAAAAATGAAAATATAGAAATAAAATTTATGGAGAAGCATCAAAAAAATTTTACAAATCAAAAACAAAAAATAAATTTTTCAAAAACACAACGTTCTTATGCGCATCAAGCAAAAAACAATGTTTTTCACCAAAATATAAAACCTGGTGATATTTTAACTGTAAAAATAAATGCTTTGGGTTCTAAAAATATTGGGGTAGCCGAATTAAAAAACGGATATACTGTGTTGGTACCTAATACGAAATATGGTGAAAAAGTTCAAGTAAAAGTTGAAAAAATTGTTTTTCCTATAGGAGGAAAAAATTCAAATACTTTTCCTAATCAAAAAATAAAATATGTAATTGCACGTATAGATAATACTATTCAAAAACAATCAAATTTTGAAAAAACAGCAAATTCGTTAAAATTTGATTTTCAAGTGGGACAAAAATTAAAAGTAAAAATTGTGAAAAAAGGACCACAAAATTCAGGATTAGTTCCAATTTCAAAAAATTTTTTTTTGATCGTTCCAAATACTAAAATTGGTGAGAAAGTAGTAGTACAAATTCAAAAAATCAAACAAAATTACGCGTTTGCCAATCCAATTCTTTTCTCGCATGAATCCGTAGTTAATACAAAATTAGGACAAAATCAATTAAAAACTTTAGAAAATTTAATGTATTCGAAAAATGAAATGATTGGTCAACAATTTCATATCGTTATTCCTTCGTCAGTAAAAACTTTGAATAATTATTTTGTTCTAAAAATAAATGGCAAATTCATTTTTGTAAAAAAATCTTTAGGGGTTGATATTCAAAGAACAGTAAAAATTCAAATTCAAAAAGCAACAAAAAATTTTACTCTTGCAAAAATTTTAAAAATTTCACCTATGTCTTCTCTTGAAAAAAAATCAATGGAAAAACAAACTCTTCAAAAAATGATTCAATCAAGCATGCATTTTGGTGAAAAAGCCATTCGTTGCAATGCAAATATGAGAAAATATATTTGGTATAGAAAAAATTATAATAGTATGTACCAAAATTCTTTTTCGAAACAAGTAAAAAAACCGATGATTCAACGTGGTCGTCATATCTTAAATGTATTAAAAGCACAACATTGTTTTTCTCAATCATTAAAACAATTAGCAAAATATGCAGCAAAAGGAAAAACATTTTTATTTGTTGGAACAAAAAAATCAGCTTCATCATTAATTGCAAAAACAGCATTATTAACAAACACTTCTTTCTTTGTAAATACACGTTGGTTAGGCGGAATGTTAACAAATTGGAAAACAATTTTAAAATCTATTTCTCAAATTCGTCCAATTTTAAAACAAAAACAAAAAATTCTTCAAAAAATTTTAGAAAAGCGTCAAAAAATTCACAATCGTTTGTTTAATAAAATTTCTCTTTTAAGAAAAAGAAGTCAAAAATTTATGTTCAAGGGGAAACAACTAATTCGTCAAGTTCTTTTTTCTAAAAATTTTTTAATTGAAAGAAGTAAAAAATTAATACAAACAAAAAACACTATCCTTTCTTCAAATTTCATTTTATTAAATATTTTAAAAAAACTAAAAATGAAAAAAATTCGCGTTTTTAAACAAATACAACAATTAGAATTAAGTGCTGCAGAAATTTTTAAACAAAAGCAACAATTGAAAAAATTTATGTTTTTAAACATGAAAAAATTTGATGAAATTTCGCAATTTTATTTAATTGGGCAAGAACTCGTGAAATTAAAAAATTTATTTGAAAAACAAAATGATACAAAATTGGTGGCTATTTCATATGAAAAATTATTAACTATGAAGAAATCCAATTTCGCAGAACAAAATTTGAAACAATTCGAACAAAATATTCCTGACCCTTCACAAGACTTGTTAAAAAAAATGATTTCTCTTGTTTCAAAATTAAAAAAAGAAGATCTTTATTCTGTTTCGATGTTTTCTAAAAATTCTAAAACAACTGTATCAAATCGTTCAAAATCTACTGAAAAATTACCATTTGTTGATTCAGTTAGAACACAAAATAAAACAATTCTTTTTAGTAAATTCTTAAATAAATTTATTCTTTTTTTACCTTACTTAAGAAATTCTATGCAGCTTTTAAATCAACGTTTTTCTGATCTAGAAAAAATGCTTCTAAACTTTCATTCTATTTCAGTAAAAATAATGAAATCACAAAATATATTAAAACAAATTTACAAAAAAATTGTTTCTCAATTGTCTATTATTTTTTCAAAATTTATTTGTCAGAAAAAGAATTTTCAAAAATTACAAAAAAATTTAAAACAATTTACATCTGAAGAACGTTTATTAAAATTTTTACCAAAATTAAGATATTTACCAACTTCCCAAACAAAAATGTATGAAATTGTTGAACTATTTATGAAAAAATTTGTTGATCCTAAATTAAGTTATCCTATGGATCAAATTTATGATCAAAAATTAAAATTTACTTCTAAAAAAATTGCTGCTACACGTAAACAAAAATGGCAACGTTTAGAAAAGTATTTTGGAGGAATTACAAAAATGGCAAAAATGAATACTAAACAAATTTCTAAAAATGTAGCTATTATCATCGGTCAACAAGAAGAAATGAATGCTGTTCATGAATGTAGAAAATTAGGAATAAAAATTTTTGCTGTAGTCGACACAAATTGTAATCCAAAATTAGTAGACTACATTATTCCTGCAAATGACGATTCACGAAACTCAATTAAATATATTTTAGGTGAAATGTTAACTTATATTCGATTAGGACAAAAATTACGTAAAAAAATTTTAATTCGTACAAAATCTCAAAATGCAAAAAAAAGACGTTTCGCATAAATTAAAAAAACTCATTTTTGAAATCTATAATTTTTTTACTTTATGAAATTTAATTTTGTTTTAATAGTTTAGACCATACTTTTTCCTATTTGTAGGAATTTTATAATTTTTTTATTTTTTTTCTAAAAATTTTCATATTCTAAAAAGTTTTTTTGGTTTTTCATAAAAAAATCAAATAAATATACATATATTTATAGATTTATACGGAATTGTTTGAAAAAAAATAAAAAAATGATATAATAAGAAAAAATATAAATTTATATGGCTGAAAAAAAAAAAACGTATATGAATCAAGAAAAAAATTCAATTTCTTTAAATAAAGAAAAAAATAGTGAATCTAATTTTCCACATAATATTCAAAAAATGAAACAAAAAAAACAGAAGAAATTAGTTGATATGGAAGGGTTAGTTACTCATAATTTATCAAATGGAAAATTTCGACTAAAACTTGAAAATGGCGTTGAAGTTATAGGTCATTTATCAGGAAAAATTCGTCAAAATCGTATTAAAATCGTTGTTGGAGATAAAGTTACTGTTGAGCTCAGTCCTTACGATTTAACAAAAGGCCGAATAACATACCGTCATCGTTAATGGAAATAGCATTCAATGCTCTATTTTTTTTTATTATTCTGTTCTTTATTTTTTTGAAAAATAAAGAACAGAATAATAAAAAAATTTATTTTGTTTTGTGATTCAATTTTTTGTTTAAAAAAAACTTTGAAAAAATTTTATAAAATAAAAAAAAGATGTTTAAAAAATTTAAACTTTTAATATTCAAAAAATGAAACTAGAATTTTTCTAAAATTTCACTTCTATTTTTTTAAATATTTTTTGTTTTGTCTAATTTTTATTTGAATTTTCATACTATGTAATCACTTTTTCTTTTTTATCAAAAAATATGTATTTATAAAAAAAAATTTCTCCTGAAAAATTTAGTATTTTCAAAAATACTAAATATATTTATTTTTTTTGAAAAATATTCAATATAATATTATTGAAACTTTTCTAAATTGTTTTCACTTTTTTTATAAAAAAAGTGCTTATAAATAATTTCTATCTTTTTAATAAAAGATATATTTTCCATAAATAGAAGTAATTAAGTAAACAAAAATTCTTTCATTCATATTCAATGGGCTTACCTTGGTATCGTGTACATACAGTAGTTATTAATGACCCAGGGCGATTAATTTCTGTGCATTTAATGCACACTGCATTAGTTGCTGGTTGGGCTGGATCAATGACACTTTTTGAAATTGCTGTTTTTGATCCTTCGGATCCAGTTTTAAATCCAATGTGGCGTCAAGGTATGTTTGTTTTACCTTTTATGACACGTTTAGGTGTTACTCAATCATGGGGTGGCTGGACTATTAGTGGTGAAACAGCAACAAATCCAGGTATTTGGAGTTATGAAGGAGTAGCTGCTTCTCATATCATTTTATCTGGTTTATTATTTTTAGCTTCCGTTTGGCATTGGGTTTATTGGGATTTAGAATTGTTCCGTGATCCAAGAACTGGAAAAACTGCATTAGATTTACCAAAAATTTTTGGTATTCACTTATTTTTATCGGGTCTTCTTTGTTTTGGTTTTGGTGCTTTCCATATTACAGGTTTATTTGGACCTGGTATTTGGGTTTCTGATCCTTATGGTTTAACAGGAAGTGTTCAACCTGTAGCTCCATCTTGGGGAGCCGATGGGTTTGATCCTTATAATCCTGGTGGTATTGCAGCTCACCATATAGCAGCAGGTATTTTAGGTGTTTTAGCAGGATTATTCCACTTATGTGTTCGTCCTTCGATTCGTTTATATTTTGGTTTATCAATGGGAAGTATTGAAACAGTATTATCAAGTAGTATCGCTGCAGTTTTCTGGGCAGCTTTTGTTGTAGCAGGTACTATGTGGTATGGTTCAGCTGCAACTCCAATTGAATTATTTGGTCCTACTCGTTATCAATGGGATCAAGGTTTCTTCCAACAAGAAATTCAAAAACGAGTTCAAACAAGTTTATTAGAAGGTTCTTCACTTTCTGACGCTTGGGCCAAAATTCCAGAAAAGTTAGCTTTCTATGACTATATTGGAAATAATCCAGCAAAAGGTGGTTTATTCCGTACTGGTGCTATGAATAGTGGGGATGGTATTGCAGTAGGATGGTTAGGACATGCTGTATTTAAAGATCAAGAAGGGCGTGAACTTTATGTTCGTCGCATGCCAACTTTCTTTGAAACATTCCCAGTTTTATTACTTGATAAAGATGGTGTGGTACGTGCGGATGTGCCTTTCCGTAGAGCTGAATCAAAATATAGTATTGAACAAGTTGGTGTTTCGGTAACTTTTTATGGTGGTGAATTAGATGGATTAACTTTTAATGATCCAGCAACAGTGAAAAAATATGCTCGTAAAGCACAACTAGGAGAAATTTTTGAATTTGATCGTTCAACTTTACAATCTGATGGTGTTTTCCGTAGCAGTCCGCGTGGTTGGTTCACTTTTGGTCATGTTTGCTTTGCTTTATTATTCTTCTTTGGACATATTTGGCATGGTGCTCGTACTATCTTCCGTGATGTATTTGCTGGTATTGATGATGATCTAAACGAAAGTTTAGAATTTGGTAAATACAAAAAACTTGGTGATACTAGTTCTGTTCGTGAAGCTTTCTAATTTTTCCAAGCAAAAACTTATTTTTTTTGCAATGTAGTAAAAAAAACTTTCATTATTCTATTTTATTCAATTTTTCAACAAAGTTCATAAGTAAAATAGAATATTTTTTTGTTTGAGACTGTAATTGCAAGAAGATAAAAAAAATTTATATTTTTCATTTTTCTATTATGATATTTTTGAATTTTTGATGTGAAACTAATTAATGGGAGGTTGCAAGGCTTTTTTTAAAAAATTATTTAAAACTTATTTATAGATTTTTATTTTTGACAGAGATTGTCTTTTTTAAAAGCAAGTTTGTAAAATACATCTAAAAATGAAAAACTTTCTTGAATTGATTTTTCATTCAATTATTCTTTATTATTTGGGTAGATAAAAGTTATTTTATATATAAACAGGGAACTAGAAAGTTTTTCTTTGTATTATTAAAGAAAAGTTATTAAATCAATATTGTAAAAACAAAAATAAATTTCCACTTCTATTTTTTTATTTTAATACACAGAATAAAAAAATAGAAGTGGAAATTTATTTGGAAAAGATGGGTCTGGATTTTTCCAAGCAAAAGAATTTTGTATTTCTATTTTCAATAGTATTATTTATTTTATAAATTGAAAATGAAATTATTAAGATATATTTTCATTTGTTATTGTTTTATCAATTTCAAATATAAAAATTTTAGAATTTTTATATAAAAATACAAAATTTGAAATTATTATTCTCAAAAATCAATATATTTGTTAACCACATTTCATTTTATGGAAGCATTAGTTTATACTTTTTTATTAATTGGAACATTAGGAATTATCTTTTTTGCTATTTTCTTTAGAGAACCACCACGTATGGTTAAATAATTGAAAATTTATCTTTTAAAAAAATGAGTGAAAGAAATATATATATATATTTCTTTCACTCATTTTTTTTCAATAAAAAAGTTTGTTTTTAGAATTTTTTAGATTTTATTTTTTATTATTTACTTTTGTTTCATTGCTATTGAAAGTTCAATAGAAAATTCACTATATATAAAATTATCCAAATAGAAAACAGTTTTTATTTTTTGAAGTATTTTTTATTTTTAGAATTAAAAGAAACGAAGTTTCATAATTGATATGTAAAACTCGGATTAGGTTTCTCTTCATTTTTTGTTTTGCATGTAGTGAGGATTTTTTTTATATCAAAATACAAAAAAAATTTTTAAATTATTTTTTTGAATTCAGAGATGTCTTTTTCTAGTTTTTAAAAATATATTAATAAAATTGTTCTAAAAAAATAAAAATAAAGACTTTTTATTTTTTTAGCTTTTTTGTTTTCATTTTCATAACTATTCAATTTATTATATGAGTTATTTTAACTCACACTATTCAAGAAATTTGACTAAAATATTGTTAAAAAACAAAAATTAGAAACAAAAAAAAGATAGAAGATGTGTTCTAACATCTTCATATCTTAAAAAGTTTATAAACTAAAAAGCGATTTAATCTTCATGTTCTTCAAAAGGATCTCGTAATTTTTTTGACGGAGGTCCGAAACTAACATAAATCGAATATCCTGTCGCACTTAATAAAAGAAACCATAAAAAAAAGGTAAAGAAAAAAGCAGGACTATCCATAATTTTTCTATTGAGTAGAAGTTTTTAAAATTTATTCTCCAATTATTATATTATTACAGAAAGTAAAAAAAATCAAAATTTATTTAAAAAATGGCAACTGGAACTACTTCAAAAGCGAAATCAAGCTTCTCGGATGCACTTCAAGAACCAGGTATCGTAACTCCTTTAGGAACTTTATTAAGACCGTTAAATTCAGAATCTGGGAAAGTATTGCCTGGATGGGGAACAACTGTTTTAATGGGTGTTTTCATTGTACTTTTTGCTGTATTCTTATTAATTATTTTAGAAATTTATAACAGCTCTTTATTGTTAGATAATGTTACTATGGGTTGGGAAACTTTAGCTTCTTAACATTTGTTTAAAAACAAATCCATTTTTGACTATGATTCAATCTCTGTTTTATATTGAAGCTTTTTAAAATGAAGCTGGGTTAAAACTTAAAATGTGAAATATAGATCAAATCTTATAATTTCTTACAAGAAATAACAAAATTTGGAAAAGTTGAATCAACAAATCTTCTTTATAGTTTATATATGTAATATGAACAAAGTGAAGCTTTATTTTTATCAAAAATAAAAAAATTTGATATGTAAAAATTTACAAAAATGAATTCTTTTTTTATTTTTTTATTCTTTTTTTCATTTTTGTCTAAAAAATCAGCTAATTTTTAAATTATTTTTGCTTTTTTGAATAAAAAATTTAAAGTATTAAAAAAATTTTATTGAAAATTTATTTTCAATAAAATTTTCATCATTTTGTTAAATAAATCTATTTAAACATTATTTATTGAAAAAAGTTTTTTCAAACTCTAGAAAAAGCTTCTTTCATTTAAAAAATAAAAATGTTTTTTTTAGCTTTTCATAATTATGAAAAAAATTTTTATTTTTGAAATTAGAAATGAACAGTCAAAAGTAAACAAATTATAGAATTAGATGAAATTAGTTTCAAGTTGAACTAAATTGCTTCAACAAAAAAAACATGTTGTTAACTAGTATTTTCTTTATTTTAAAAAAAAGAGAAAATGAACTCTATTTTTCAGATTGTTCCATTTGTTAGCAATTTTAAAAAAAGTCAAAACCAATTTTATTTTAATAATCTTATGGAATCTATGTATTTAATTTTAGCAAAATTACCAGAAGCTTATGCACCTTTTGATCCTATTGTAAATGTTTTACCAATTATTCCTGTATTCTTTTTATTATTAGCTTTTGTATGGCAAGCATCAGTAAGTTTTAGATAAAAAAATTTATATATAAATATATTTTTTTATAATATATTTTATAATTTATTCAAAACACTTTGATTTAGATTAAAAAAGCTTTCATTAAATCGTTTTTTCTTGGTAGTTTTTTGTTTTAAATTACCAAGAAAAAACGAAATATATTTTTCATTTGAAACTCACTTTCAAATGTTAAAGTTCCTATTAGTAACTTTAGCTTTTAATTTTAGATAAAGTCGCTCTAAAAAATATTTTTACATTTAAAAATATAAAAAAATTTTTTATAATACAATTTTCATTGAAATTTTATAAAAAAAAGAAATTTCAGTTTTATTATTAAATATTCTGAAATTTGAAATTCAAAAAATATTAACAATTTTTTTTTTAAATTTGTAATTTAAATACATAATTGAATAGGCATCCTTGAAATAGTTGTTCAACTTATTTGTATTAATACTTTCAAAAAGAGTCAAAAAACAGTATATTTAGAACTCATTTTGAAAGTATTAATAAATATTTCAAAAAGAAAGGATATTTCTAAAACAAATAAAATTTTTTTTTCTTTAAAAATTGAAAAATTATTTTATTGAAAACAATTTTATTCATTTTCTTGTGCATCACTAGTAGAAAGTTCTTGCGCGTTTAAAATATATTTTGCTAAAAATAAAGCTTGAGTAGCTTTTTTCATTACTTTTTGTTTCCAAACATTTTTACGAATATTTTTTTTTGATTTTGATGTACGTTTTTGTTAACCTAAAATTTTTCTCCAAAATTCATTATATTTTTTGTATAAAATCTCGGCTTCAAAACCTTAAAAAATTTTTTCAAATTTGAAGGCTTTTTTCACTAAATAGAAAAACATTAATGAAGTACAACGATAATTGTACTATATTGAAAATCCTGATTAAAAAAACTTTTTTTTTTTAAACTTAAAAATATAGAAAATATTAATGATTTTTAATGTTTTAAAAAAATTGAATTTCAAATCCTTTGATTGTTGCAAAAAAGAATAGATAAAAAATAAATCCTTTAATATACTTTTTTTTAATAGGGCTTTTTAGAAAGTTCTAAATGAAATTCAAAAATAATTTTATTCTTATGAATTCTGTAAATTTTATTTTACAGACATTACAAATTTAAAAAAAGTATCAGGATCACAAATTGCTAATTGGGCTAAAACTTTTCGATTTAATTGAATTTTTGAATTTTTTAACGTAAATAAAAATTCGTTATAATTTATTCCATAAGTACGAATAGATGCATTAATTCGAGCTACCCATAAGCGACGAAAATTACGTTTCTTTTTGCGTCGGTTTACATATGAATAACGTAAAGCTTTCATATTTTGTTGATTTGCTGTTCTAAATAATAAAGAAGCAGCTCCGCGAAAACCTTTTGTTAAATTCAATACTTTTTTATGGCGTTTTCGAGAAACATTTCCACGTTTTACTCGTGTCATTCTAAATTTTTGCATAAGGTCATATTTGTAATTTCTAATAAAATTTAAATTTTTTGTTTAAAAAAACAATTTTTTTATTAAATTTGTATTTTTGCAAATACAAATTTAATAATATTTAAAATATTTTTTATAATTGTAGGCAATAACAAAAAAATTTTAAATTTTACAAGAACGTTAAAAAGATTAAGTCGTCTTTTTTTTTAGAAAAATAAAAATTTTTTTTTTAGTTGAAATTCAATTCAAAAAAAAATTTTTATTTTTCTAATAAAAATGTTCATAAATTATTTTTTTGAATTATATTCATTATTAATAGAATAGTATATCTTAGAGAATTCAAAAAAAAATTTACATTAAAAAAAATATTTTATTTATAAACCAATTATAATGTAGTTTTGCGTAGAAAATTATTTTAAATTTTCAATAATTAATCAAAATCTAAATTTGATAAAAAATAAATTTTATGTTAAAATATTTAAACAACAAATTAAAAAATAAAATTACCAAATTAAAAAAAATAAGTCATTGAATTTTTTTTAATATTTTTTTTTGTCAAAAAATAAATATAAATAATATATATTTATTTTCTAATTTTTTCAATTTTTAATAAAAAAAATGGTCAAAAAAGAATGCATAATATTTTTAGATAATTCTATTTTAAATTAACGAAGAAAATTTTACGGATGGATTTTTATAGGATCGACAAAATGTTCTATGAACTTTTTTAATGGTTCCTCAAACAGAAACAAAAGCAGGTGCTGGATTTAAAGCCGGTGTAAAAGATTATCGTTTAACTTACTACACTCCAGATTACGTTGTTAAAGATACTGATGTATTAGCTGCATTCCGTATGACTCCACAACCAGGTGTTCCACCTGAAGAATGTGGAGCTGCTGTAGCAGCAGAATCATCAACAGGTACTTGGACAACAGTTTGGACTGATGGTCTTACAACTTTAGACCGTTACAAAGGACGTTGTTACGATATCGAACCGGTTCCAGGTGAAGATAACCAATATATTGCATATGTAGCATACCCAATTGACCTTTTTGAAGAAGGATCAGTAACTAACTTATTCACTTCAATTGTAGGGAACGTTTTCGGGTTCAAAGCTCTTCGTGCATTACGTTTAGAAGATTTACGTATTCCTCCTGCTTATGTAAAAACTTTCCAAGGACCGCCACATGGTATCCAAGTAGAACGTGACAAATTAAACAAATATGGTCGTGGTTTATTAGGTTGTACAATCAAACCTAAATTAGGTTTATCAGCTAAAAACTATGGTCGTGCTGTTTATGAATGTTTACGTGGTGGTTTAGATTTCACAAAAGATGACGAAAACGTAAACTCTCAACCATTCATGCGTTGGAGAGACCGTTTTTTATTTGTAGCTGAAGCTTGTTATAAAGCTCAAGCTGAAACAGGTGAAATCAAAGGGCATTACTTAAATGCTACTGCAGGTACTTGCGAAGAAATGTTAAAACGTGCACAATGTGCTAAAGAATTAGGTGTACCTATCATCATGCACGACTATTTAACTGGTGGTTTCACAGCAAACACATCATTAGCAACTTATTGTCGTGATCATGGTTTATTATTACACATTCACCGTGCTATGCACGCTGTTATTGACCGTCAAAGAAACCATGGTATTCACTTCCGTGTTTTAGCAAAAGCTTTACGTATGTCAGGGGGTGACCACTTACATTCAGGAACAGTAGTTGGTAAATTAGAAGGTGAACGTGAAGTTACTTTAGGTTTTGTAGATTTAATGCGTGATGACTATATTGAAAAAGATCGTAGTCGTGGTATTTATTTCACTCAAGATTGGTGTTCAATGGCAGGTACTATGCCGGTTGCTTCTGGGGGTATTCACGTATGGCACATGCCAGCTTTAGTTGAAATTTTCGGAGATGACGCTTGTTTACAATTTGGTGGTGGTACTTTAGGACACCCTTGGGGGAATGCTCCTGGTGCCGTAGCTAACCGTGTAGCTTTAGAAGCTTGTACACAAGCTCGTAACGAAGGTCGTGACTTAGCTCGTGAAGGTGGTGATGTAATTCGTTCTGCATGCAAATGGAGTCCTGAATTAGCAGCTGCTTGTGAAGTTTGGAAAGAAATCAAATTTGAATTTGAAACTATTGATAAACTATAATTTATTTTTGAAGAGAATATTTGTTTTTAAATAATATTCTCTTCAATTATTTTTTCATTTTTTTTAAATGAAAAAAATAATTAGAATAGTTTTACACGAAATGAAATTCTGGTGTTTTATTTATTTAAGTTATTTTTTAAAATTAGAAAATAAACAATCCTATTTTTGATTCCATACTAAATAAAATATAGAAAAAAAATTTTCAAATTTTAGAAAAAAAAAAAAATTTTTTAGAAAAAATTTTAATATAGTCTATATTTTTTTGATATTCGAAAAAAAAATAAGTTTAGCAATCAATATTATATATATTACATATATTATCATATATTCATGAAAAAAATTTTTTTTGAGAAAATTTATCTTTACTAAATTTTTTTTTAGAACAAATATGCTTGAAAATTTAAAAGTTTTTTGATAGTATAATAAAGTATTTATTAAAAAATTATATGTATTTTTACATTAAAAGGGGCCGATGCCCGAGTGGTTAATGGGGGCGGATTGTAAATCCGCTGGTTATACCTACGTTGGTTCGAATCCGACTCGGCCCAAAATATTGTTTGAAAGTTTGATTTTTTGTTCTCATGTTTTATAAAATGAAAAAACTTTTGAGTATTTTGTTATTTATTTTTGCTTTAGGAATTTTAAAATTATTTTATTTTTTCTAAATTTTCATTTTTTAACAACAAGAATTCATAATAAAATATCTTTCCAAAAAGGTTAAATACTTGTTTTTTTAGATTGTTTTGTTAACAAAATAAATTTAATAAAGTTTAAAAATATCAAAAAAATTTTTTTTTGAACACTTTTAAACAATGAAAAGTTTATAGACAATGTTAGTCCATTGGACAAAACAAAAAAGATTGTATATTTTTCTTTTCATTAGAATATAATTTTGTTTTATTTTTTTTAATAAAAGGTTTAAAAAAAATATTATTAAATACATAAATTTAAAGAGAAATTTTTCAAAAAATAGTTTTTTTTATTTTTTAATATGGCTAGACAAACAAGAAAAGTTACCCCAACTAAAATTAAAAAACGTGCATATCGAGGTATAGTTTGTATTCAAGCTGGACACCATAATACTATTATTACATTAGCAAATCTTCGTGGTGAAGTTCTTTGTTGGAGCTCTGCTGGAGCTTGTGGTTTTCGTGGAAAACGAAAAGCAACAACTTTTGCTGCTAAAAAAGCAGCAGAAGTTATTGCTAAAAAATCACGTGAATTTTTAATGAATGAAGCAAAAATTTTAGTAACAGGTCCAGGACAAGGTAGAGAAACCGCTATTCGTGAAATTTTTAAAGCAGGTATTAAAGTAAATGTTATTCGTGAAAAAACTGGAATTCCACATAATGGTTGTCGTCCTCCTAAAAAAAGACGTGTTTAATTTTATATTTAATCTACAGTACTATATGTATAATATGCGCATATTATTATTTTTCATATTATGGTTTTTTCATAATAAAAAAAAAGCAAGTTTTCATTTAAAAATTTTTTTTTTAGTCTTGAAAAGACTACTTTCAATTTAAACTTTATTTATTTTTGTTAATAAATAAAAAAATTTGTTATTTTTACAAATATTTTAAAAATCAAATATTTTTTTATAATTTTTTTTCTATTTTATTTTTCGTAGAATGAAAATGAATCTTGAATTTTTTGTTTTCAAATTTTAATTGTTCATAAAAATGAATCATATTTAATCAGCTAGCGAATTTATTGATTTCAATGCAAAAATAAAAAAATAGCAGATTGATTATAATTTATAATAGCTTGACAATTTTGCATAAAATTTTTTAATGAAAGCCAAATATTCAAAAATACATAAAAATTTATAAAACGAGTAAGAATTTTGAAATTTTTTGACTTTTTCAAAATTTATGTTAATATAATTATTAACAAGAATTTTGAAAAATTCATGAAAAATCCTTTAAACGATTCGGAGAATCTTTATTTTTTATAAAAATTTTATTATGACAGCTATTTTAGCTAAAAACGAAGCATCTAGCCTTTGGGCACGTTTCTGTGAGTGGATCACTTCTACTGAAAACCGTTTATACATCGGTTGGTTTGGTGTGATCATGATCCCTACATTATTAACAGCTACTTCAGTATTCATCATCGCTTTCATTGCTGCTCCTCCAGTAGATATCGATGGTATTCGTGAGCCAGTTTCTGGTTCATTATTATACGGAAACAACATCATCACTGGTGCTGTTGTTCCTACTTCAAACGCTATCGGTTTACATTTCTACCCAATTTGGGAAGCTTCATCTTTAGATGAGTGGTTATACAACGGTGGTCCTTACCAATTAATCGTTTCTCACTTCTTCTTAGGTGTTTGCTGTTACATGGGTCGTGAATGGGAATTATCTTACCGTTTAGGTATGCGTCCTTGGATTGCTGTAGCTTACTCTGCACCAGTTGCAGCTGCTACTGCTGTATTCATCATCTACCCAATCGGACAAGGTTCTTTCTCTGATGGTATGCCATTAGGTATTTCTGGTACTTTCAACTTCATGATCGTTTTCCAAGCTGAACACAACATTCTTATGCACCCTTTCCACATGTTAGGTGTAGCTGGTGTATTTGGTGGTTCATTATTCTCTGCAATGCACGGTTCTTTAGTAACTTCATCTTTAATCCGTGAAACTACAGAAAACGAATCTGCTAACGAAGGATACAAATTCGGTCAAGAAGAAGAAACTTACAACATCGTAGCTGCACACGGTTACTTTGGACGTTTAATCTTCCAATACGCTTCTTTCAACAACTCTCGTTCATTACACTTCTTCTTAGCTGCTTGGCCAGTTGTAGGTATTTGGTTCACTGCTTTAGGTATTTCAACTATGGCTTTCAACTTAAACGGATTCAACTTCAACCAATCAGTAGTAGATTCTCAAGGTCGTGTATTAAACACTTGGGCAGACATCATCAACCGTGCTAACTTAGGTATGGAAGTTATGCACGAACGTAACGCTCACAACTTCCCATTAGATTTAGCGTCTGTAGAAGCTCCTTCAATCAACGCTTAATTTTTAAATAAAAAACTTTTGTTTTGTTATAGAATAATTTTATATTACAAAACAAAAGTTTTTCTATTTTTTCAATATTTTCAACAATTAAAAGTTTATCTTTTTTTCTTGATAAGAAAAAAAGAAATTTTTTTTTTATGTTAAAAAAATAAATGTTCTTAAAGTTTGAAATCTAAACTTTAAATTTTTGAAGAAAATTTATTTTCAATTTTTTGTTTAAAATTATTGTTTTTAAACAAAAAAGTTATTAAAATATTCTATAGATTATATTTTAACATTATTTTATAATTATATTTTTTATGGCGGGCGTAGCCAAGTGGTAAGGCAATGGATTGTGACTCCATCATTCGCGGGTTCAAACCCCGTCGTTCGCCCATATTTATATCACAAACTTCCATCTAAAATAAGCAAGATAAAGAAACCTATTTTTGAGAGTTGGTTTCAATTTTTCAAACTAGAAAAATTAGATTACTTATAATAATCAAAACAGCGCTCAAAATTTATTGAACTTTGAGCACGAATAATTTTAAGCACTAAGAAAGTAGATTTTTACAATCTTTCTAAATATATAATATTTTGAGATTATTACTCGGTGAACTTCATAGATTGCTGACCTGCTTATGAAAATTGGTTTATCTGAGAAATCTTCCATTTTTACTTCTTATCTTTTTAATAAAAATTAAAATTTAAACATCAATAATAATTCAGCAAGTTTAAAAAATGAAAAAAAAATAAAACCAGTGTTATATCAAGAAGAAAAATATTTCAATTTTTTTGAAAACTTAAAAGATATAAACATTGACATTTTTAAATCAAATTTTAAAGAATTAATGCAAAAATAATGAATAAAAAAAGTTTGAATATTTGAAAATGATATTCAAACAAATTCAATAAATTTAGAAAAATGGTAGAAGATCAAATCAAAAACTTCTTAGCAAATTTAGATTCCAAATGAGGCTTCCAATTTGTACATTTTGACCATTTATCAAAAAGGTGGAATGATTCAAAAAAACATTATTATTTCCAAGCAAAATGTATCTTTTAAAATGAAGATATTGATCAAAGACTGTCATAATTTTATTTTAGAGAAGATCATTATTTTTTTTAGTGTCATTATGAAAGTTGTTGTAAATTAAAAAATATGAACCTATTAATTTGGAATGAAACTCAATGTTAATTAATTGATTTTTAGATATCGATCAAGAAATTTTAAATAACATTTTCAACGTTAGATAAAAAATGAAAAATGATTTTACAGCTACAAATCTTAATCAATTTAGAAATTTTATATTTTGATATCAAGTAAGATGTTATCAAAAATCAAATTTTGAAATATAACCATTCTTCCATTTATTTATAAGACCCATATGAAAAATTTAAAAGAAATTTCAAATAAATCCGTTTTAAGATCTTTTGAAATTTTTGTTTATGACGAAAATTATAAAGAAAAAATTTTGTTAATAGATAATTTTTAAAATTCTTTAAAAAGTTATGAAAAATCTAGAGTTTTATTCATTGCAAACCCTCAAAATTGAAAAAAGGCGAAAATTTATTATCTGAATGCGGTAAATGAATGTTAAAAATGATTCCTTTTAATGCAAACTTCCCATTTGAGTGTTACTTTGTAATACAAAATAATTTTTTTTCAAAAAAAATTTTAAAAAATCAAACTTTATTAAATAAAATGTTACCATTTACTTTAAATTTCGTTCAACATGAAAATGGGGATTTTTAATCAATTTCACAACATACTTCTGCTTATTATAAAAAATATTTTTATTTACATTTACAATCTATATTATTCCCACCAATAAAATTGTATGAAGGTGGAGTATTTAAATTAGTCACTTGTATACAAGAATATAAAAGTAATGTAAATGCAGAAATTTTTATATTAGCAAATAATAAATTATCAAAAGTTTTG
>VFQS010000205.1_pt1 | contig 77580 bp, 79 predicted proteins | sample 3512361 | NCBI WGS metagenome assembly VFQS01 (sample SAMN10412375, study PRJNA504923) | tailings metagenome | isolation source: Relicate 1 Philex TSF3 active mining | place: Philippines | reverse complement strand
GGCGGTTCTGGGTGAGGGTGCCGGTCTTGTCGGAGCAGATCACGGTGACCGAGCCGAGGGCCTCCACGGCGGGCAGGCGGCGGATCAGGGCGGCACGCTGCACCATCCGCTGGGTGCCGATGGCCAGGGTGACGGTGATCACCGCCGGCAGGCCCTCCGGCACGATCGCCACGGCCATCGAGAGGGCCACCTCCAGGAGGTTGAGCAGCTCCTGGCCGAGAAGCCAGCCTCCCAGCACCACCAGGGCCACCAGGGCGAGGGCGGAGCCCACCAGCACGTTGGCGAGGCCATCGAGGCGCTCCTGCAGCGGCGTGGCCTCACCGCCGGCGGTGTTGATCAGATCGGCGATCTGGCCGAGCTCGGTGGCCATGCCGGTGGCCGTCACCACGGCGATGCCGCGGCCGCGGGCCACCTCGGTGCCCTGGAAGAGACAGTTCTGGCGCTCCAGCACGGGGGTGTCGGCCTCGAGCAGCAGGGCGGAGCGCTTCACCACCACCTCGGCCTCGCCGGTGAGGGCGGCCTCGCGCAGGCCGAGCTCGGCCTCCTCGATCAGACGGGCATCGGCGGGCACCCGATCGCCCGCCTCGAGCCGGATCAGATCGCCCCGCACCAACTGTTCACTGGAGAGGCGCTGCCACTCGCCATCACGGCGCACCTGCACCAGCGGCTGGGCCATGTTGCGCAGGGCCATCAGCGCCTTCTGGGCCCGGCTCTCCTGCAGGTAGCCGAGCAGGGCATTGAGGCCCACGATCAGCACGATGGCGATCGCATCCTTGGGGAACTTCTGCTCGATCCAGGCCACCCCGCCCGACACCGCGGCCACCGCCAGCAGCATCAGCAGCATCACGTTGCTGAACTGATCCCAGAGGATGCGCAGCTGGCTGCGGCCGGCGGCCAGTTCCAGCCGGTTGAGCCCATCGCGGGCCAGCCGCTCGGACGCCTGGGCGGTGCTCAGTCCGTCGCCATCAGCTTCGAGCTTCTGGAGGCAATCCGCCGGCGGCAGGGCGTGCCAGGCGGGGGCGAGGTTGGAGCTGGTCACGGCAACGCCAGTCTTCGTCAGGACAGTAACCGCAACCTGAGGCAGGCGTAGCGTTCAGACAGACCCTGCCACGGTCATCCGCCACCGCCACCGCTGCCCGCGCTCCATGACCCGATCCGCAGCCTGATCCCGATGGTTCGCCTGCCTGGCCTGGAGGTGCTGCGTCGCTCCCTGATCGGCAGTCCGCTGCCCACCAGCGCCCACGCCGAGGAGCGCTTCAGCAACGCCGAAGCCCTGGCGATCCTCAGCTCCGATGCCCTCTCTTCGGTGGCCTATGCCACCCAGGAGATCGTGCTGGTGCTGAGCCTGGCCGGGGCCGCGGCCCTGAGCCACACCCTGCCGATCACCGGCCTGATCGTGCTGCTGATGCTGGTGGTGGCCAGCAGCTACCGGCAAACCATCCGCGCCTACCCGATGGGCGGCGGCTCCTACCGGGTGTCCTGCGAAAACCTCGGCATGGTGCCGGGGCTGGTGGCGGGGGCCGCCCTCTCGATCGACTACGTGCTCACGGTGGCGGTGAGCGTGGCCGCCGGCATCGCCGCCCTCACCTCCTACCTCCCGGCCCTGGAGGCCGTGCGGGTGCCGCTCTGCCTGGGGGCGGTGCTGCTGGTGATGCTGGCCAACCTGCGCGGCGTGAGCGCCAGCGCCCGGCTGCTGAGCCTGCCCACCTATCTCTTCATCGCCATGGTGGGGGCCCTGCTGCTGATGGGGGCGGTGAAGACCGGCCTGGGCCAGCTGCCCGGCCTCCCCCTGGCGGAGCAGGAGCGGCTGCTGGCCGCGGCCCAGGCCGGGAGCCATGGCGGCAGCCCCGGCAGCGGCCTGCTCAGCGTTGGGCCGGTGCTGCTGATGCGGGCCTTCAGCTCCGGCTGCGCCGCCCTCACCGGCATCGAGGCGATCAGCGACAGCGTGCCCGCCTTTCGGCCCCAGGAGTGGCGCAATGCCCGGCGGGTGCTGGCCGTGATGGTGCTGATGCTGGCCACGATGTTCGGGGGCATCAGCGCCCTCGCCCACCAGAGCGGGGTGGTGTACGTGGAGCACGGCCCCACCTTGCTCTACCAGCTGGGGGAGCGGGTGTTCGGCAACGGCCCGCTGCTGGCGGTGCTGCAGCTCGCCACGCTGCTGATCCTGCTGCTGGCGGCCAACACGGCCTACGCCGATTTCCCGCGGCTGGCGGCCTTCCTGGCCCGGGATGGTTTCCTGCCGCGCCAGCTGGCCTCCCTGGGCGACCGGCTGGTGTTCAGCAACGGCATCTTCAGCCTGAGCGCCCTGGCCGGCCTGCTGCTGGTGGTGTTCGAGGGCAGCGTGAGCCGGCTGATTCCCCTTTACGCCGTGGGCGTGTTCCTGAGCTTCACCCTCTCCCAGGCCGGGATGGTGGTGCACTGGTGGCGGCTGCGGGATCCGGGCTGGCGGGGGCGGCTGCTGATGAATGGCGGCGGCTGCCTGGTGACCGGCGTGGTGATGCTGGTGCTGCTCGCCAGCAAGTTCAGCCAGGGGGCCTGGGTGGTGGTGCTGGCGATTCCGCTGCTGGTGGGCCTGTTCCTGCGGATCCAGACCCACTACCGCCATGTGGCCCGGCGGCTGCGGCTGGCCGACGCCGTGCGGCTGAAGCTGCCGCCGGCGCCTCCGGCCGGGGGCGGCCTGCCCACGGTGGTGCTGGTGGGCCAGCTGCATCGCGGGAGCTTCGAGGCGATCCGCTACGCCCGCAGCGTGGCCAGCCGGCTGGTGGCCGTGCATGTGGACCTGAACGGCGATGGCGCGCCGGCCCTGCGCGAGCAGTGGCAACGGCAGCTGCCGGAGGTGGAGCTGGTGGTGCTGGAGTCGCCCTTCCGCTCCCTGGTGGCACCGGTGGCGGCCTTCGTGCGGCGCTTCGAGATCGCCCAGCGCAAGGACCAGAACCGCTTCTGCCAGGTGGTGCTGCCGGTGTTCGTGACCCGGCACCGCTGGGAAAACCTGCTGCACAACCAGTCCACGATCCTGCTGCGCCGGGCCCTGCGCGAACAGGGCACCCGGGTGGTGACCACCGTGGGCTTCCAGCTGTGAGGGCGGCGACACGGCCCCGCACCCATTCCACACCTTTCCGATGGGGAACATGTAATGTCTGACCCATCTGCAGCGCCGCAGCCATGAGTGACTTCCTCCAGGTCGCCCTCACCCCCCAGGGGATGACCACCCTGGCGGTGTTCGCCGGCGCGATCGTGCTGTTCATCGGCGGCTGGCTGCCGCCGGAAGTCACCGGCCTGCTGGCGGCGGCGCTGCTGGTGAGCTTCCGGGTGCTCAAACCCGATGAGGCGGTGCAGGGCTTCGGCAGCCCGGCCCTGATCACGCTGATGGGGCTGTTCGCCGTGTCAGCGGGGCTGTTCCGCTCCGGCGGCCTCGACCGGCTGCGGGCCCTGATCGGCTCCGATGCGGTGCGCAGCCCGCGCCGCATGATCGCCCTGCTGGTGGGCGTGGTGGGGCCGGTGTCGGGCTTCATCCCCAACACGCCGATCGTGGCCACCCTGCTGCCGGTGCTGGAGGGCTGGTGCCACAGGCGCCGCATCTCCCCCTCGAAGGTGCTGCTGCCGCTCTCCTTCGCCACCGTGCTGGGCGGCACCATCACCCTGCTCGGCACCTCCACAAACCTGCTGGCGAGCGATGTGAGCCGCCAGCTGGGCTACGGCTCGCTGGATCTGTTCAGCTTCACGGCCATCGGCCTGCCGATCTGGCTGCTGGGCGGCCTCTACATGGTGGTCGCCAGCGACCGCCTGCTGCCCGACCGCGGCCAGGACGACGACGACCTGCTCGGCGGCCTCGCCCGCGAGGGGTACCTCACCGAAGTGCTGATCCCGAAGGGGTCCGAACTGATCGGCCAGACGCTGCATGCCAGCCGGCTGCAGCGCCGCTTCGATGTGGATGTGCTGGAGCTCCAGCGCGGCCGCGAGATCTTCGGGGCGCCGCTGGCCGAGCGGGTGCTGCAGGGCGGCGATCGCCTGGTGCTGCGCTGCAACCGCGAAACCCTGCTGCGGCTGCAGCAGGAGCACACCGTGGTGCTTTCGCCGGCGGGGGAGCAGGAGGAGGCGATCCAGGAGCTCTCACGCCCGGAGGTGACCACCCAGCGGATCGTGGAGGTGCTGCTGCCCAACGGCTCCACCCTGGCCGGCGCCAGCCCGCGGGATCTGCGCTTCCGCCAGCGCTACAACGCCACCCTGATGGCCGTGCGGCGCGGCAACCAGGTGCTGCGCGAACGGCTTGGGCGCCTGGTGCTGCAGGCCGGCGATGTGCTGCTGCTGCAGGCGCCGGTGGATGCGATCCGCGGCATGCAGGCCAACAACGACCTGGTGCTGCTCGACGAGCTGGAGAAGGATCTGCCCACCACCAACCGCAAATGGGTGGCGGTGCTGGTGGCGGCGCTGGTGATCCTGCTGCCGCTCTTCAAGGTGATCAACCTGATGGCGGCGGTGCTGCTGGCGGTGGTGGTGATGGTGGCCACGGGCTGCCTGCGGCCGGGTGAGCTGCAACGCGCCGTGCGCTGGGATGTGATCCTGCTGCTGGGCTCCCTGTCCTGCTTCAGCGAGGCGATGCAGAAAACCGGCCTGGCCGAGGCGATGGCCACCGACCTGCTGCACGCCCTCGCCGGCTGGCCCGCCTACGCGGTGCTGCTGGTGGTGTTCGTGCTGGCCCAGCTGTTCACCGAGGCGCTCAGCAACGGCACCACGGTGGTGCTGCTGATGCCGATCGCCACCAAGCTGGCCGAGGGGCTCCACCTGCCGCCGATGGCCTTCATCTTCGCCATCCTGTTCGCCGCCAGCCAGAGCTTCCTCACGCCGATCGGCTATCAGACCAACCTGATGGTGTTCGGCCCCGGGCGCTACCGCTTCCTCGACATGACCCGCTATGGCCTGCCACTCACCCTGGGGCTGGCGCTGGTGGTGCCGTTCCTGATCTGCCGTCACTTCGGCATCTGAAGGGCGGCGCCACGGCGCCGATGGCGCAGCGAATCCATCAACGAGAGCAGCAGCAGCACCACGCCGATCAGGCCGGTGACCCACTCCGGCACCTCAACCTGGTGCTCGTGCAGCCAGATGCCACCCAGCATCAGCAGGCCGAGGGCGCCGATGGCGTAGTGGGCGCCGTGCTCGAGATACACGAGCTGATCGAGGGCCTTCTCCCGGCTGAGCATCAGGGTGAGGGAGCGGATGAAGAGGGCGCCGAGGCCCAGGCCGGCCATGATCAGGCCGAGGTTGGAGGTGATGGCGAAGGCGCCGATTGTGCCATCGAGGCTGAAGGAGGCATCGAGCAGCTCCAGGTAGAGGAGGCTGGCCAGGCCGCCACCGGCCGCCAGCCGCACGCCCGCCTGCTCCTCATCGCCGAAGGCCTCCGCCAGGGAGGTGCTCAGCAGTTGCAACACCAGGCCGATCACCCCGGCGATCATCACCTCGGCCTGGAGGCCCTCGGGCAGCAGGGCATCCAGCACCAGCAGCAGGATCAGGGCGAGGGCGATCTCAAGGGCCTCGATCCGCCCCGCCGCGCTGAGGCGCCGCTCCAGGGGTTTCAGCCAGTGGATCTCCTTGGCCTCATCGAAGAAGTAGCGCAGGAACACCATCAGCAGAAACATGCCGCCGAAGGCGAGGATCCTGGGCTCCGCCAGCTCCAGCAGCTCGCGGTAGCGGCCGGGATCGTTCAAGGCCGCATCGAGCGCCTCGCCCATGCCCACGCCGCCGGCCAGGGCCACCATCACCAGCGGGCCCACGAAGCGCACACCGAACACCGGAATCACCAGGCCCCAGGTGAGGAAGAAGCGCTGCTGGCCCGGGGTGAGCTTGTCGAGCACGCGGGCGTTCACCACGGCGTTGTCGAAGGAGAGCGACACCTCCAGCAGCAGCAGCACCAGGGTGACCCAGGCCGCCTCCAGCCCCTGCAGGCCGAGGATCACCATGAGCCCGATGGCGCAGCACACCAGCGGGAACATCACATAGCGGAGATAGCGCCGCGGCAGCATCAGCGGAAGGAGCGGGGGCCGGTGCTCATCCTCCCTGGCGAAGGGAGGGGCGGATCCGCCGCAGGGCGTACAAGGCCGGGAATGCAAACAACAGGCAATACACGGTGGGCGCCCAGGCCAGGCCTCGCTGTTCCAGCAGCCAGCTGCACACCAGCGGGCCGGTGCCGGCAAACAGGGCCATGGCCAGGCTGTAGGCCACGGAGAACACGGTGCAGCGCTCGCGGGCGGGCACCTGCTGCACCGCCAGCAACCCCTGGCTGCCGAGCAGCAGCATCACCGGAACCAGCACCAGGGCCTGCCCGGCGGCCAGCCCCCCGATCCCGCCGGCCTGGGCCAGCGGCAGGGCCAGCGGCAGCACCAGCAGCAGCAGCAGGTTGGCCCACCAGTTCACCCGCCAGGGGCCGTAACGGTCGCTGAGCAGGCCGCCGATCAGCACCAGCGGGATGCCGCAGGCCTGCAGCAGGGTGGTGATTGTGCTGGCGGGCCCCAGGGCGCCGCCGCTGTGGCCGGCGTGGTCCACGAAGTACACAAACACCACGTAGAACACCACGTTGGCGAACGACACCAGGGCGCTGATCCACACCACCAGCCGCCACTGGCGGGCCAGGGCGCGCAGCTGGCCCCCGATGGCGGCCGCCAGGGGAAGGGCGACGCCGGCGGAGGTGGTGGCCGCCGAGCCGGCCAGGGTTTCGGGCATGTCGCGGCGCAGCCAGAGGCCCAGGAGCGCCACCAGCGCTCCCAGGGCAAAGGGCAGCCGCCAGCCCCAGGCCTCCATGGCCTCGCCACCGAGCACGGCCGCCAGCAGGGCCACCACGAGGGTGCCGGCGGTGAAGCCCAGCAGGCTGCCGGCGGAGGTGCTGCTCGAGGCCAGGCCGCGGCGGCCGGCGAGGGCCGCCTCGCTGGTGTAGGTGATCGAGCCGGTGAACTCGCCCCCCACCGAGAACCCCTGCAGCATGCGCAGCAGCACCAGGCAGAGGCCGGCGGCGGGGCCCCACTGGGCGTGGCCGGGCAGCAGGGCGATGGCCAGGCAGGCGCCCCCCATCACCAGGATGCTGAGGCGCAGCATCAGCCGCCGGCCGTAGAGGTCGCCGATGGGGCCGAGCACCAGGCTGCCCAGGGGGCGCATCAGGTAGCCCACGGCGAACACACCGAAGGCGGCCACCACCTGCATCGCGGCCGAACCGGAGGGGAAGAAGCTGTGGCCGATCGGCGTGGCCAGGTAGCCATACACCGAGAAATCGAACCACTCCAGGGCGTTGCCCACCACCGCGGCCAGGGTGGCGCTGCGCCGCTGGGCGGGCGTGAGCGCCAGCAGCAGTGCGGCGTCGTCGGCCGGGCTCACGGGCGGTCGAGCTGGCGGCGCTCGAACCGTTCGATCAGCCTGGGCACGCCCACCAGCAGCAGCACCAGCACCAGGGCCCCCAGGCCGAACTCCACCACGCCGCGCAGCATCCGCTCGAGGGGGATCCAGCGGCCGCCCAGCCAGGCCAGGCTCACCATCGTGGAAGACCAGAGCAGGGCACCGGCGCTGTTGCACAGCAGGAAGCGGCGGTAGGGCATGGCCACGGCGCCGGCCATCGGCCCGGCGATCACGCGCAGCACCGCCACGAAGCGGCCGAGAAACACCGAGAGACCGGCATGGCGCAGGAAGCGGGCGCGCAGATCGTCCATCTGCTCCGGGGTGCGGCGCAGCAGGCCACCGAGCCGCAGCAGCACGGGCCATCCGGCCCGCCGGCCGATCCAGTAGCCGATGTTGTCGCCGAGGATGGCGCCGCCACTGGCGGCGGCGATCACGCCGGCCAGTTGCAGTTCGCCGTTGCCCGCGGCGTAGCCGCCGAGCAGGGTGATCGTTTCGCCGGGCAGGGGCACTCCGGCGTTCTCCAGAAGCATCGCCAGGAAGATCAGGCCGTAGCCCCAGCGGTGCAGCAGGCTCAGCAGGCTGTCGGCGGTGAGGGGTTCACCAGATAGGAAGGCGGGCGGCAGCAGCTGGAGCAGGCAGGGCGCGGCGGACACGGGCTGAGGCTCCTCAGGAGGGCAGCCGGCGCAGGCGCATCCAGCGCAGCGCCGACAAGGTGAGGCCCACCAGCAGGATCGGCAGCACGGCCACCAGGATCACGAGGCGGTAGGCCTCCACGGTGCCTGGGGCCAGGTAAACCAGCAGTTGCTCGGCCAGATAGAGGCCATACAGGCCCACCAGCAGGTAGCCCTCGCGGCGGGTGATCACGCCCCCGGTCCAGAAGATCGGCAGACAGGCCAGGGTGGTGAGCACCATGATCGGCAGATCGCGGCTGATCATCGCCGGATCCACGCCCAGGCCCTTGCCACCGGACACGGTGGCGCACAGGCCCAGGATCACCAGCTGGTTGAGCAGGTTGCTGCCCACCACATTGCCGATCGCCAGATCCGCCTTGCCCCGGTAGGCCGCCACCAGGGAGGTGACGAGCTCCGGCATCGAGGTGCCGGCGGCCACGATCGTGAGGCCGATCACCGTCTGGCTGACGCCGAGCTGGGTGGCGGCGCCGATGGCCCCGCTCACCAACACCTGGGAGCCGATCACGAGCAGCACCAGGCCCGCCGCCAGCCGGGCATAGGCAGGAAGGGCCGTGAGCCGCTCCTCCTCGAGGGAATCGCCCGCATCCTCGGGCTCCTCCGAGCCGCTGCGCATCTCCCACACGATGTTGATCACCGTGCCCACCAGCAGGGCGACGCCCGCCTGCCAGGTGAGCCGGCCAGCGGAGGCCATGCCCCACACGGCCATCGACACCGCCAGCAGCAGCGGCACATCGCGGCGCACCAGGCGGCTGCGCACGCGCAGAGGCACCACGGCGGCGCTGAGGCCAAGCACCACCAGCACATTGAAGATGTTGCTGCCCACCACGTTGCTCACCGCCAGGTCGGCGTTGCCCTGAATGGTGGAGAGCAGGCTCACGAACAGCTCGGGGGCGCTGGTGCCGAGCGACACCACCGTGAGGCCGATCACGATCTGGGGGATGCGCAGCAGCAGCGCCACCGCCACCGAACCGGCCACGAACAGCTCGCCACCGGCGAACAGGAGCGCGATCCCGACCACGATCAGGATGCCGCTGACCAGAAAACTCATGCTGCCGCCCAATCGGGGGTCATTCTGCAGGTCGCCGCTCGCGGCTGACGAATCCAGCCGGGCGAAGCGGCGTAGTCTGCGGCGGTAAAGGCACTGACGATGCCGCAGGGGCCGATGCAGATCCAGCCCGATGGCCCCTCGGGCCAGGCGCCCGGCCGGCCGCGCTGGTGGGTGCAGGGCGACCTGGATGGCTTCCTGGGCCTGGGCCTCGACAACCTGATCCAGATCCTGCTGATCGTGGCCCTCTGCCGCGGGGTGCTGGGCTACTCCGACAGGCTGATCTTCGGCACGATCCTGCCGGCCACGGGCATCAGCCTGCTGGTGGGCAACCTGCTCTATGCCCGGCAGGCTCACCGCCTGGGGCTGCGGCTCGGCCGGGGGGACATCACCGCGCTGCCCTACGGCATCAACACGGTGAGCCTGTTCGCCTTCGTGTTTCTTGTGATGCTGCCGGTGAAGCTGGCGGCCGTCGGCCAGGGGATGGATCCGGAGGCGGCGATGCGCCTCTCCTGGCAGGCGGGGCTGGTGGCCTGCGTGGGCTCCGGGCTGATCGAGGCCGCCGGCTCGCTGGTGGCGGGGCGGCTGCGCCGCTGGCTGCCCCGGGCCGCCCTGCTGGCCACCCTGGCGGGCATCGCCCTCGGCTACATCGGCCTGGGCTTCCTGCTGCGCACCTACAGCGTTCCGGTGGTGGGGCTGGCCACCCTGGCGGTGATCCTGGTGGCCTACTTCAGCGATGTGAAGCTGCCCCTGCCCGGCGGCCTGCTGGCGGTGCTGGTGGGGGTGGCCCTGGCCTGGGCCAACGGCCTGGTGCGCATCGATCCGCTGCAGTGGAGCGGCGGCGTGGCCCAGCTGGGCCTGCACCTGCCCCAGCTCCAGCTGGCGGCCCTGTGGCAGGGGCGCGACCAGCTGCTGCCCTGGCTCGGGGTGACCGTGCCGATGGGCCTCTTCAACGTGCTCGGCTCCCTGCAGAACATCGAGAGCGCCGCCGCCGCCGGCGACGACTTCCCCGTGCGCGAATCCCTGCTGATCAACGGCGTGGGCAGCGTGGCGGCCGGGCTGCTCGGCTCCTGCTTCCCCACCAGCCTCTACATCGGCCATCCGGGCTGGAAGGCGATGGGGGCGCGGGTGGGCTACTCCTGGCTCAGCGGCCTGGTGATGGGCCTGGGCTGCCTGCTCGGGGTGTTCGGCGTGGTGGGCCAGATCGTGCCGGTGGAGGCCGGCATGGCGATCGTGCTCTACATCGCCCTGATCATGGCCGCCCAGGCCTTCCAGGCCACCCCCTCCCGCCATGCGCCGGCGGTGGCGCTGGGCCTGCTGCCGGGCCTGGCCAGCTGGGGAGCCCTGCTGCTCAAGGCCGGCCTGCGCGCCGGCGGCAGTGCAGCCGGCGGTGCCAGTGGCGGCGCGGCGGGCTTCACCCCCGAGGTGGTGAGCGGCCTGCAGCGCGCCGATGTGTGGGCGGCCGGCGCCTTCGCCCTGGAGCAGGGCCAGATCGTGGCGGCGATGCTGCTGGCGGCGATGCTCGTGTTCGTGATCGAGCGGCGGCTGCGGGCGGCAGCCGCCTGTGCGCTGGTGGCCGCTGCAGGCTCCTGGGTGGGGCTGCTGCACGCCTGGGGGTTCAACGGGGCCGACACCGTGGCCCAGCCCGGCTGGGGCAGCGGCGCCGACTGGGCCCTCGGCTACCTCACCATGGCCGCCGTGTTCCTGCTGGGCTGGCGATGGCAGCGCTAGTGCCACCCCTGGGGGCCACGCTGCTGCGCAGCCTGCTGATCGCCGCCGCCTACGTGGGCCTGGCGATTCTCTCCCCCACCTTCAGCGGCACGGCCGACGGTTTCGGGTTTGCCGGCCTCTGGCTTCCCTCCGGGCTGCTGGCGACCCTGGCGGTGCGGCTGCGCTGGCACAGCCTGCCGGGGCTGATCCTCGGCGGGGTGCTCACCCAGGCCCTCTTGGTGCGCTGGGCACCGGGCTGGTCGCTGCTGGTGATGGGCGAGAGCCAGGCGCTGGAGGCCCTGGCAGTGATCCTGCTGGCGCCCCGCTGGCTGGCGGACGGCAGCCCCGTCAGCTCCGTGCGCGCGCTGCTGAACCTGCTGGCGATGGCAGCGATCGGCACCGGCCTGCACAGCCTGCTGGGCGGGCTGGCGCTGCCGCTGCTGGCGGGCATCGCACCGGCGCTGCCGCCGCTGCAGATCTGGCTCGGCTGCATGGCGGGCGTGGCGGTCCTCACCCCACCGCTGCTGCTGTGGAGCGGCGCGGAGCGGTGGGCCGGACTGGCCGAAGTGCGGCGGCGACGCTTCTTGCTGCTGCTGCTGCTGGCGATCGCCATCGCCCTGCTGATGCGTCTTCAGCTCATGCCGGTGTTCAGCGCCACCCCGGCCTATGTGCTGCTGCCGCTGCTGTTCTGGATGGCCTTTCACCTGCCGGCGGCGGCCACCGCGCTGGTGACCCTCGTGGTGCTGCTGGTGCTCTGCCTCACCGGCCTTCCGCCGGGGGTGCCCCTCCCGCCGGTGCTGCTCTCCGAATCCCTCGCGGCCGGCCAGGTGCGCCTGATCGGCATCGCCGCCACCACGCTGGTGGTGCAGGTGGTGAACGATGCCCGCAACCGCATGGCCGCCACCCTGAGCGGGAAGGTGGAGGGGTTGGAGCGGCTGCTGGCGGAGCGCTCCCACCAGCTTGCCCGGGCCAACGCCCGGCTCCAGGCCCTCAGCCAGCTTGATGGCCTCACGGGCATCGCCAACCGGCGCCATTTCAATGCGGTGCTGCAGCGCGAGTGGCGCCGGACCCAGCGCCAGGGTCAGCCGCTGGCGCTGGCCCTGCTGGATGTGGACCACTTCGGGGCCTACATCGAATCCCTCGGCCACGAGGCGGGCGACGCGGTGCTGCGGCAGGTGGCGGGCATCCTCAGCGACGGTGCCCGTCGGGCCGAGGATCTGGTGGCGCGCTACGGCGGCGAGGAGTTCGCCGTGATCCTGCCCGGCATCGACGAGCCGGGGGCCCTGGTGCTGGCCGAACGGCTGCGGCTTGCGGTGGAAGGCCTGGCACTGCCCCACCCCGCCTCGCCCGTGGCCCCGGTGATCACCGTGAGCCTGGGGGTGGCCTGCCGCTCCCCCGGCAGCGAAGCGGGCAACGATGCCGAGGAGCTGGTGCGGGAGGCCGATGCCCTGCTGCGCGCCGCCAAGGTGTCGGGCCGCAACCGGGTGGCCCGCTCGCCTGCGCCGACAACACCCCAGGGGCAGCCAGGCTGACGCCCGGCAGAGCCAACGCTCAGCCAGGGGGAAGCGGCCGGAGATGGGGCCGAAGCCTACGGTCCTGGAAGTAGCGCGCCCCCCAGCCGTGGCCTCCGCCCAGCAGCTCACGATCCGCCGGCCCGACGACTGGCATGTGCACCTGCGGGATGGGGCCCTGCTGCAGGCGGTGGCCCCGGCCACGGCGGCCCAGTTCGCCCGGGCGATCGTGATGCCCAACCTGAGCCCGCCGATCACCACCGTGGCGGCGGCGCGGGCCTATCGGGAACGGATCCGCGCCGCCCTCCCGGATGGCAGCGGCTTCACGCCGCTGATGACGGCCTACCTCACCGACAGCATCGATCCAGGCGAGATCGAACGGGGCCACGCCGAGGGGGTGTTCACCGCCTGCAAGCTCTACCCCGCCCACGCCACCACCAACTCCGCCGCCGGCGTGAGCGATCTGGCCCTGCTGACGCCGGTGCTGGAGCGGATGGAGCGGATCGGCATGCCGCTGCTGGTGCACGGCGAGGTCACCGACCCCGACATCGACATCTTCGATCGCGAGGCGGTGTTCATCGAGCGCCGGCTTGAGCCCCTGCGCCGGCGCCACCCGGGCCTGAAGGTGGTGCTGGAGCACATCACCACCAGCGAGGCCGTGGACTACGTGCGCGCCGGCGGCCCGCTGCTGGCGGCCACGATCACGCCGCACCACCTGCACATCAACCGCAACGCCATGTTCCGCGGCGGCCTGCGGCCCGACTTCTACTGCCTGCCGGTGGCCAAGCGGGAGCTGCACCGGCTGGCCCTGGTGGCGGCGGCCACCAGCGGCGAGGCCTGTTTCTTCCTCGGCACCGATTCGGCGCCCCACCCCCGCCACGCCAAGGAGTCGGCCTGCGGCTGCGCCGGCATCTACAACGCCCCCCACGCAATCGAGAGCTACGCGGCGGTGTTCGAGGCCCAGGGCGCCCTGCAGCGGCTGGAGGCCTTCGCCAGCGAGCACGGGCCGCGCTTCTACGGCCTGCCCCTCAACGAGGGCACCCTGACGCTGGAGCGGTGCGAGCAGCGGGTGCCCGAGCGCCTGCACGGCAACGACGCCGCCGGCCAGGGTGTGGATCTGGTGCCCTTCCACGCCGGCGAAACCCTGGCCTGGCGGCTGGCGAAAACGGAAGCGGCCGCAGGCTGAACCGCAGGGGGGCGCCCCCCTGGCCTAGCTGTGGGTGACGCCATCGCCGCGCCATGACCGCCCCCTCCTCCGACACCCCACCGGCGCAGCCCGCGGCCCAGGGCAGCCCCGCCGTGCGCGGCACCCAGCTGCGCGGCATCGCCCTGCTCGAACACCCGCTGCTCAACAAGGGCACGGCTTTCAGCCGCGAGGAGCGGCGGGCCCTGGGGCTGGAGGCGCTGCTGCCCTGGCGGGTGGAAACGATCGAGCAGCAGATGGAGCGCTGCTGGAGCGCCCTGGCGGCCCTGCCCGACGACGGCGCCCGCTACGCCTACCTGCAGGGCCTGCGCGAGCGCAACCTGGTGCTCTTCCACCGGCTGCTGAGCGCGCACGTGGAGGCGCTGATGCCGGTGGTGTACACCCCCACCGTGGGGCAGGCAATCCAGCAGTTCAACCGCACCTACCGCAGCCCCTCCTATGGGGTGTATCTGGCGGCGGATGGGGCGGCGGGCGAAGCCGGAGGCGAGGCAGGTGGCGAGGCGGGCGCGTCCCTGGCTGATCGGCTGGAGGCCCGGCTGCGCCAGGCGATCGAGGGCTACCGCCCGGGCGAACCCGGCTGGCGGCCGCAGCTGCTGCTGGTGACCGACGCCGAAGGCATCCTGGGCATCGGCGACCAGGGGGTGGGCGGCATCCACATCTGCCTGGGCAAGCTGGCGGTGTACACCCTCTGCGCCGGGCTCGATCCGGGCAGCACCCTGCCGCTGCTGCTCGATGTGGGCACCGACCGCGAGGAGCTGCGCCGCGATCCGCTCTATCCCGGCCTTGAGGCGCCGCGGCTGCAGGGGGAGGCCTACGACGCCTTCGTGGAGGCCTTCGTGACGGCGGTGCAGCGGGTGTGCCCCGGCGCCCTGGTGCAGTGGGAAGACTTCGGCGCCGGCAATGCCCGCCGCGTGCTCGATCGCCAGCGCCACCGCCTGCCCAGCTTCAACGACGACATCCAGGGCACCAGCGGCGTGGCCTGCGCCGCGGTGCTGGCGGGGCTGCAGGGGCTGGGCCGCCGCCTGGCCGACACGCCGGTGCTGATCTTCGGCGCCGGCACCGCCGGCTGCGGCATCGCCGAGCGACTGCTGCGCCTGCTCCAGGGCGAGGGCCTGAGCGAAGCCGAGGCCCTCGAGCGGCTCTGGCTGATCGATCGCCACGGCCTCGTGCACAGCGGCCGCACCAACCTGCGGCCGATGGTGCAGCCCTTCGCCGCCGGATCCGAACGGCTGGCGGCCTGGCCTGAGCTGGCGGCGGCAGCCGAAGCCGGCAGCGGCCCGGGGCTGCTGGCCCTGATCGAGGCGGTGCGGCCCGGCGTGCTGATCGGCACCTCCACCGTGGCCGGCGCCTTCAACCAGCAGGTGATCGAGGCCCTCTGCCGCGGCTGCGAGCGGCCGATCGTGCTGCCCCTCTCCAACCCCACCCGCCTGGCGGAGGTGACCCCGGCCAACCTGCTGGCCTGGAGCGAAGGCCGCGCCCTGGTGGCCACCGGCAGCCCCTTCCAGCCGGTGGCGGTGAACGGCCGGGAGCGCACGATCGGCCAGTGCAACAACTGCTTCGTGTTTCCGGGGCTCGGCTTCGCGGCCGTGGCGGTGGGAGCCCGTGAGGTGAGCGAGGGCATGATCGATGCCAGCCTCACGGCCCTGGCGGCGGCGATCCCGGCGGCCAGCGATCCGGAGGCTGCGCTGATGCCGCCGCTGGCGGAGGTGCAGGCGGTGTCGGCCCGGGTGGCGGAGGCGGTGGCGCTGGCGGCCGTGCGCGAGGGGCTGGCCGCCCTGGCAAGCAGCGAGGCCGAGGCGCTGCAGCGGCTGGAGCAGTGCCGCTGGCAGCCTGAGTACCCCCAGCTGCTGCCGGCCTGACGGCCACCAACGGGCCAAAAGTGCCCATTAGAGTGAGTCGTATGGACATTTCCGTGACCCGCTTTCGCGCTCAGTGCCTGGAGTTGATCCGTCAGGTGGAGTGCGGCGGCGAGGAGGTCGAGATCACGCGCCATGGAAAACCCGTGGCACGGCTCACCCCCCCTGCCGATCGCACGCCTGAACGCCAGCGTCCCTGGCAGACGCTGCGGGGATCCGGCGCGCTGGAGGTGGAGCCGGAGGATTCGGTGCTCGACGCGCGGGCCTTTGATGCCCTGCGGTGAACATCCTGCTCGATACCCACGTCTGGATCTGGTGGTTGCTGGGGTCCGAGCGCCTGTCGATGGCTGAGCGTCGCGCACTGGATCGGTTGGCTGAATCAGGTGGATGTCATCTCTCGGCCATGAGCCTCTGGGAGGCGCAGATGTTGCACGCCAAGGGCAGGCTGTCGCTGGTTCGCCCCTTCCCGAGCTGGCTGCGGCAAGCGTCCGCTCCCGGGATCGTTGCCGTGCTGCCACTGGATGTCGACGTGGTCGTGGCGGTCGATGCGTTGCCGCAGAGCTTTCACGGCGATCCCGCCGATCGGCTGATCGTGGCAACCGCCCAGAGCCATGGGCTGCCCCTTGCCACCAAGGACCGCGCCATCCAGGCCAGCGGCGTGGTTCCGATCTGGAACGCACCCGCCTGAGCTGATCACCCGGCCCTTGATCGCCACCCACCGCAGCAGAAGAAGCAGCCGCAAGCCACCGGCATGGGCCGACGCCGTGGATCCTTGCTGAGCCCGGCTCCAGCTCCACCACCCAGCCCTGCCGCCTGGCCCATCAATAAGAGCTGTGTCACCCGGGCGCGCCGGGCCATCGCGGCGGCCTAGCACCTTCGGGATCCGTCCCCGTGCCGTGGGCTTCTTCATCCAGCTCACCGACGCCATCGCGGCGCGCCAGTCGCTGCTGGTCACCGGGCTCGACCCCAACCCGGAGATGCTCCAGGCCTGGGCGAACCGGCGCGGCATGGGCGGCCGCTCCTTCCTCTCCCAGGCCCGCCACTGGATCAAGGCGGTGATCGAGGCCACCTCACCCCACGTGTGCGCCTACAAGCCCAGCCTCGGCTTCTACCAGGCGCTCGGCTCCACGGGGCTGGAGCTGCTGCGCGAGGTGCGCGAGCTGGTGCCGCTGGAGATCCCCCTGATCATCGACGCCAAACACGGCGACCTCAACAGCTCCTCGGCCCTCGCCCACTACGTCTTTCGCGATCTGGGCGCCGACGCCGTGACCCTCTCGCCCCTGCCCGGCCAGGACATCGCCGCCCCCTTCCTGCTCTATCCCGAGAAGGCGGTGGTGGTCACCTGCCACAGCTCCAATCCGGCGGCCCGGCTGATTCAGCACCACCCCAATGAGGAAGATCCCCTGTTCGTGCGCATCGTGCGCGAATGCCAGCTCTGGGCCACCCCCGAGCAACTGCTCCTGGAGGTGGGCACCAGCGATCCGGCGGTGCTGGCCCGGGTGCGGCGCGAGGCGCCGGAGCGCTTCCTGATCCTGCGCAGCCTCTGGGCCGAGGAAGACCGGCTCGATGCCCTGCTCGAAGCCGGCCTCAGCCAGTCCGCCGATGGCCTGCTGCTGCCCCTGCCCCAGAACCTGCTGGTGGAGGACGACATGGCCGAGCAGGCCGAGGGCCTCAAGCGGCGCATCGAGGAACGGCGCCGCCACTGGCGTGAGAGCCATCCGGCCGAGGCGGCGGAAAGCTGCAGCCTGTGGCTGCCGGGCAGCCCCGCAACCCCCGCCGACGCAAACGGCGGCGACGGAGCCGACGCCGAGGATCCGATGGCCTCGCTGATCCTCGATCTGTTCGACATCGGCTGCCTGCTCTTCGGCGAGTACGTGCAGGCCTCCGGGGCGGTGTTCCACTACTACGTGGACCTGCGCCGGATCATCTCCGATCCCAACCTCTTCCACCGGGTGCTGCACGCCTACGCCGGCCTGATGGGCGAGCTGGCCTTCGACCGCATCGCCGGCATTCCCTATGGGGCCCTGCCCACCGCCACCGGCCTCTCGCTGCTGCTGCACCGGCCGCTGATCTATCCGCGCAAGGAGGTGAAGGCCCACGGCGCCCGCCGCCTGATCGAGGGCGACTTCGAGGAGGGCGACCGGGTGGTGGTGATCGACGACATCCTGATCACCGGCGGCAGCGTGCTTGAGGGCATCGCCAAACTGGAAAGCTCCGGCCTTGAGGTGGGCGATGTGGTGGTGTTCATCGACCACGGCGGCGACAGCGACCGCCGCGCCCGCCAGCGCCTGGAGGCCGCCGGCCACCGCTGCCACGCCGTGCTCGACATCCCGCGGATCACCCGGGTGCTGCACGCCGCCGGCCGCCTCAGCGACGACCAGGCGGCGGTGCTGCAGCACGGCAGCGCGGGGGTTGCGGCTGGCGCGGGCGGCATAACGCGGTGACGGAGCGGACACCGCGTTCCATCTCGGATCCGTTCCTGCGCCGGCCGGTGCTCACGCTGGTGCTGAGCCTGCTGATCCTGCTGGGCGGCCTGCTCAGCCTGCCGGCGCTGCAGGTGGAGAACCTTCCCCCCATCGCCCCCGGCCGGGTGACAGTGCGCGCCAGCTATCCCGGCGCCGGCCCCGAGGTGGTGGAGCAGGGGGTCACCGCCCTGCTGGAAAAGCAGCTCAACGGGCTGGAGCGCCTCGATGCGATCCGCTCGAGCAGCTCCGCCAACGGCAGCACGATCAGCCTCAGCTTCCGCGGCGGCGATCCGGAGCTCAACCAGATCAACACCCAGAACGAAACCAGCGTGGTGTCGCGCCAGCTGCCGGCGCCGGTGGCCCGCCTGGGCGTGCAGGTGCGCCGCAGCTCCGACGACCTGCTGCTGGTGCTCAGCTTCAGCACCAGCAGCAAGGCCTACGTGCCCACCTTCCTCAGCGGCTGGGTGGACCAGGTGGTGAAGGAGCGGCTGCGCCGCGTGGAGGGGGTGGGCGATGTGAGCCTGTTCGGCGGCAGCAGCCCCGCCTTCCGCCTCTGGCTCGATCCGGCCCGGCTGGAGCAGCGCAACCTCACGATCCTGGAGGTGCGCCAGGCCCTGCAGCAGCAGAACGTGCTGGCCGCCCTCGGCCAGGTGGGCGAGGCCCCCAGCCCGCCCGACCAGCTGCTCACCCTGCCGCTGCGCATGGAGGGGCGGCTGCGCAGCCCCGAGGAGTTCGAGCGGCTGGTGGTGGGCCGCGGCAGCGGCGGCGGGCTCACGCTGCTGCGCGATGTGGGCCGGGTGAGCCTCGGCAGCGAGAGCTACGACACGATCGCCACCGATCTCGAGGGCCGGCCCACGGTGGCCCTGGGCGTGTATCAGCGCGACGGCAGCAACGCCCTGCAGGTGCGCCAGGGGGTGGAGGAGGCCCTGGCGGAGCTGGCACCCCAGATCCCGCCCGGGGTGGAGATGGCGGTGATCGTGGATGAGGCGGCGACGGTGCGGGCCAGCATCCACGGGGTGATGGAGGCCCTGCGCGATGCCGTGCTGCTGGTGTTCCTGGTGCTGCTGCTGTTCCTCGGCAACAGCCGCCTCGCCCTGATCACCGCCAGCGCCGTGCCGGTGTCGCTGATCGGCTCGCTGAGCGTGCTGAAGCTCAGCGGCAGCTCGATCAACACCCTCTCGCTGTTCGGCATGGTGCTGGCCTCGGGCCTGCTGGTGGACGACGCGATCGTGGTGAGCGAGGACATCGGCCGGCGGCTGGAGAACGGCCGCACGCCGCTCCAGGCCGCCCAGGAGGCGATGGCCGAACTCGGCAGCGCCGTGATCGCCACCTCGCTGGTGCTGGTGGTGGTGTTCCTGCCGGTGTTCGGGCTGGAGGGCAGCCTCGGCCGCCTCTATGCACCGATCGCCGTGGCGATCACCGCCGCGATCGTGTTCTCCACCATCAACGCGATCAGCTTCACGCCGATGGCCGCCAGCCGGCTGCTGCGGCCCGGCCAGCGCGAGCCCGGCTGGCTGCGGCGCTGGGTGGAGCCGCCGCGCCGCGCCCTGGAAGGGCTGGAGCTGCCCTACGCCGGCGCGCTGAAGCGGGTGCTGGAGCACCGCCGCCTGGTGGTGGCCCTGCTGCTGGTGGGTCTGCTGCTCACCGGCCTGGCGATCCGGCAGCGGCCCACCGCCTTCATCCCCCAGGAGGACAACGGCCAGCTGCGCGGCGTGGTGATCCTCCCCGATGGCCTGGCCCTGGGCCAGACCCAGCGGGTGCTGGAGAAGGTGCGCCAGGTGGTGCGCAAGGAGCCGCTGGTGGCGGGGGCCAACTTCTACGCCGGCCGCTCCTTCGGCGACAGCAGCCCCAACAAGGGCCAGGTGTTCCTGCGCCTGAAGCCGCAGGAGCAGCGCCGGGGCGCCGAGGCGTCGTCGGCCGCGGTGGTGCAGCGGCTCAACCGCAGCCTGCGGCGGGCGGTGCCCGAGGCGGTGGTGCAGCTCAGCGAGGCCCCGAGCGTGCGCGGCTTCAGCAGCGAAGGGGGGCTGGAGATCGAGCTGCTCGACACCAGCAGCGGCCGGCTCAGCCTGGCGGCCTTCGAGGCCGAGGCCCGCGATCTGATCGGCCGGGCCCAGGCGAGCGGCGCCTTCGAGCGGGTGTCCACCCGGTTCACGGCGGGCTCCACCCGCCTGGAGCTGGTGCCCGATCGGCTGCGCATGGCGGCCCTGGGCATCGATCTGGCCACGGTGGTCGACACCCTCGGGGCCGGCTTCGGCAGCGAGTACGTGAACGACAGCTTCGAGAGCGACCAGGTGCGGCGCGTGATCGTGCAGCTCGAGGGCGCCGCCCGCAGCGACAGCGCGGCGGTGCTGGCCCTGCCGGTGCGCAACCGAGAGGGGCGGCTGATTCCGCTGCGGGAGGTGCTGCGGCTCGAGGAGGGCTCCGGCCCCACCAGCATCAGCCACACCCGCCTGGTGCGCTCGATCAGCATCCGCGCCCTGCCCCGCCCCGGGGTGAGCAGCGGCCAGGCGATGGCCCTGCTGGAAGACCTGCAGGCCAGCCGCGAGGGGGGCGCCACCACGATCGAGTGGGCCGGCCTGGCCCGCGAGGAGGCCCGCGCCGGCGGCGGCAACGTGCGCGCCTTCGCCCTCGGCCTGGTGGTGATGGCCCTGGTGCTGGCGGCCCTCTACGAGAACTTCGCCGACCCCTTCATCATCCTGGTCACGGTGCCGCTGGCCATGCTGGGCGCGGTGCTGGGCCTGGCGCTGCGGGGTCTGGCCCTGGATGTGTACGGACAGATGGGGCTGCTGGTGCTCTCGAGCCTGGCCGCCAAGAACGGCATCCTGATCGTGGAGTTCGCCAACCAGCGGCTGCGGGAGGGCCTGCCGCTCGATGCCGCCATCCAGGAGGCCTCGGTGGCCCGCCTGCGGCCGATCCTGCTCACGGTGATCGCGTCGCTGGCGGGCTGCGTGCCGCTGCTGTTCCCCAGCGGCATCGGCGCCGCCAGCCGGATGAGCATCGGCACGGTGGTGTTCAGCGGCCAGACCGTGGCCACGCTGCTGAGCCTGTTCGTGGTTCCGACGGTGTACCGGATCGTCAAGGGCTGGGAGCTTGGCGCTCGTAGGGCCTAGCCGGCAGCGGCGGCGGCGCCTGATCCCGCTGCCCCAGGCGGAACACCATCGCCAGGAAGGGCGACCACACGAAGAGCAGCACCGCGGCGCCGAGGCAGATCCGCACCCACAGGGGCCAGCCCGCCACGCCGCGCCGGGGCTGCTCGGGCGGCGGTGCGCCGGTTTCTGTCGCACCGGTTTCCGCCATACGAGCCCAGGCACACTCCCCATGATGGCGGCAACAGCCCCCGCGCACAGCAGGCGCCATGGCCCTCCGCACTCCCCTCTGGCCCGATCGCGGCGCGGCCGGCCAGGCCCTGGCTGAGCGGCTGCGGCAGGAGGGGCCACCGGCCGCGGACAGCCTGCTGCTGGCCCTGCCGCGCGGCGGCGTGGCCGTGGCGGCCCCGATCGCGGCGGCCCTGCAGCTGCCGCTGGCCTGCTGGTCGGTGCGCAAGATCGGCCACCCCCGCGATCCGGAGTGGGCGATCGGCGCGGTGGCGCCGGGCGGGGTGCTGCTCTGGGGCGGCGATGGCACCGGCCTGGCCCTGCCGGAGCAGGGGCGCCAGGCCCTGGTGGACGCCCAGTTGCGGGAACTGGAGCGGCGGCGGCGGCTGTTCGGCGATCCCCCGGCGGCCAGCCTCACGGCCCGCCACCTGATCGTGGTGGACGACGGCATCGCCACCGGGCTGACGGTGCGGGCCGCCCTGATCTCGCTGCGCCGCTGCTCGCCGGCCTCGCTCTGGCTGGCGGTGCCGGTGCTCGACCGGAAGCTGCTGCCGGAGCTGCTGACGCGGCTGGATCGGCTCGTGGCCCTGCAGGCGGTGGACGACCTGGGGGCCGTGGGGGCCTGGTACAGCCGCTTCGATCAGGTGGATGACGCGACGGTGCTGCGCCTGCTGGCGGAGGTCCAGAGGGGCGGAAACCGCGCTCAGATGCAGCCCTGCACCGAGATCCGATAGCTGAACCCCAGCGCGCCGGGATCCCTGCTGGCGCCGATCTTGAAGTTCATCTGCGAGGCGAGCTTGCCGGGAACCGCCTGGAACGGGCCATACATCTTTCCCTGGCCAATCGGAGGGTTGATGGACTCATTGAAGAGCTGCAGGTTTGAGCCATCGCTGAACTTCATGAACCCCTGCACCGGGTATTTGGCCGTGGGATCGGAGGAGTTGGCGGTGAAAAAGAAGCGGTAGCTGCTGTAAGGCCGGGCCACGATGAAATCGGTGTTCCAGTTGGTCTTGCCCAGGAGCTTGCCCGCCCCCACCCGTTTGCTCACGATCGGGGTGGTGCCATTGCCGCCGATCGGCTGGAGGAATTCGCAACGGGGAGCGGCCACGGCGGCGCCCGCCATGGCGGTGGTCAGCAGCAGAGCGGTGGCAAGGGCCGGGGAAACGCGCATGGCAGCGGCGGGAGCACTGCCGCCATGATGACCATGGTCGCTTCAGCGTGCAGCCCCGCCAGCGGGGGAGGGCAGGCCGGGTTCGGCCGCCATCGCCACGTTGCGGCAGGCGGCCAGATCGGGGAAGCTGGCGAGCAGGGCGTCGTTGAAGGCCACGCCGCTGCGACGCAGGCCGGCACAGGCCCGCACGATGCCCACGGCGGTGTCGAAGCGCTGCTGCCGCTCGATCATCCGGGCCATGGCCTGGCAGGTCTGGTTGAGGGAGCCGAAGGGGAGGGTGACGCCGGCACCGCCGCGCATTTCCCAGGCCTGATCGCCGAACATGCGGCCGTTCACCCAGTAATCAGACTGGGGATCAGCCCACACGCCCACGAAGGCACGGGGCCCCTCACAGCGCACCTGCTTGGTGGAATAGATGTATTCGGAAGCCTGGCCAAATTCGGTGTTGTACTGGTAGCTGTTGTTGTTGCCACCGAACGAACTGCTGCCGGAGCTGTTGGTCTGCTGATTGGTTGCAGAGCCATAGGCCGAAGATTGTGTTTCGGCGTTGCTGGTGGAGTTGGTTGCCAGCTGGGCCAGGCACACCCGCTGCAGACAGAGCATCAGAAGCAGCAGTCTGAGAATCCGCATGGCGAAGGAGGTAGGGGGGCCAGGGCCCCCATGAAATAACGGCTTGAATGAAGCGATCAGCATCACCCACGGATGGATGACGAACAGGCCGTCAACTCAGAAGGTGGAACCGAAGCTGGAGCTATCGGAACTCTCCTCACGGGTTTGGCTCGTGGAGTTGAAGCGATCGATCATCCGGGCATCGGTGCTGGTCATCTCCGATCCACTGGCGGTGATCCGGGTGGTGTTGGCCCCTTCACTGGTGAGCAGCCGGATCACCGGATTGGCCAGAGCCATGCCGTCGTAGGTATCAAAGGTGGCGATACCGCTGTAGGAATCAGTGTTCATCTGCTCGGTGTTGCGGGTTTCATCCAACGTCTGGCCATCAATCGTGTGGATCGTCAGACCGAGCATCTTGAGGGTGATGTCAGAGGAGGCCTGGGCCGATGACATCTCGCCGTTCCAGGTGCTGGTTGAGGTGCTCACCATCCGCATGTCGCGGAAGCCATCGGTGATGTTCTCCTGGCGCACGGTTTCCTGGAGGCGTGACTGCACACGGCCCTGCAGACCACCGGCCTTGGCCGGTTCCACCAGCAGGGTGAACAGCGGCAGCAGGGTGGCGAGAAGGCCGGCACGGCGGAGGGTGGCCATGAACACAACGGAAACAACGACGGCGTCAGCATCGGCAGGGCGCACCGGGGGCCGGGACCGCTTCCGCAGGACACCGTCGGATCCACAGCCCAGCGCCGTGGCTTGCCGCACAACCGTTCCGGTGGCGCCGCAGGCCTGATCAGGCGCTCCGCATCCGCCCAGCCTTCCGCTGTGGACCTGGGGCGACATGGCAGTGGGCAGAGCACACCAGTGGATGCGGGAGCCCGTGGCATGCCCCTGGCCGAACCGGGCCGCAGCGGGCCTGGAGCTGGCCCAGCGGCTGCGCCGGCTCGGCTTCGCCCCCCCGGGCACCACGGTGGTGGGGGTGGCCCGGGGGGGCCTGGCGGTGGCGGAGGCGCTGGCCGGCGAGCTGGGGCTTCCCCTGGCGCGCTGGAGCGTCTGCAGGCTCACCGTGCCGGAGCAGACCGGCCGCGGCTGCGGCGCCCTCGCCCCCGGCGGCGTGGAGGTGTGGGATGGGAAGGCGGCCCGTGGCCTCGGGCTCGGCACCCTGGGGCATGACGACCTCGTGGCGCGCCACCACCTGGCCCTGCGGGCCCGGCGGGCGGGCGACAGCCCGGCCGACGCCCTGCGCGGACGGCCGCTGCTGGTGGTGGACGACGTGATCGAAGGGGGCGCCACGATGGCGGCCGCCCTGGCCTCGCTGCGCCGGATCGGGGCGGGCGAGCTGCGGGTGGCGGTGCCGCTGGCCCGCCGGGAGGGGCTGGAGCGGCTCAGCCTGGCGGCCCATCAGCTGCAGGTGCTGCGGCCGCTGGCGCCGCACGAGCGGGCCGGCCACTGCTACGGCGGCGAACCGGCCCGGGGGTCGGAGGCCATGACCGGGGTCTGGTTCGGGGCCTGGATCGGGGCCGACTGCGCCAACTCCTCCAGGTAGGCCGCCAGCTCACGCTCCCGCCGCCGCGGCCGGCGCCGGCGCCAGAAGCGGCGCGGTTCGCGCTCGAGATCCGCCCGCTCAGCGCGACCCGCGGCGTGGAAGAGGCAGGCCAGGCCGAGGGCGGAAAGGCTGGTGCCGGCCACCCGACGGCCGAGGCCGAGCGCCTGCTGCCAGCGCTCGCTGCGGCTCTGGCGCCTGAGCCGGGCTGGCACGGGGTCGAGGGCCTCCAGCAGGCCGCTGCGGCGCTCGGCCAGGCCCGGGCCGAAGCCTGCCAGGGGCGGAGCCCCTTCAGGGAGCTGGGCATGCAGGCGCTCCAGCACGGGCAGGGAGGGGGCGAGGGCCACCTGGCGGCGGACCTCTTCCACCGCCCCCAGGGCCAGGTTGAGCTGGGCGCGCTCGCGGCGGCCGAGATCCTGCCAGTGCCACCAGGCGGCACCCAGCTGAAGGGGCACCAGCAGCAGCCACAGCAGCACCAGCAGCGGTGCCCGGCGCCGCACCCAGCTCAGCAGACGCGGGGCCGGTGCGGAGCCCTCATCCAGCAGCAGGGACAGGGCCAGCAGGCACAGGGCAAGCACCGGCAAGGCCCCATGGGCCACCAGCCGCTCGCAGAAGCGCAGCAGGGCCTGGGCCGGATCGGGCAGGAACGGGCCCAGCCCCACCAGGGTGGAGCCCACGAAGAGGGCCAGCAGGGCAACCGACCCGCGCCGCAGCAGCCGGGCAATCTCGATCGAACAAACCATGCGGTAGGGCCTGCAAGCAACAGGGGGTTTGCGACCGAACGTATGCAGAGATGAGCGGTCTGTAGAGAAATCGGATGCTGCAGTTCCGTTCAACCCAGAAGATCCCAGCACCTGCGATGCAGATGCGATGGCAGCACTCAAACGAACAGTTGAGGTTCGCATGATCTGAAAGACAGCAGCTGTTCCGATTTCTCAATGCCGGATGCGCTTGGCGACTACTTACGCACGATCGGCCGCATCCCCTTGCTGACGGCAGCAGAGGAAGTGCACCTGGCCACCATGGTGCAGAACTGGCTGCGGGAACCCGATCCGAGCCGCCACCTGGAGCGGCGCGGCCGCAGGGCCATGCAACGCATGGTGTGTGCGAATCTCCGCCTGGTGGTATCGGTGTGCATGCGTCACAACCGCCGCATCAGCCATCTTCAGATTGAACTTCTGGATCTTGTGCAAGCGGGCAATCTTGGCCTGATCCGCGCCGTTGAACGATTCGACCCAGCCCGCGGCTACAAGTTCTCCACCTACGGGTATTGGTGGATTCGTCAGGCGGTGAACCGCTACCTGCGCGAACGGGTGCAACCCATTCGTGTTCCGGCGGAGATCTGCGAACTGGCCAAGCGCGCCGAGGCCCTGCAGAGCCTCCACGGCGGCCGGATGGGCAAGCAGGAGCTGGCTAGCCTGCTGGGGGAGAGCGTGGAGCGGGTGGAGTATGTGCTCGAGGTGCAGCACCGCACCAGCACCCTCTCGCTCGACCAACGGATCAGCAGCGAAGAGAGTGAGAGCAACCTGATCGACATGATCAGCGATGGCGAGCAACCCGCACCGCAGGACGACTACCACTGGCTGCACAACCAGGTGGAACAGCTCGATCCGCGCGAGCGCACGGTGATTCAGCTGCGCTACGGCAGCCCGGATTCCCTCTCGATGGCGCGGGTGGCGGAACTCACCGGCCTCAAGAAGGGGCAGGTGCAGTGGATCGAGAAGCAGGCCCTGCAGAAGCTGCGGCGGCACCTCACCCCCCAGCTCAATCCGGCCCTGCCTCGCACCGCCGGCCCCGCGGCCGGGCTGCGCCGCTAGGGCTCACCAGGGCTTGTCGATCCTCAGGCGGTTGAGCAGGAAGCGCAGCACCGTGGTGTCGCGGGTGACCACATCGGCGCTCAGATCCATGCCGGGGCGCAGCCGGCAGGGGCCCTGGCGGCCGGGCAGGCTGGTGCGCAGCGGCCGCAGCAGCACCTGGTAGCCGGCGGGGGCGGCGGCCATGGCCTCGGCCGGGACGGCGGCGGCGAGGGTGTCGATGGAGAGGGTGTCGGCGGAGAGGCTCTGCACCACCGCCGGCAGCACGCCGTATTCGGCGGTGGGGCAGGCGGAGATGCGCAGGGAGGCCCGCTGGCCCGGCCGGATCTGGCCGATGTCGCGGGCAGGCACCTCCAGGCGCACCTCATGGCGCTGGCCGAGGGGGGCGATGGTGGCCACCACCTGGCCCGGCTGAATCACCTGGCCGGGATGCCTCAAAGCCGTGCTCAGCACCGTGCCGGCCTGGGGCGCACGCAGGGTGCTGCGGCCGAGGGCCCGCTCCACCTGGTCGAGGCGGGTGCGGCGCTGCACCAGCTGCTTGCCGAGCTCATCAGCGGCGGAGCGGGCCTGGGCGGCGCTCTGGCGCAGCCGGGCTGCCTCGTTGAGTGCCCGGGCCCGCTGCTCCACCACCGCCTGATCCGCCTTGAGCAGCTCGGCGGCGCTCACCTGGGAACGCGACAGCTTCTCCTCCACCAGGCTGCGGGGCACGGCCCCACTGCTGAGCAGGGACTGGTAGCGCTCGAGCTCGCTGCGCTCGAAGCGGAAGGTGGCGCGCGCCTGGTCGACGCTGCGGCGGGAGGATTCCAGCTGGGCGGAGCCGAGCCGCGCCAGGGCGGCCGCCTGCAGCTCGAGCGAATCCCGCTCGCTGCTGGCCAGCCGCAGCTGCCGCTCCAGGGCCGTGATCTCGCTGCGGAGCTGGTCGCGCTCGGAGCGGAAGAGGCTGGGATCGAGGCGGGCGAGCACCTGGCCGGCGGCCACGGTCTGGTCGGGCCGCAGCAGCACCGCCTGCACCGTGCCGCCCAGCTCGCTCTGAATCACGCTGTTCTCGCCGCGGGGGCGCACCACACCGGCGGCCCGCACCGTTTCCCGCAGCGGCCACACCGAAAGGGAAAGCCCCGCCGCCGCGAGGGTGAGCAGCAGGGCGCGCGTGAGGCCACCGGCCCAGCGACCCGGGCCGGGCAGGAATTCATCGCAGGCTTCCCCCAGCACCATGGGCACGGCGGGGGGTGCCGTGGAGGAATGGGCCAGGGGGGCGGAAGCGGAAGGGGGAAGCGGTTCCATCAGGCGGCGTGCAGGTAGGGGGCAACCTGGATGTGGTGCTGAAGATTGCGGGGGTGGTTCTGCTGGCGCACGCGGCCGTGCTCGAGAAACACGATCCAGTCGGCACGAAGAATCACCGCCGGCCGATGGCTCACCAGCACGGTGGTGCGGCCGCGGCGATGGGCCAGCAGGCGATCCATCAGCCGGCTCTCAAGCACCGGATCAAGGGCCGAGGTGGATTCATCCAGCAGCAGGATCGGCGGATCGCCGGCCAGGGCCCGGGCCAGGGCCAGGCGCTGGCGCTGACCACCGGAGAGGTTCGCGCCGAACTCCCCGAGGATCGTGCCGTAGCCGTGGGGCAGCTCACGGATGAACTCATCGGCGAGGGTGAGCTGGCAGAGCTCCACCACATCGCCGAAGCTCAGCTGGGGATGGGCGAACAGGAAGTTGTCCACGATCGAACGCTTCAGGAAGGTGTCCTCCTGGGGGAGCAGCACCACCTGGCGGCGCAGGCACTCGAGGGCAAGATCGGCGGAGCTGAAGGATCCGTAGTGGATCGAGCCGGCCTGGATGGGATAGAGGCCGGCGATCAGCTTGCTGAGGGTGCTCTTGCCGCAGCCGGATTCACCGATCAGGGCGGTGGTCACGCCACCGGGAATGCGCAGGTCGAGGCCATCGAGCAGGGGGCGCCGGCCGGGGTGGTGAAAGGTCACACCGCGGCATTCGATGTCAGCACTGCCGGAGAGCTGCGCCTGCTGGCGGGCCCCATCCCCGGCCCCCTCCACGGGGTGGTGCAGGGCATCGTTGAGGCGGTTCATCACCACCCGGGAGGTGATCAGTTCCTGGCTCACGCCGCTCAGGGCCGCGAGAAAGGCCAGCACGTTGGCGCCCATGCCGTTGAAGGCAAGCAGCTGACCGATGCTCAGGCTGCGGTCGAGCACGAAGGAACTGCCATACCAGAGCAGGCCGATGCTGGTGAAGCTGCCGATCAGGCCCATCACCGTGCTGGTGCGCAGATCGAGCAGGCCGAGGTTCCAGCCGAGATGGGCCAGACGGCCGTAATCGCGCTGGTATTCCTGCCAGGCCTGGGCGCTGCCCTGGGTGGTCTTGAGCAGGGGCGCGGCGCGGAAGAACTCCACGAGCAACCCCTGGTTGTCGGAGGCCTGCACCACCAGGGCCTGGGTGCGGCGGTGCAGGGTGGGGAGCACCACCAGCTGGCAGCCGATCACCAGCAGATAGCCCGCCAGGGCCGCCAGGGTGAGCGGCCCGCTGTAGCTGGTCATCCACAGCAGGGAGACGAGGGCGATGCAGCTCTGGCCCGGCAGGCCGAGCACCAGCTGGCTCACGAGCTGGTTGATCTGCTGGATATCGCCCAGGCGACTCACCACCTCGCCGCTGCGGCGCCCCTCGAAATAGCTGAGCGGCAGCTGCAGAAGATGCTGGCCGTAGTGCAGGATCATCTGCAGCTGCACCCGGGCACCGAAGTGCCCCACCAGGGTGCCCTGCAGCAGGTCGATCAGGGCCCGCACCCCGAAGATCAGCAGGATGCCGATGGCGAGGCTGCGCAGCATCTCGCTGTCGCCGCGCACCAGCACGTCGTCGGTGAGGATCTGCATCAGCAATGGCATGCCCAGGGCGAGCACACCGATCGCCATGTTGAGGGCGAAGGCCTGCAGCAGCAGGCCGCGGAAGGGAACCACATAGCGCCGCAGCGCCATCAGGCCGGCCCGGTCGGCCTCCGCGGCGGCGTTGCTCTCGGGCGGGAAGCGCAGGGGATCGGGCTCGAGCAGCAGCAGCACACCCGTCCAGCCGGCGAGGAATTCGGCGGGGTCGAGCAGGCGCACACCCACGGCAGGATCGGCCAACACCACCTGGCCACCGCGGCGGCCATGCAGCACCACCCAGTGGTTGCCGCGCCAGTGGCAGATGGCGGGAAGAGGAATCTGATCGAAGCGATCGATCAGGGAGGCATCCGCCTGCACGGGGCGTGCGTGGAAGCCGAGACTCTCGGCTCCACGCTTGAGCCCCAGCAGCGTGGTGCCCTGCGCGGAGGTTCCCACCCGCTGGCGCACGAGGGAGATGGGCAGCCTCTGGCCGTGGCTGAGGCAGACCGTGGCGATGCTCGCCGCACCGCAATCCTCGTCATCAAACTGGCGTACGCAGGGCGTGGTGCGCCACTGCAGCCGCCGCGGGATCCGGCGGAGAAGCCGGTGCACCAGGGGTGAAACCTCCATCACAGAAAACACCGCTGATCAGCCCAGGAGAGTGACGTTGTCGTTGAACTGGTTCTGTTTGATCAGGCTGCCGAAAAGGGCCGCATTCACGCCCACGTTGAGCTGGGGCAGCACGGCGATGCGCGGAGCGACCGACACCGAGTTGCTGATCTGTGTGAAGTTGGAGGGGAACAGCCGCCCGCCGAGGAAACCACCACTGACGGTCTCGGCCTGGAGATCAGTGAGCAGATGCATGAAACGTACGTGCGATGGAATGAGAGTGAAGGGTTGATGGAGGAAAAGCCAGGGAAGGCCTGCGCCTTCCCTGGCCGCTAGTGCTCCATCAGAGCGCGATCAGACCGACCTCAGGCGAGGGCGCTGTTGGCGATCATCACGGAGGAGTTGTTGTGCTGGCTGGCCTTCACGAAGCCAAGCAGGGCAGCCTGGCTGTTGTTGCTGTTCTTCTGGATCGTCTTCACATCGGTGGTGGCGATCGTCTTGGTGAAGGCCAGGGAATTGGTGGTCGAAGCCGGGGGCTCGGGCTGGTAAGGAGCGGGGGTGGGGAGATAGCCACCGCCCAGCAGGCCGCCCCAGGAACCGAGGAAACCACCACTGATGGCTTCAGCCTTGTCGTCAGCCAGGAATTCGAAACGGGACATGGATCAATCGGGGGAAACAGAGATGGGGCATCGGCCCCGTGTTGTTGTAGGCCTCACCGCCTGCACCCGGAACTCCTGAAGCGGGCATGCATCAACTGCGCTTCACCAGCCAGCGGCCATCAGCAGAGGGAAAGCAAAACGGCCATGGGAAACCCCATGGCCGCGGGGAAGGATCAGACCGTGGTGGCCGAACTGTTTGCCGTGGTGGTGGTGATCACCTGCACGTTGTTGCTCTGGATCGCGCCAGCGATCGCCAGGAAGGCCGACTGCGAGTTGTTGGAGGAGTTCTGGCTGGTCACCACGTTGGTGTCCGCCTTCACGGTGCTGTAGCTGAAGTTGCCGGCCAGAAACAGCGGGGCGCCGAAGAAGAAGAAACCACCGGCAAGGGCTTCAGCCTGGTCGTCGGAGAGGAGGGTGAGATTCGACATGAAACACTCCAGAGACAGAAAAAGGGGGCCGCTTGCAGCCCCCGACCCGTTTCTATGGCGTGTGGGCCGCTGCGTAGAGAGCAAGCGGCGCTGATGCAGCGGCTGCGCTTCAGCCGCTTCAGCGGTGGGGCTCGCGGAATCCATCACGCAGCAGCTCACGATGACCATCGGGGCGGGTGGCCAGGGCAGCAGGCCTGTGGCGGGGCGGCGCCTCCACCAGCAGACGGCTGGCATCACGCAGTGCCTCCTCCAGGAGATAGGCGCAGAGGTTCGAAAGCGAACGCCCCTCCTCCTCGGAGCGCGTCAGCAGAGCCTCATGAACCTGATAGCTGAGGGTGATGGAAATGCGGCGGGGCTGGCGCTGAAGCACGCGAATTCGATCGTTCATGGCAACGTGAGGGATGAATTGAAGACCATGCATCCGCGTGCTGCGCCGTATCGGAAAGCAGCACCGGTGCAACTGGAGTCTACGGAGATTGCAGCAAGTGAAGTGAGCTGACGCTCATCTGCTCCTGCCAGGAACTGTTTGCATAAATATGCTGCAGCAAACCGCAGGTCGCGCCAAACTCCTCCGCCCAAGAAGCACCGCCCCAACTAGCTTTTCCCAGGCCGATAGCAGGATCACGCAAGCTTCAGTGCCAGAGAGTTTCAGGGTGCTGCGCGGGTGCAGAATCACTCTGTTCAGCCGGTTGGAGCACCACCACGATCCACCGGGGCCGCGCTCCGGAGCACTCCGCACACGATCCCATCAGCACCCTTCTGGCGATTCAGATTCTGCATGGCTCTCCACCTCGGATTTTCCCTTCCGGGTACCGCGATGGATTCCGCTTCAGGATGCATCAGAGCCAGAGCGGCAGCTGATCCACTCTCTCCCGTACATCCATGACCCTCACATCTCTGCGCACCGCACAACCGGCGATCCTGCCCAGCCCCTCGCGGATCAGCATCACGATCCCCCACGCGTTGCACCAGGCCCTGTTGAAGCGGAGCGATTGCGAAGGGCGCTCCCTCTCCAACCTGTGCGCGTTCCTGCTCGAGGGCGCCATGGCCACGCCGCAACCGCGCTGAAGGCGACCCCCGGCCGGAACCCAGGCACGGGCCCGGCCGGGGGCTTGCATCACGGCATCAGGCGACGGGCACCTCGATCGAGGGGGTCTCGGGCTCGCTGGTGCAGGGCAGATCGATGTCGAGCAGGCCGTCATGGAAACGGGCCGAAAGGTGGCTCACATCCACCCGCTCCGGCAGGCTGAAGCTGCGCACGAAGCTGCCGTAGGAGCGCTCGATCCGGTGGTACTGGCGACCGTGCTCCTCGTGCTCGCGCTGGCGATCACCGCGCAGGGTGAGCACACCGTTCTGCACGCTCACCTTGAGGTCTTCCCGTTTAACGCCGGGAATCTCGGCGCGGATGCTGTAATTCCCATCCTTTTCGCTGATGTCCACCCGCGGGCACCATTCACCGTCGCTGAACTGTTCCTGACCGCGGCTGAAGGGAAATCCCATGGCACGGCCATAGCGGCCGAGCACATCCTCGATCTCCCGAAGCGGTTCCCATTTGATCAGTGTCATGGCGATTGCAATACGCTGACAGCCCAACCCTAGGGGGTCTGCAAGTGGGGAAAAGCCCGTAGAAACCCTGCTTCAACGCCGGATCCGCAGCAGATACGAGGCGATCAATCCGAAGCCGTGAGTTGCCGTTCAAGATCCGCAGGCGAACAGCAATCTGCGCATGGGTGATGCCTTTCTGGACTACATGCAGACCATCCGCGGGATCCCCCTGCTCACCCCATCGGAGGAACTGCATCTCGGCACCCTGGTGCAGGCCTGGCTCGCGAATCCGCAACCCTCAGCGGCGGCGGAACGCCGCGGCCGCCGGGCCCTGCAGCGCATGACCTCCGCCAATCTCCGGCTCGTGGTGTCGCTCTGCCTGCGCCAGCAGCGCCGCATCCTGCACCTGGGCGTCGACACGATGGACCTCGTGCAGGCGGGCAACCTCGGCCTGCTCCAGGCGGCGGAACGCTTCGATCCCACCCGCGGCTACCGCTTCTCCACCTACGGCTACTGGTGGATCAACCAGGCCATCCAGAAGCACCTGCATGATCACGCCCATCTGATCCGCGTGCCGAACCAGATCCTGGAGCTGGCCAGCCGCGCCCGCGCCCTGCAGAACAGCAGCCTCGAAACCCTCAGCCATGAGCGACTGGCCGCGAGCCTGGGGGAATCACCGCGGCGGGTGGCCCAGGCCCTGGCCGCCCAGCAGCACGTGCAGCTGCTGTCGCTCGATCAGGGCGCCGGCGGCTCGGAGGATCGGCTGCGCCTGATCGACATCGTGAGCGATGGCAGGGAGCTCCAGGCCGACGAGGACTACCACTGGCTGCACCGCCACCTCGACCGGCTCAACGGCCGCGAGCGCCAGGTGATCGAACTGCGCTACTTCCGCGAGGAGCAGGAATCCCTCGCCGGGGTGGCCCGGATCACCGGTCTGAGCAAATACCAGGTGCAGCGCACCGAGAGCCAGGCGCTGCGCAAGCTGCGTCAGCGGATCACGCCCACGGAACCCTCGCTGCCGGAGGTGGCCCGATGAGCCACCACTCCCTTGCCGCGTGCATCACCAGCCTGCTGGCCCCCCCGGGTGCCACGGATCTGCGGGGTCGGCGGCTCGTGATCCTGGGGCTGGCCCCCCAGCGGCCGGTGCCACCGGCGCTGCAGGCGGAGATCCTGGCCCTCTGCCACCGGTTGGTGTGCGAGGGCGCCCGGCTGGTGATCCCCGACAGGCCGCGCAGCCGCATCGCCCTCTCCCGCCTGCTGCAGTGCGGCGGCCCCCAGGAGGTGCTCCACGGCAGCTGCGAGCTGGCGGGCGATCCGGGCCGGGCCTGCCGCGGCGCCGATGCGGTGCTGCTGCTGCCGGGATGGCAGCCGCAGCGGCCCCTGCCCTGGCGCCCCCTGGCCGGCTCGATGCAGCCCCCGGGCTGGGTGTTCGACCTGCGCCAGGAGGCCGAACTCAGCCGCCCGGCCGCCTGCGGCCTGGAAACCTGGCACCTGCCCCTGGCCGGCGGCGCCCCCGGCGCGGCGCTCAGCAGATCCGCGGCAGCAGCTCCCCGCTGAGGGGCGGCAGCAGCCGCTCGCTGCCCAGGGCCGTGCGCAGCCGCACCTCCGCCTGGGCGGCCACGCGCTCCACCCGGCCGATCCAGGCGCCGCCGGCCGGCGCCAGCAGGGCCAGGGCGGCGTCGGCATCCTCGGGCGGCACCACCGCCAGAAAGCGGCCCTCGTTGGCCAGCTGCAGCGGATCGAGGCCGAGCACGGCGCAGCAGCCCGCCACCGCCTGCCCCACCGGGATCGCGGCCTCCTCCAGCACCAGGGCGGCGGCGCGGGCATCGGCCAGCTCATGCAGGGCCGCCGCCAGGCCGCCGCGGGTGAGGTCGCGCAGACAGTGGGGCCGCACACCCGCCGCCAGCAGCGCCTGCACCGCCGGCCAGAGGGGCATGCAGTCGCTCTCCAGCGGCGGATCCAGCACCAGACCATGGCGGGCCGCCAGGATCGCCACGCCATGGCGGCCGAGATCGCCGCTCACCAGCAGGGCATCGCCGGCGGCGATCGCCGCCGGGCCAACCGGATCGGCGGCCTCGATCAGGCCGATGCCGCTGCTGGCGATGAACAGCCCATCGCCCTTGCCCCGCTCCACCACCTTGGTGTCGCCGGCCACGATGCTCACGCCGCAGGCCGCGGCGGCGGCCGCCATCGAGGCCACCACGCGCCGCAGCAGCTCCAGCTCCAGGCCCTCCTCCAGGATCAGGGCCACGCTCAGGTGGCGGGGCCGGGCGCCGGCCATGGCCAGATCGTTGGCGGTGCCGGTGATCGCCAGCCGGCCGATGTCGCCGCCGGGGAACTCCAGCGGCTGCACCACGTAGCCATCGGTGCTGAAGGCGAGCCGGCCGTGGGGCAGCACCAGGCTGGCGGCATCGTGCAGCGGCGCGGCCGGATCGGGATGGAGCCGCCGCAGCTCCCGGTCGATCAGCTGCTGCATCAGGGTGCCACCGGCGCCGTGGGCCAGCCGGATGCGCTCAGCCACGGCAGCCTCCCGCCGCCCGGCGGTAGCGGTGGTAGGCGGCGCAGGCCCCCTCGCTCGACACCATCGGCGCCCCGAGCGGCCGCTCCGGCGTGCAGGCCGTGGCGAAGGCGGGGCAATCGGCGGGCAGGGCCCGGCCCTGGAGGATGCGGGCGGCGATGCAGGGCGCCGCTTCGCCGGCGGCGGCGGCGGCGGCCTGGGGCCCTGGGTTGGGCGGATCCGCCGCAAAGCGGGCGTAGGCGGGCCGCAGCCCCAGGCCGCCGCCCGCGATCACGCCGAAACCGCGCCAGGGGGCATCCACCGGCTCGAACACCTCCGCCAGCAGCGCCCGGGCCGCCGGGTTGCCGGCAGTGCGCACCACCTCCGGGTAGGCGTTCTCCAGCCGCGGCGTGCCCGCCTCCAGCAACCGCACACAGCGGAGCAGGCCGCGCAGCAGCTCCACCGGCCCGAAGCCGGCCACCACCACCGGCACGCCGCGGCGCGCCACCAGGGCCTCCAGCTCATCGGTGCCCATCACCGCCGCCACATGGCCCGCCGCCAGAAAGCCCTGCACCTGGTTGGCCGGGTCGGCCAGGATCGCGTCCATCGCCGGCACCACGCGCACATGGGCGGCGAGCACGCGCAGGTTGGCGATCCCCTGGCCTCGGGCCTGGCGCAGCAGCAGGGCGGTGGCGGGGGCGGTGGTTTCAAAGCCCACGGCCAGAAACACCACCTGGCGCTCGGGGTGGGCGCGGGCCAGCGCCAGGGCCTGCAGCGGTGCGGTGAGCAGGCGCACGTCGGCGCCGGCGGCGCGGGCCGCCAGCAGGTCGTCGCCACCACCGCCCGGCACCCGCAGCATGTCGCCGTAGGAGCAGAGGATCACATCCGGCCGGCGCGCCAGGGCGAGGGCGGCATCCAGGGTGGCGGCGGGGGTCACGCACACCGGGCAACCGGGCCCGTGGATCAGCGTCAGCCCCGGGGGCAACAGTTGATCAAGGCCCCAGCGCAGGATCGCGTGGGTCTGGCCGCCACACACCTCCATCAGCGTCCAGGGCCGGCGCAGCGTGGCCGCCAGCTCGGCAGCCAGCTCGGCCACCCGCGGCGCCACGGCGGGGGCCTGTTCAGCGGCAGCCTGATCGGCGGCCGGAGCATCGCAACTGGGCATGGGCCGGCGCTGGCCACCAAGGCACTCTGGCGACGACGACGACGGGCGGCAAGCCACGCAACCCGCCAATGAAGCAATGGACTCCTGATCCAGTTGAGCCGGGCGCTCAGCGGATGCCGGCCCTGCAGCACCAGCAGCCGCACGTTGTTGAGCACGATCGAGCGCCAGCTGGCGGCGCGCCGCCTCACCGCTGGCCGCCAGCAGCTCCCGGGGCTGGGCGTTGGCCGCAGCCTTCGCCGCCAGCCGTCGCGCTCCCCCCTGCGCATCCCGCCAGCGCCTGAAACAGCCGCCAGCGGCGCTGCTGATCGGCGCTGGCCGCTGCGGCCAGCTCGGCAGCCCGGGCCGGATCGCGGCGCTGCAGCTCGGCGAAGCGGTTCTCCTTGGCCATGGCGTCAGCCAGGGGCAGGCGCGGCACACCGCAATCCAGCCGCAGGGCCGCCTCGCCACGGGCAGCGCGGCGCGGATCGTGGCGGTAGAGCAGCCAGCGGCCGCTCTCCACGGCATCGCGCTGGTGTTGCAGGCCGCAGCCCATGTCGATGCCGTGGGCGATGCAGTGGGCATAGGCCAGGATCAGCGACGGCCCCGGATGGCTCTCGGCCTCCAGAAAGGCGCGGATCGTGTGCTCCGGCCGCGCCCCCAGGGCCACGCTGGCCACGTACACGCTGCCGTAGGTGATCGCCATCAGGCCGAGGTCTTTCTTCGGGGTGGCCTTGCCGCCGGCGGCGAAGCGGGCCACCGCTCCCAGCGGCGTGGCCTTCGACATCTGGCCGCCGGTGTTGGAGTACACCTCCGTATCCAGCACCAGCACGTTCACGTCGGCGCCGGAGGCCAGCACATGGTCGAGGCCACCGAAGTCGATGTCGTAAGCCCAGCCATCGCCGCCCACCAGCCACACGCTGCGCTTCACCAGGGCATCGGCCAGCGCCAGCAGCCGGGCCACGGGGCTGGCGGCCCCCTGCGCAGGCTGCCGCTCCAGGTGGGCCTGCAGCAGACGTTTCAGCTGCGCCACCCGCTCGCGCTGCTCGAAGATCGCCGGCTCATCGGCCTGCTGGGCCGCCGCGATCGCTGCCGCCAGGGGGGCGGGGATCAGCGGGTCGCAGGCCGTGCCACCTGGGCCGCCTGGACCCTCCACCGCCAGCTGGGCCACCAGCTCCAGCGCCGTGCGCCGCTGCTGATCGAGGGCCAGGCGCATGCCGTAGCCAAACTCGGCGTTGTCTTCAAAGAGAGAATTGCTCCAGGCCGGCCCGCGTCCGGCGGCGTCGTGGCTCCAGGGGGTGGTGGGCAGGCTGCCGCCGTAGATGGAGGAGCAGCCCGTGGCGTTGGCCACCAGCATGCGATCGCCGAAGAGCTGGCTGGCGAGCCGCAGGTAGGGCGTTTCGCCGCAGCCGGCGCAGGCGCCGGGAAACTCGAACAGCGGCTGCTGGAACTGCTGCTGGCGGATGTGGCGGGGATCGAGGGCCGCGCGCGGCACCTCCGGCAGCTGCAGGAAGAAGTCCCACCACTGCCGGCCACGCTCGCGCAGGGGCAGCTGGGGCTCGAGCGTGAGCGAACCGCGGGCCGGACAGACCTCCAGGCAGAGGCCGCAACCGGTGCAGTCCTCCACCGCCACCTGCAGCGTGAAGGCCTGGCCGGCGAAGGCGGGATCCCGGGCCGGGGCGTGGCTGAAACCCGCCGGCGCCGCCGCCAGGGCCGCGGGATCGGCCACCTTGCTGCGGATCGCCGCATGGGGGCAGACCAGCACGCACCGGCCGCACTGCACGCAGGGATCGCTGTGCCAGAGCGGCACCGCCTCGGCGATGTTGCGCTTCTCCAGGTGGGCGGTGCCGCTGGGCCAGGTGCCGTCGCAGGGGAAGGCGCTCACCGGCAGGTGATCGCCCTGGCGGGCCAGCATCGCCGCGATCCGCTCGCTGGCCACGGCAGGGGCCGCGGTGGCCGCCTCCGCCTCGCAGGCGGCCCAGTCGAGCGGCAGCAGGTGGGCCAGGCTGGCCTCCAGGGCCTGCAGGTTGCGCCGCACCACGGCCTCCCCCTTGGCGGCGTAGCGATGCTCCAGGTCGGCGCGGATCCGCTCGATCGCCTGCTCCCGCGGCAGCACGCCGCTCACGGCGAAGAAGCACACCTGCATCACGGTGTTGATCCGGGGCCCGAGGCCGGCGTCGCGGGCCACCGCCGCCGCATCGATCAGCCACAGCCGCAGCCCCTGCTCCCGCACCACGCGGCGCAGCCGCTCCGGCAGGCGCCGCCAGGTGTCCGCCGGCCCATGGGGGCTGTTGAGCAGCAGGGTGCCGCCGGGCACGATCCCCGCCAGCAGGTCGTAGCGGTGCACGAAGTCCCACTGGTGGCAGGCCACCAGGGTGGGCCGCTGGATCAGGTGGCGGGCCCGGATCGGCCGCGGCCCGAAGCGCAGGTGCGACACCGTGACCGACCCCGACTTCTTCGAGTCGTGCTCGGAGTAGCCCTGGGTGTGGAGGTCGGTGCTGCTGCCGATGATCTGAATCGTGCTCCGGCAGGCGCCCACCGTGCCGTCGGAGCCGAGGCCCCACACCACCGCGCGCACCTCGTCGCCCACGTCCTCCGCACCGTCTCCCTCCTCACCGGCACCCTCCGCACCGGCTCCCTCGAGCACGAAGGCCTCATCCAGAGGCAGGGAGAGATGGGTCACGTCGTCGTCGATGCCCACCGTGAAGGGATGGCGGGGATCGGCAGCGGCGAGGTGATCGAACACCGCCTTCACCATCGCCGGGGTGAACTCCTTCGAGGAGAGTCCGTAGCGGCCGCCCACCACCCGCGGCAGCGGCAGGCCGGGGTGGCGCTGCGGCCAGGCCTGGGCCAGGGCCGCCACCACATCCAGGTAGAGGGGCTCACCGCCGGCGCCGGGCTCCTTGCAGCGATCCAGCACCGCGATCGCGCGCACCGCGCCCGGCAGGGCCGCCACCAGGGCCGCGGCCTCGAACGGCCGGTAGAGGTGCACCGTGAGCACGCCCACCCGTTCGCCGCTGCGGCGCAGCCAGGCCACCGTTTCGGCGGCGGTGTCGGCGGCCGAGCCCATCAGCAGCAGCACCCGCTCCGCAGCGGGATCACCCTCGTAGGCAAAGGGCCGATGGCGACGGCCGCTGAGGGCGGCGAAGGCCTCCATCGCGGCCAGCGCATGGCCGGCCGCCGCCGCATGGAACGGGTTGGTGGCCTCCCGCGCCTGGAAGGCCACATCCGGGTTGTGGGCGGTGCCTCGGATCACCGGGTGCTCCGGGTTGAGGGCCCGGGCGCGGTGCTCGGCGATCCGCTCCGCCGGGATCAGCGCGCGAAGCAGCCCGTCGTCGATCGGGGCGATCGTCTGGATCTCGTGGGAGGTGCGGAAGCCATCGAACAGATGCAGCACCGGCAGGCGGGCCTCCAGGCTGAGCCGGGCGGCGATGGCGGCGAAGTCGGCCGCCTGCTGCACCGAGCTGGAGCAGAGGATGAGGCAGCCGCTGGCGCGGCAGGCCATGGCATCGCTGTGGTCGCCGAAGATCGAGAGGGCACCGCTGGCGATCGAGCGGCCGGCCACGTGCAGCACCACCGGCAGCAGCTCCCCCACCCAGCGGTAGAGGTTGGGCAGCATCAGCAGCAGCCCCTGGCTGGCGGTGAAGCTGGTGGCCAGTGCCCCCACCTGCAGGGCACCGTGCAAGCAACCGGCGGCCCCACCCTCGCTCTGCATCTCCACAACCGTGGGCACGCTGCCCCAGAGGTTGGGGCGGCCGGCGGCGCTCCAGCCATCGGCCGCCTCCCCCATCGGCGTGGCAGGGGTGATCGGGTAGATGGCGATCAGCTCGTTGAGGCGGTAGGCCACGTCGGCCACCGCCTCGTTGCCGTCGACGCTGATCCGCGCAGCGGTCATGGCCCGTCCTCCCCATCGGTGACGATCGCGAGGGCCAGGCCCACGTGCACGAGCACCCGATCGCCCACCTGCGCCTCGGCCAGGCAGGCCAGGCTCACCTCCTGGCGCACGCCGCCGAAGTCCACCTCGGCCACGCGCCACAGGGGATCCTCCGCTGCGGTCGGGGCCTGATCAGGCCCCGGTGCCGCTCCATGCGCTGGGCCGGCGGCCGGTGGCCGGTGGTGGATCGCCAGGATGCGGGCGGGAACGGCCAGGCACATCGGGAGCTCCGGGCGACGCCTCAGCTCCGTTCTAGGGGCGGCCGTGGGGAACGACTGCGGTACCGAGCCGCAGGGCGGCGATCTGGCCGGCCGCCAGGCCGCCATCGCCGGCCGGCAACCGCTCCGGCCAGCAGGGGCCGATCCCCCGCCGACGCAGGGCATCCACCAGGCCCTCCAGCAGCAGGCGGTTCTGGAAGCAGCCACCGGCAAGGGCCACGGCAGGGGCCGTGCTGCTGGAAGGGCTGCTGACCGCACTCCCGGCGGCGCTGGCCACGGCATCCAACACGGCCTCCACCAGGCCCGCCACCAGGCCGTTGTGGAAGCGGGCGGCGCAGAGCTCCACCGGCCGGCCGGCGGCCCGGTCGGCGAGCAGGCACTCCAGCAGCGGCTGCCAGTCGAGCAGGGCCAACGGCTCAGCGCCGCCGCCAGGGCCCGGCGCCGGGCGCAGCGGCAGGGGATAGGCACCAGCACCGGGGTCGGCGGCGGCCGCCGCCGCCTGCAGCGCCAGGCCGGCCTGGGCCTCATGGCTCGCCACCGCCACCAGCCCCAGCAGCGCCGCCACCGCATCAAAGAGGCGGCCGGCACTCGAGCAGTGGGGGGCGTTGCAGCCGGAGGCCAGGGCCTGCCGCAGCAGGCCCAGCTCCCGGGGCTCGAAGGCGCCCCGCACGGCGGCGGCGCCGGGGTGATCCAGCAGGCCGGCCCCATGCAGCAGGCCGAGGGCACTGCGGCGCGGCTCCCGCACCGCCCGCTCCGCGCCGGGCAGGGGAAAGGGCCGCAGCGAGGCCAGCCGCCGCAGCTCAAGGCCGCCCTCACGGCCACCCCCACGGCCGCCCCCCGGGCCAGCCCCGCCGGGCTCCAGCCGCAGCAGCTCACAGCCCCAGAGGGGCACGGCCCCCGCGCCGAAGCCAAGACCATCGAGGGCCAGCAACGGCAGGCCCTCGGGCGACAGACCATGCTCCAGCGCCACCGCCAGGCCATGGGCCAGGTGGTGGGCCACCTCCCACCTGGGCAGATCAGGGGCGGCGGCCGCCAGCAGCCTGGGCAGCGCCTGGTGGCTGAGGTAGCCGGGATGGCGATCCAGCGCCACCGCCGCCGGGGCCAGGCCGGGGTGGGCGAGCAGTTCCGCCACCCCCCGGCGCCAGTGGGCCAGGGCGCGGCCATCGGCCAGGTCGCCGAGATGGGGGGCCAGCCAGAGCCGATCGCCCAGGGCCAGGGCCGGGGCGCTCTTGAGATCGCCGCCCAGGGCCAGCAGGGCGGAGGGGCCCTCCCCAGCCGCGGCCTGGGGGGTTGGCTGCGGCCCCGGCTGCGGCAGCGGCTGCGGCGGCAGCGCCAGCGGTTCCGGCGCAAAGCCGCGGGCGCGGCGCAGCAGGGCGGGCCGGCCATCGATCAGCTGCAGCACCGAATCATCGAGCGGGCGGGCGATGGCGCGGTCGTGCACAAGAAAGCCGTCGGCCAAGCCCGCCAGCCGCTCCAGCGCCTCGGCGGGACCGGTGCAGAGCGGTTCGCCGCTGCCGTTGCCGCTGGTGGCCACCAGCGGCGCGGCGAAGCCAAGAGCCAGCAGCAGGTGCAGGGGCGAGGCCGGCAGCATCACCCCCAGGGCCGGCGAGCCCGGCGCCACCCCCGGCAGCGCCCGCCGGTGGGCGGCCTCGCTGCAGGGCAGCAGCACGATCGGCGCCGCCGGATCCGCCAGGGCCGCCAGCTCGGCCGCGGATGGCCGCAGCAGGGAGGCCAGCCGCTGCACCGTGTCGACGAGCAGGGCGAAGGGCTTGTGCGGGCGGCGCTTGCGCTGCCGCAACCGGGCGACAGCGGTGCCATCGGCGGCGTTCACCAGCAACTGGAAACCGCCCACCCCCTGCAGGGCCAGGATGCCGCCGCCGCGCAACAGCGCCAGGGCCGCCGCCAGGGGCTCGGCCTGGGGAGCGGCCAGGGTGCCGCCGGCCGGATCGAGCAGCCGCAGCCGGGGGCCGCAGGCCGGGCAGCCGATCGTTTCGGCATGGAAGCGGCGGTTTGCCGGATCCCCAAACTCGGCCTGGCAGGCGCGGCAGAGCGGAAAGGCCGCCAGGGTGGTGTGGGCGCGGCTGAAGGGTTCGGCCGTGGCGATCGAGTAGCGCGGCCCGCAGACGCTGCAGCTGATGAAGGGGTAGCCGTGGCGCCGGTTGGCCGGATCGAGCAGTTCGGCGCGGCAGGCGGGGCAGGGGGCCCGGTCGGCCACCAGGGCCGGGGCGATCAGGCCCGCGCCGAGGGGCCGGGGCGGGCCGGCGGCGATCGTGAGCCCCCGGGGCGCTGGCTGCAGCGGCGCACACCAGCGGGACTCCAGGGCCTCCAGCCGGGCCGCCGCCGGCAGCTCCCCCGGTAGGCGGGTGAGGAACTGCTCCAGCTGCGGCCGCTCCCCCTGCAGATCCAGAAGCACGGCGCCGGCCACGTTCCGCAGCGTGCCGGTCAGGCCCAGCGCGTGCGCCAGCTGCCACACCCGCGGCCGGAACCCCACCCCCTGCACCACGCCGCGGCAAAGGATCTCCAGCCGCGCCAGTCCATCCGGGCCGCTCACCCCGGCACCGCGGGCGGCTGAGCAAGCAGCGAGCGCAGCCGATCAAGCCCGGTGCCGCTGCGGGCCGAAAGCTCCACCACCGCCGCCCGGGGCGCCACGCGGCCGATCGCCTCGCGGGCCAGGGCGAGGTCGAACCCGGTGGCCGCCAGCAGATCCAGCTTGGTGATCGCCACCACATCGGCGCTGTGGAACAGGGCGGGGTACTTCAGCGGCTTGTCCTCCCCCTCCGCCACCGAGAGCAGCACCAGCCGCAGGCTCTCGCCCAGGTCGTAGGCGGCGGGGCAGACCAGGTTGCCCACGTTCTCGATCACCAGCCAGTCGAGATCGGCCAGGGCCACGCCAGCGGCGGCCAGCTCGTCCACGCCGCGCCCCACCATCGCCGCCTCCAGGTGGCAGGCCTGGCCGGTGGTCACCGCGGCGGCGGGCAGGCCGGCGGCCCGCAGGCGGCGGGCGTCGTTGTCGGTGGCGAGATCGCCCACCACCACCGCCAGCCGTGGCGATGGCCCCGGCGCCCCATCCGGCTGGCGGGCGAGGGCCTCGAGCAGGGCGGTCTTGCCGGCCCCCGGGGAGGAGAGCAGGTTGATCACCCGCACGCCGGCGGCGCGGAAGCGCTCCCGGTTGGCGGCGGCCAGCTCGCCGTTGCGGGCCAGCAGCTGCTGGCCCAGGGGCAGATGGCGGGGGGCTGCGGCGGCGTTGGCGCTGGGCGCGTTGTGGGCGCAGGCGCTGTGCTGGCACATGGGCGGTGGGAAACCCTGGCCCCCTCAAGGCTAGGGACGATCGGCCAGGGCGCCGGTGCGGATCCGCGGACGCCGCCCGCCAGGGGTGGCAACGGCGACGGTCCACCCAGCGGCCATGCCCTGCAATGGCCGGGTTGGCGCAATTCCGTCATGAACGGCGACATCCGGTTCACGCCCGTGGGCGGCAACCTGCGGCTGGAGGTGACCTCGCCCCTGGGGATGCTCTGGCTGCAGCAGCGCTTCGAGCCCTGTGCCTGGGAGCTCGTGGCCGGCGGGGATGTGCGCATCCGGCCGGAGGCCGCCGAGCAGCTGCGGCGCGCCGGGGAGGCCGCCGGACTGGACGTGCGGCTCAATCGATCTCCAGCGCCGCCAGCTCCAGCTCCCGGCCGCGCAGCAGGCGGCGGCTGAAGGCACCGCAGCGCGGGCATTCACAGCCGGCCGGGCCATCGGCGAAGGGGGCGGCGCAGGCGGGGCAGAACCACTCCGCCGCCACCGCCTCGATCTCCAGCCGGGCGCCGGCGCTGATGCCCTCCGCCATCAGCACCGCAAAGGCGAACTGCAGGGCCTGGGGCTCCACGCCCGCCAGGCTGCCGATGCGCAGATGCACGGCCGCAATGCGCCGCGCCCCATGCCGGGCGGCGGCCTCCAGCACCTGCTCACGCAGGGCCTCCATCAGGCTCAGCTCGTGCATGCCAGCCAGCTCCGCAGCAAGCGCCGGGCCTCCGGCAGCTGGCGGCGCAGCCCGGAGCTCAAGGTGCGGCCATGGTGCAGCGACCGGGCGGGCACCAGCAGCTCCATGGCCTGCGGTGGCGGCCCCTGCAGCAGGGCGCAGAGGGCCAGGAGGCCGGCCGGATCGGCCCGGTGGCTGGAGGAGTCGGCGCTGGCGCTGGCGGGGCCGGGCCGCAGGGGCCGCAGGGTGGGCGCGGCCGCCGCCGGCGCCAGCCAGGCATCCACAAACAGCACCCGCCGCCGCCAGGCCAGCTCCAGCACCAGCTCGGGCGTGAGCTGCTGCACGCAGCGGCGGGCCAGGGCCGGCGAGGGGCCGAGCTCCTCCACCAGCAGCCAGCCCACGCCGTCGTCGCCCCGCAGCGGATTGCCAATGCCGATCACGAGATCTCTCATCGCCGCCGCTCCGCCAGCAGGCGGCCATCGCTGGCCACCAGCTGCAGCTGCAACGGCATCTGGCCGGCGGCGTGGGTGGAGCAGCTCAGGCAGGGATCGAAGCAGCGGATCCCCGCCTCCACCCGGTTGAGCAGGGGTTCGGGGATCTCGGCCGGCACCGGGTCGGGCAGGTAGGCGCGGGCGATCTGCAGCACCGTGCGGTTCATCGCCAGGTTGTTCTGGCCGGTGGCGATCACCAGGTTCACCGCCGTGATCAGCCCCTGCTCATCCACCCGGTAGTGGTGAAACAGGGTGCCCCGCGGCGCCTCGCTCACCCCCACCGCCTCCAGCCGGTTGAGGGAGGCCCGGGCCCGCAGCCGCCCCTCCAGCAGGGCGGGCTGCTCCAGCAGCGCCTCGATCGCCTCCAGGCAGGCCACGATCTCCACCAACCGCGCCAGGTGGTACGCGAAGCTCGCCAGCACCACCGGCCCGCCACCCCGCTGGCGCAGCTCGGCCAGCTCCCGGTCGGCCCAGGGGGTGCCCACCCGCTCGCACACGTTCAGGCGGGCCAGGGGGCCCACCCGATACATCCCCTCGGGATAACCGAGCGCCCGCACATAGGGGAACTTGAGATAGCTCCAGGGTTCCACCGCCTCCGCCAGGAAGGTGCGGTAGTCGTCCTCCCGCAGGCCATCGGCCACCAGCGCGCCATCGGCGGCCCGCAGCCGCAGGCTGCCCTCGCAGCACTCCCAGCGGCCATCGGGCCCCACCATTCCGAGGAACAGGCTGGGAAAGCGGCCGAAGCAGTCCTGCTCCTGCTGCAGCGGCCCATCCAGCAGGCCCTTGAAGCGCTCCAGGGCCGCGGCCACGGCCTGGCGGGCCTCCGGCAGCCGGCCCAGGATCCAGTCGCGCGCCTCGGGGGCCAGCGGGCTGCGCACCCCGCCGGGCACCACCCAGGCGCTGTGGATGCGCCGGCCGCCCAGCAGCTCCAGGATCCGCTGGCCGAACTGGCGCAGACGGATGCCGGCGCGGGCCAGCTCCGGCTCCGCCTCGATCAGGCCGAAGAGGCTGCGGCGGGCCGGGTCGCACTCCCAGCCCAGCAGGAAATCCGGACTGCTCAGGTGAAAGAAGGAGAGGGCGTGGCTCTGGGTGATCTGGGCCAGGTTGAGCAGGCGCCGCAGCCGCCGCGCCGCGGGCGGCACCTCCACCCCCAGCAGCTTGTCGCCGGTGCGGGCGGAGGCCAGCAGGTGGCTCACCGGGCAGATGCCGCAGATGCGGGCGGTGATGCCCGCCATCTCGGTGAAGGGGTGCCCCTCGCAGAACTTCTCGAAGCCGCGGTACTCCACCACGTGGAAGCGGGCGTCCACCAGGTGCCCCCCGTCGTCGAGGTGGAGGCTGATGCGCGCATGCCCCTCGATGCGGGTCACGGGGTCGATCAGAACGGTGCGGGCCATGGCGGATCAACCGAAACGAAGCTGATCCGGCCCCGAAAGCCGGGGCCGATCGCCCCGCAGCAGGGCATCGAGCACGGCACCGATGCGCTCCGGTGAGGGCGGGCAGCCCGGCAGCCACACATCCACCGGGATCACCTCATGCAGCGGCAGCACCCGCTCGAGCAGCTCCGGCAGCACCCCGGGCTGGTGCGGATGCTGGGGCTGGAGATCGGCCAGCTCCACGTAACCCCGCTCCAGCGCGGCGGCGGCGCTGCCGGCTGGGCCGAGGCAGAGGTTGCGCAGCCCCGGCACGTTGGCGCTGATGGCGCAGTCGCCAAACGACACCACCACCCGGCTGCGGGCCCGCAGCTGCAGGGCCAGGGCCAGGTTGTCGCTGTTGGCCACGGCGCCCTCCACCAGGCACACATCCACCCCCTCAGGGAACTCCTTCACATCGCTGGCCACCGGGGAAAAGACGATCTCCACCCGGCTCGCCAGATCGATCAGCGCCTCATCGAGATCGAGAAACGCCATGTGGCAGCCGGAGCAGCCGGCCAGCCACACCGTGGCCAGCCGGGGCCTGGGGGTGGGGCCAGGGGCTGGGGCAGGAGCAGGGCTAGGGCTCATGGCGGGGCTCCCTGGTTGTCCCAGGCGCTGCGCTCCCGCGCCTGGCGCAGCAGCGCCGGCAGCTCGGGATGGGGATGCTTCTCGGCGGTGCTGTCGTGGTTGTGGATCAGGGCGCCGGTGGGGCAGACCTCCACGCACTTGCCGCAGGAGGTGCAGGCGGCCACCGCACCCCAGGGCTGGTCGAGGCCGGCGATGATCCGGCAGTCGGCCCCGCGGCCGGCCACGTCCCACACGTGGGCTCCCTCGATCTCATCGCACACCCGCACGCAGCGGGTGCAGAGGATGCAGTGGTTGTGGTCGAGACTGAAGAGGGGGTGGCTGGCATCCACCTGCCGCTGGGGATAGCGATAGGGGAAGCGGCTGTGGTCCATCCCCACCGCCACGGCCACCGCCTGCAGCTCGCAGCTGCCATTCGCCACGCAGTAGGCGCACACGTGGTTCCCCTCGGCGAAGAACAGCTCCACGGCCATGCGCCGCCAGCGCCGCAGCTCCTCGGCATCGGTGCGCACCACCATCCCCTCGGCGGCCTCGCTGGCGCAGGCGGGCAACAGCTTCGGGCTGCCCGCCACCGCCACCAGGCAGAGGCGGCAGGCCCCCACCGGCGTGAGGCCATCCAGGTGGCAGAGGGTGGGCAGGGCCACGCCGGCGGCACGCACGGCCTCCAGCAGGCTCGCCCCCCGGGGCACCGCCACGGGCTGGCCATCCACCTCCAGGGTGATCACGGCCATGGCCCGCCCCCCGGCCCGCAGGCCGCCTCATACTCCTGGCGAAACCAGCGCAGGGTGCTCAGCACCGGCGCGGGCGCCGACTGGCCGAGGCCGCAGAGGCTGGTGTGGCGCACCATCGCGCACAGCTCCTCGAGGCGCTCCAGATCGGCCGGCTCAGCGCGCCGCTCCGTGAAGCGCTCGAGCAGGGCCGCCAGCTGCACGGTGCCGGCGCGGCAGGGCACGCACTTGCCGCAGCTCTCGCTCACGCTGAAGCGCATGAAGTGCAGCGCCAGCTCCGGCATGGCGGTGTCGGGACCGATCACCACCATCCCGCCGGAGCCCATCATCGCGCCGAGCTCCTGCAGGCTCTCGTAGTCCACGGGCGTGTCGAGCCGGTGGCCGGGGATGCAGCCGCCGGAGGGGCCGCCGGTCTGCACCGCCTTCACCGGGGCGCCGCCGGGCACGCCGCCGCCCATGGTCTCCACCACGGTGCGCAGGCTGGTGCCCATCGGCACCTCCACCACGCCGGTGTTGCGCACCGCGCCGGAAAGGGAGAACACCTTGGTGCCGCGGCTGCCCTCCGTGCCAAGGGCGGCGTGGCCGGCGCCGTCGTCCCGCAGGATGGCCGGCAGGGCCGCCAGGGTCTCCACGTTGTTGATCAGGGTGGGGGCGCCCCAGAGGCCGTGCTGGGCCGGATAGGGGGGACGCACCCGCGGTGTGCCCCGCCGGCCCTGGATCGAGGCCAGCAGGGCGGTCTCCTCGCCGCACACGTAGGCGCCGGCCCCCACCCGCAGCTCCAGCTGCAGGGGCGCCAGCAGCCCCCGCTCCGCCGTCTGGCGCAGGGCGAGGTCGAGCCGCTCGATGGCGAGCGGATACTCGGCCCGCAGGTAGATGAAGCCGCGCTCCGCCCCCACCGCATGGGCGGCGATCGCCATGCCCTCCAGCAGCCGGTGCGGATCGCCCTCGAGCACGGTGCGGTCCATGAAGGCGCCGGGATCGCCCTCGTCGGCGTTGCACACCAGCCAGCGGGGCCCCGGCGGCTGCAGGGCCACCGTGTCCCACTTCAGGCCGGTGGGGTAGCCGGCCCCGCCCCGGCCCCGCAGCCCGCTGCGCCGCACGATCCGCCGCACCTGCTCAGGCTCCAGCCCGGCGCGGCAGCGCCGCAGCTGGGCGTAGGCGCCATGGGCGAGGGCATCCTCGAGGCTGCCCGGATCCACCAGCCCGCAGGTTTCGAGCACGAGCGACTGCTGCAGCGCGAAGAACGGATGCTCCAGGTCGAGCCGATGCGGCTCCAGGGCGGCGCGGGCCGTGGTGGCTGAGCTGGCCGCAGCGATGCCGGCCTCAGGGGAAGGCGCCAGGCTCGCCACCAGGGCGGCCGCCTGGTGCGGCGCCAACCCGCCATAGAGCTCGCTGGGCCCATCGGGCCGATCGAGAGCCACCAGCGGCCCACGCCCGCAGAGGCGCAGGCAGCCCACCGGCCGGATCGGCAGCGCCTCCGCCGAGAGGCCGGCGGCCTCGCGGGCCTGTTCCAGCGCCCGCCGCAGCGGCTCGGCCCCGGCGGGCAGGCAGCCGCTGGCACTGCAGCAACGCAGAGCGGCACTGGGCAGAGCGGCAGAGCGCAGATCGGCAGAGGGCGTAACAGCCATGCTCATAGCCCCGCCACGCCGACGGGCAGGCCGGCATCCGTGAGGCCCCGCTCCAGGGCCCCGGGATCATCGAGCGGCAGCCGGGCGAGCAGCCGGCCATCCACCAGCAGCACGGGCCCGAGGCCGCAGGCCCCCACGCAGCTCACCGCCTCCAGGGCCCAGCCCGAGGCAGCGGCGGGGCCATCGAGCCGCAGACCCAGGCGTCGCTCCAGCCGGCGCTGCAGCCCCCAGGCGCCGCGCACCGCGCAGGCCGTGCCCAGGCAGAGGGCGCAGCGGTGCGGTGCCGGCGGCCGCAGCCGGAACAGGTGGTAGAAGCTGGCCACCCCCTGCACCTGGCTGAGCGGCAGACGCAGGCCCGTGGCCACCTGGTGCAGGGCGGCCTGCGAGAGATGGCCCTCCAGCGGCTGCACCCGGTGCAGCACCTCAATCAGGGCATCGGCGCGGTGCCCCTGGCTGCGGAGCACCGCCTCGATCGGATCGTCGGGCGGAGATGGAGGGACACTGGCCTGGGCCATCGCACCCGGGGCGGCTGTTCAGGTCCTAGGCACAGAACGGGCCATCGTCAGCGCCGGCACCGGTAGCCTCACCCTGCTGGCGCCCGTGGCCCAATCGGTAGCAGGCAGGTCACTTAAAATGACTTCAGTGCGGGTTCGAATCCCGCCGGGCGCATCCAGGTCTCTGCCGCAGGCCTGCTCACCAGGCCTTCTCACGCCGCTGAGACACGCCCAGCCGCATCGCTGCGAAGGGCCCGCTGCGGAGGGCCCGCTGCGGAGGCCCTGGGGTGTGAAACAGAGCGTTCAGGCGGGCATGCGAAATGCATGCGGAATGCATTCAAAACGCATGCACGCCAAATAGGCCGAAAACCGCCCATCTCCAACCCCGCCGCCCAACACGGGGGTGCGGTGAGCCTGCGGATCGCTGGCTCAAGGGCCGACGCCGCTAGATTCCGCAGCGATCCGTTCCACCGGCCCCCGATGCCTGGCCTGCCCGCCGCGCTCCCGCCCGCCGCGCTCCTGCCGGCCTCGCTCCTGCCGGCCTCGCTCACCAGTGGCGACACCCTGCTGGTGCTGGGGCTCTACGCCGTGCTGGCCGGGGCCTATCTGCTGGTGATCCCGCTCGCCCTCATCTGGTGGATGAACCGCCGCTGGACCGCCATGGGCAAGATCGAGCGCACCGCCGTGTATGGCCTGGTGTTCCTCTTCTTCCCGGGCCTGATCCTGTTCGCCCCGTTCATCAACCTGCGCATGGCCGGCCAGGGCGAGGCGCGGGCATGACCCGCGGCCAGGCGCTGCTGATCGGCCTGGCCGTGCTGGCCCTCGGGGGAGGCGGCTACGGCCTCTTCCGCGCCGGCGGCTACGGCGGCTTCACCCCGGGCATCGCCGCCTCCGCCCTGCTGATGGTGGTGGTGATCGGCTGGACCGCCAGCTATCTGCTGCGGGTGGTCAGCGGCAAGATGACCTACATGGAGCAGCGGCGCACCTACCGCCGCGCCTACGACGCCTTCACCGATGAGGAGCTGATGCGCCGCTTCGAGTCGTTGCCGGCGGAGGAGCAGGCCCGCCTGCTGGAGGAGATGGGCCAGGGAGGAGGCGAGCCGACCCCATAGGCTGCAGCCACCACGCCCCATCCGGCCCCGATGAGCGCCGCCCCCGTCTCCGGCTCCACCCGCAGCCAGTCCGCGCCGATCCAGCAGCGGTTTGCCTCCCTGGCCGCTGAAGGCCGCTGCGCGCTGATGCCCTTCCTGATGGCGGGCGATCCCGATCTGGCCACCACCGCGGCCACCCTGCTGGCCCTTGAGGGCGCCGGCGCCGATCTGATCGAACTCGGCATCCCCTACAGCGATCCCCTGGCGGACGGCCCCGTGATCCAGGCCGCCGCCGGGCGCGCCCTGGCCGCCGGCACCACCCCCGGCGGGGTGCTGGAGATGCTGAGCGGCCTGCGCGGGCAGCTGCAGATCCCTGTGGTGCTGTTCACTTACAGCAACCCCCTGCTCAACCGCGGCATGGAGCGCTTCTGCCGTGAGGCGGCGGCGGCGGGAGCGGCCGGCCTGGTGGTGCCCGATCTGCCACTGGAGGAGGCCGAGAAGCTCTCGCCGATCGCCGCCGCCGAGGGGCTGGATCTGGTGCTGCTGGTGGCCCCCACCACCCCGGCCGAGCGGATGGCCCGGATCCACGCCACCAGCCGCGGCTTCACCTACCTGGTGAGCGTCACCGGTGTGACGGGGGTGCGCACCAGCCTGGAGGCACGGGTGGAGCCCCTGGTGCACCGGCTCAAGGCCAGCGGCACCACGCCGGTGGCGGTGGGCTTCGGCATCTCCGGCCCGGAACAGGCGCGCCAGGTGCGCAGCTGGGGTGCCGACGGGGCGATCGTGGGCAGCGCCCTGGTGAAGGTGATGGCGGAGGCGACGAGCGCAGGCGGAGCGGCCGCGGTGCCGGCGGCGGCGGCGGCCTTCTGCGGCGAACTGCGCCGCGGGCTGGATGCCTGAGGCGCCGGGGCCTGAGGCCCTGTTGAATGGACGCCTGATGCAACCCTCACGGCTGGCCGCGGCATGAAATACGTCCTCTGGGGCACCTACTGCGAGAACGCGCTTGAGCGGCGCACCCCCTACCGGGCTGAACATCTGGCCGGTCTGCAGCGGCAGAAGGAGGAGGGCATCCTGGTCACCCTCGGCCCCACCGAAGCCAGCACCCATGTGTTCGGGATCTACGAGGCCGACAGCCTCGAGCAGGTGCAGGCCCTGGTGCACGGCGACGTGTACTGGCGCAACGGCATCTGGACCGCGGTGGAGGTTCACCCCTGGATCCAGGCCTTCTGAACGGCGGCAGCCCGGGAAGGGCACGGGCCAAACAGTGCACCAGGCCAAACCATGAAAAAAGGAGTGGCCGAAGCCACTCCTGCAGAGCATGGGCGGGGCTGACGCCCCGCCGGCTGGATCACCAGAGGCCGCGGATCGGGGCGGGCTCGGGCTCGGGAGCGGGCATGGGCTCGGGAGCAGGAGCGGGAGCGGGCTCGGGAGCGGGAGCTTCCACCACCACAACTTCGGGGGAGCCGAAGCGGTAACGGAAACCAGCCTTCACGCCGAAGTCGTTGTAAGAGCCGAAGTGATAGTCACCGGTGTAGTAGCCGCTGGTGCCGGAGTAGGTACCCTCGACGTACACGTCGCTGTTCCAGTTCACCACGTAGGCGACACCGGCTTTGGCCTGCCAGCCGAAGAGGCCCCTGCTAATGCTGCCACTGCGAAGGTCACCTACGGCGATGCTAGGGGTGCTCCGGTTGGAGTAGCCCAGGCCGGCACCGATGTAGGGCACGAAGCGGCTGTTGGTGTCGATGTCCCAGTAGACGCTGCCCATGACATCGTTCTTGTTGACGATGCCGGAGGCACCCGTCTCGATATCAATGGATCCGAGGTCGACGCCGATCTCGTTGAGGCTGGAGCGGGTGTAGCCGTAGGTGAGCTCGGTGCGGATGGCGCCGAAGTCGTAGCCGATACCGCCGTCAACCGAGAAGCCGCCGCCGTAGCTGGCGTCGAAGTCGAAATTGGGGATGCCGTAGTTGGCAGGGAAGTCGCTGGAGCGAACGTTGGTCTTGGAGGGCCAGGCGGCACCGGCGCCGATGGTCAGGTACCAGCCGGTGCCCTGTTCCACCTCGATCACCTCGACCACATCGGCCTGGGCGATTTCGAGGGTCTGGGCGGCCTGCTCGGGCGACTGCTTTTCAGCAACCAGTTCAGTGCCAGCAAAGGCCGGAGCACCCAGGAGGGCGCCCGTGGCTGCGATGGACGCTGCACCGCGGACCAGGGCGGTCCGAATGACAGAAGACATGGGGGTTGGTTCTCACACCGAACCCTGTCTAGATAGCTGTAGGGAATGCGGCAAACAGCCGTGGACAGCGCAGGCCGTGGCACAGACGCAGGCGGATAACCGTACCTGCGGCAGCAGGTCAGGGGCGTGGCCAGCCCGCCTGGGCCTGCTGCCACACCCAGGCGGCCACCGCCTCAGCGCCACCTTCGCCAAGCTGCTCGGCATAGCCACCCATCTGACCGATGCCCGCGGCGGCGATGCGGGCAATGGCGGCGGGGTCTGCCACACCGTTGCGCTCCAGGGCATCAAGCCGCAGGGTGCGGCCGCGGCGAATGATGTTGCCACCGTTCACGTGGCACCCGGAGCAGTGTTCCAGAAAAAGGCGGTCGCCCTGCGGCCCGCCCCCGGGAGCCGTTTCCGCCCAGGCCGCCGTGGGCCAGAGGAGAAGCAGCGCCAGCAGAGGGGCAAACAGCGGGGCAAACAGCGGGGCGCCCAGCGGGCGCAGCACCGAGGCGAGAGAAGGCGGGGTGATCACTCCTCGTCGTCTTCGCTGGTGCCGGCGGGGATCAGGCGGATCTGCTTGCGGCCGAGCTTGATCTCAAACTCATCGCCGGGGCGCAGATCGAGCATGCCGGTGTAGGCCTTGCCGATCAGCAGGTTGCCATTGCCCTGAACCTTGGCCACGTAGCTGAGCTTGCGGCCACCCTTGCCGGTCTTGCCGTTGCCACCGAGTTCCACACCCTTGGCATCCAGCAGGGCCTCGTAGAAGGCGGTGAAATTGAGCCGTTCTCCGCCGTCCTTCTTGCTGGAGACGTAGCCACAGGCACGAACGATCTCTGATTTGCCGACGTCGCCAAGCTCCTTGACCTTGGCCAGCAATTCCGATCCGGTGAGCATGGTGTTCGGGTGAGGTGTGGGATGTGGTGTGGGTGAGGTGGCTCGCTGTGTTCCACGTCCAAAAGATACACCAACGTGCACGGCTGCCAAGGGTCCACGCCAGAATCGCGGGCAGGTTGGCTGTTCTGATGCCCGAAATCCGCCGGCTACAGCCCACAGACTTCGTGCAGGTGGTGGCGGTGTATCGGGATGCCGTGATCAGCCAGGCCGCTGGCCTCTACAGCCAGGCACAGATTGACGCCTGGTCGGAGCATGCCGGCCACGATCCAGGTGTTCGCATGGCCCTGGAACGGGGGTACGGGTTGGTGAGCTGCAACCCGCACGATCCCGCGAACATCGAGGCGTTCGCACTGCTGGAGCCGATGGATCGGCTGTCGTTGCTGTACTGCCGCGGTCGATCCAGCCGCCGGGGCCACGCCTCCGCCCTGCTCGAAGCGCTGGAGGCCCGGGCGCGGGCCGAGGGCCTGAGCCGGCTGCGCACGGAGGCCAGCCAGCTCTCGCGGCCGTTGCTGAGCCGGCGGGGCTGGTGGATTGAAGCCGAGGAAACGGTGATCTTCGCGGGAGAAGCGTTCGTGCGCTGGCGGATGATCAGGGATCTGCCCTGATCCACCTCAGCGTTGCCACCATGGCCGAGGAACACCTGCAGATCTTCCTGGAGAAGATTCGCCAGCTGAATGCCTTCGTGGCGCTCAGCGAGCGCGATCCGCATCTGCGCCGGGCCCTGCGCGACTGCAGCCACCATCAGCAGGTGGTGGCCCTGGCCAGAGACCACGGTTTCGAGATCGGCAGGCGCTGGGGCGAGGCGGAGGCCAGGGCGCCTGGCGGGAGCCTGCTGGCGGGGACCTGTCCGCCGCCCGGGGAGGAGCGCACGAAGATCCTGCTGCACACCCCTGCGCTACGGCTGGAGCGGATTCACTCCTGCGCCGCGGCCAGCCCGCCCGGATTCTGGTACGAGCAACACGAGCACGAATGGGTGCTGCTGCTGCAGGGCAGCGCCCGCCTCCGCTTCGATGCGGAGGATGGCGAACTGGTGGAACTGAACCGGGGTGACGCCCTGCAGATCGCGGCGGGGCGGCGACACCGGGTGGAAGTTACGGATGGGGATCCTGGAACGATCTGGCTGGCTCTGTTCTGGCCCCGCTAGAGGCGCGCACCAGCCACCAGGAGGCGGCGAGGCAGAGCAGCACCACGCCGAGGCCGAGCAGCAGTTCCGGTTTGTTCTCACTGCCGGCCGGCAGCACGATCACCTTGCGGGCCACGGCCGTCATCGCGGTGACCAGCACCAGTTCGATCTGCACCACGCGGCGGCGCAGATAGGCGGTGAGGTTCTGAAGCACCTCCAGGGCGATGAGGAGGTTGAGCAGATCGCCCAGCAGGGCGATCAGCCCATCCCCGAGCCAGTTGGCGCCGCCCATGAGCAGCCGCAGCATCAGCCAGGCCAGCTGCAGGGAGGCCACCAGCGTGACCACGAACAGCAGCCCCGCCAGCAGCTTGGCCACCTGGCGCTCGCCCAGGTCGATCAGCCGCAGAAAGAAGGGGTCATCGATCCAGCGGCCGGGGAGCCGGCGCCGGATCCGCGACAGGGTGGAACGCATCGGCAGACGGGGCCTCGGCCTCAGTTCGGGAAGGGTTGGAAGTTCGGCGCGGCCGGTGTGTCGCCCTTGGGGTTCTGGAGGCGCGTGTCGCAGGTCACCGAGCCGTCGGCCGCGGTGCGGCAGTTGGTGGGCTTCACCTCGGTGGCGGGCCCCACATTGCTGCCCGGCGCCAGCATGTAGCTCTCCACAGCGGCGAGCAGGCCACCGGCCCGGGCGGCCGATGGAGCCCAGGCGGCCAGGGCGAACAGCAGGGCCAGCCCCGCGCCCCGGGAGCAGGAGCCGGGCAGCGAAGCGGTGCGGCGCGACATGCGGGAAAGGAAACGGGCTGCTGGGAGGGTAGGGCCACCGGCGCTAACCGTGCTGCTCCAGGCGGATCTCCTCGAGCAGCAGATCGAGCTGGCTGAGGGAGCCCTCCAGGTCGTCGGCAGGGAGCGCAGGCGCGGCGGCGGGGTCGCCCCGGTCCTCGGCCTGCCAGAGGGCTTCGATGCCGCACAGCCGATCCGCCAGGCCCGTGAGCCCGTGCCGCTCGTGGATCGCCCGCAGGGCGTCGAGCAGCACGGGCATGCGGATCGAGGCGGCCCGCAGCGCCCTGCGCAGATCGGCCTGGGTGCGGCCGGTGTGGCGCAGCCAGTCGCGCAGGAAACCCTGCAGCTCCTCGAGCTGCTGGGGACTGAGCGAGGCGCTGGCGGACGGCATCGGCAGACGGCGTCCTCAGCGGACGCCCGGGAACCACCGCTCCAGTCTGCGCTGGGCCCGATCGCGGATGGCGGGGGTGATGTGCCGGGCACAGAGGCCCAGCAGGGCCGTCACCGCCACCATGTCGTCGGTGAACCCCGCCGCAGGGATGAAGTCGGGGATCAGGTCGAGCGGCACCAGCAGGTAGGTGAGGGCCGCGAGCATCGTCAGGCGGGCCTGGTGGGGCGTGGCGCCATCGATGAGCATCTCGTAGGCCTCGAGCACCGGCCGGGCCAGGGTGCGACCGGCGCGCCGCAGCATGCGCTGCAGCAGCCCCTCGTCGACCACGGTGCCCTCGAGCACCTCCACCTCCCGGGTCGGAGCGTCGGAACCGACACTGGCAGATCCGGCGGACATGGCGTTCTCCTGTGGATGGCGCGCCCCTCCGGGCGCTTCAACGCCCACCACTCTGAAGTCGCCGAACCGGGCTGACGAGGGGGAAAGCCCCCCCGCCGGGGGTGGCGAACCGGCCCTCAGGGCTCCACCAGGCCGCTCTCGATGCCGGTCTTGCGCAGCTTGCGCAGCGCCCGCTGCACCACCTGGCGGCAGTACTCGCGGCTGCACTGCAGCTGGCGGGCCACCTCGGCCAGGGTGCGCCACTCATGGGTGCCATCGAGGCCGAAGCGCAGCATCACCACCGTGCGCTCCTTGGGGGTGAGGTTGGACTGCTCCAGCAGGGTCCACACCGAGGCGGTGCGCTCGGCCTGCTCGGCCCGCTCGAGGGGGGCGGGCTCGTTGCTGGGCAGCACGTCCACCAGCTCGGAGGGGTCGGCCTTGGAGCGCACCGCGCCCTGCAGGCTCACGGTGACGCTGCGCAGCTCGCAGCCGAGCAGCTCCTCCACCTCGCTCTGGGGCAGCTGCAGCTGGGCGGCCAGGTCGCGGGGGCCCGGCAGCTGGCCGTGGGCCTGCAGCCAGCGGGCCTTGGCCGCCCGCAGGCGGGTGAGTTTCTCATTCACATTCACCGGAATGCGGATCGTGCGGCTCTGGGTGGAGAGGGCCCGGTTGAGCCCCTGGCGGATCCACCAGTAGGCATAAGTGCTGAAGCGATGGCCACGGGTGGGATCGAACTTCTCCACCGCGCGGGTGAGGCCGATCGTGCCCTCCTGGATGAGATCGAGCAGATCCAGGCCCTTGCCCTGATAGCGCTTGGCGAGGTTCACCACCAGGCGCAGATTGGCGGTGATCATCTGGTGCTTGGCACGCTCACCGGTGCGCAGGGTGCGGCGCTCCAGATCGTCGTAATCGCAGGCGGCGCCGACGCCCCCGGCTTGCTGGCAGCGCTCCTGGAGCGCCACCATGGCCTGAACCTTGCGCCCGAGCGTCAGCTCCTGCTCAGGCGTGAGCAACTGATGTCGCCCGATTTCGCCCAGGAATGCGCTGAGTGAACTGGCCATCGTACCGGGGAAGCACTGAAATGAACCTAGGCTTGATTGCGCGTTTTCCAGAAACCCACACAAAGGCTTCAGACCTTCGCCTTCCCTGCGGATTTCCTGTTTTCTTCCGCTTGCGAAATGTTGCCGGTTTCCTGTTTCTTTCAGGGTTGAGCACACTCCTTGGCCCAGCAAGGCCGCTGCCGGGCTGACGGACGAACGGCGGGGGGCCAGGGGCGGCCGCTACCGTCGACGCCATTCCCATCCCCGCGTCCATGGCCGGCTTCGCCGCGATTCCCACCCCCGTGCTCTCCAGCGCAGCGGTGGCCTACGTGCACTACCTCAGCTTCATGGTGTGCTTCGGCGCCCTTGTGCTGGAGCGGCGGCTGATCAAACCCTCGCCGGAGCGCCGCGAGGCCGTACTGATGGTGATCACCGATGTGGTGTACGGCATCGCCGCCCTGGCCCTGCTGCTGAGCGGCATCGCCCGGGTGCTGCACTTCGGCCAGGGCAGCGCCTTCTACACCGAAAACCCGCTCTTCTGGTGGAAGGTGGGCACCTACCTGGCGGTGGGCGGCCTCTCGCTCTATCCCACGATCACCTACATCCTCTGGGCGATCCCGCTGCGCAAGGGTGAGCTGCCCCAGGTGAGCGAGGCCCTGGCCAAGCGCCTGGCCTGGATCCTCAACATCGAGCTGGCCGGCTTCGCGGCCATCCCCCTGCTGGCCACCCTGATGGCCCGGGGCGTCGGCCTGCCTGGATGAGGGCGGCCCCACGCAGGCCGCGCAGGCAGGGCGGCCTGGCCGGGCTGCTCGGAGTGGTCGGGCTGCTCGGAGTGCTCGGTTTGCTGGCCCCGCCGGGCCTGCCCACTCCCCCGGCCCTGCCCACTCCCCCGGGCCAGGCCGCTGAGCCTCCCGCGGCCTGCACCCCGCCGCAGGGGGAGCGAGCCCTGGCTCCCTCTCCCCTGCTGCAGCCCGGGGGTGCCGCCCCCGGCGAAGGCGACTACCGCCACCGCCTCGCCCGCACACCGCTGGGCTGGGCCAGCCTGCCCCGCTGGTGCGTGTGGGTGCAGCCGGCCGTTGAACCCACGGCGGCCACCGCCCTGGAGCGGCGCTGGCTGACGGCGGTGGAGGGGGCCCTGCAGGGGTGGGCCGGCCTGCTGCCGCTGGAGCGCGTCAGCGACCCGGCGGCGGCCCAGATCCTGCTGCTGCGGCGCCGTCCGCCGCTGCGCTACGAGGCCTCCGGCCGCAGCCGCGCCAGCCATGGGCGGGCCACGCTCCGGCTGCGGGCCGTGCAACGCCAGGGGCAGTGGCGGGTGGAGCCGCTGGTGGAGGTGCTGATCAGCCCCGATCAGCGGGCCGCCGCCAGCCAGGCCACCGCCCTGCATGAGCTGGGCCATGCCTTCGGGCTGTGGGGCCACAGCGACCGGGCGGGCGATGCCCTGGCCGCCACCCCCGGGGCCAGTCCCGTGCTGGTGCCGGGCCCGCGCGACAGGGCCACCCTGGAGTGGCTGCGCCGCCAGCCCGATGGCCTGGGCGGCCCGATGCCCGAGCCGCTCAGCCCGCGCTGAGGGGGGAGCGGCGCGAGCCGATGGCCAGGGCGAGCAGAAAGCCCAGCAGCTGCACGATCACCACGCTGGGCCCGGAGGGCAGGTTGAGCCAGGCGGAGGCAAGCAGCCCCAGCAGGGCCGTGGAGGCCCCCAGCCCGGCCGAGAGGGCCACATGGGTGGAGAAGCGGCGGCTCACGAGCCGCGAGGCACAGGCGGGGATCACCACGAAGGCACTGATCAGAAGAACCCCCACCGCCTTGATCGAGGTGGCCACCACCACCGCCAGCACCACCACGAACAGCAGCCGCTGCCAGCCCGCCGCCACGCCGCGGGAGCGGGCCAGCGGTTCATCGATGGTGAGCAGGATCTGACTGCGCCAGGTGAGCAGCAGGTAGGCCGCCACGGCGAGCAGGAGCAGCAGCAGCAGGCCCACATCCAGCCAGGAGACGCCGAGGATGTCGCCGAAGAGCAGCTGCTGCAGGCCGCCGCCGTAGCCCCGCACCAGGCTCAGGGCCACCACCGCCAGGGCCAGGGAGGAGGAGTAGATGATGTTGAGCAGCGAATCCGCCGGCAGCAGGCTGCGCTGCACCAGCTCGTGCACCCCGAGGGCGAACAGCACGGCGAAGGGGATCAGCACCAGGGTGGGGTTGACCCCGAGCACCACGCCCAGGGTGATGCCGAGCAGGGCGGAGTGGCCGAGGGCATCGCTGAAGAACGAGAGCTGGCGCAGCACCGCGAAGCTGCCGAGCACCCCCCCGAGGGCGCCGCTCAGCAGCCCCGCCAGCAGGGCCCGCTGCAGGAAGGGCATCTGCAGCAGTGCCGCCAGCTGCGGGGCCTCACTCATGGCGCCGGGTGGCGGTGGTGATAAGGCACGTAGCCCGGGCCGTAGAGCCGCTCCAGCTGGGCGGGGGCCAGGGCGTGGTCGGGGGAGCCGGCGCAGCGCAGGCTGCGGTTGAGGCAGAGCACGCGGTCGCAGGTGCGGCGCACCATCTCCAGGTCGTGCGACACCTGAAGGATCGTCCAGCCCTCGCTGCGGCGCAGCTCGTAGAGCAGGCTGTGGAACTGCTCGGTGGCGGGGGCGTCGAGGCCGGCCTGGGCCTCATCGAGCAGCAGCAGGCGGCGGGGCCGCACCAGGCAGAAGGCCAGCAGCACCCGCTTGAGCTGGCCCGTGGAGAGCTCGCCCAGCAGGCGACGCTCCAGGCCCTCGCAGCGGCAGCGGGCCAGGGCCGCGCGCACCGCCTCGCGGCGCAGGCGCCCCTGGCTCCAGGGGAGCTGCAGCCTGGAGGCCGGATCCCAGCCGAGGGCCACGAACTCGGCCACGCTGAGCGGCAGGCGGGCCTGCAGGCTGAGGGTCTGGGGCAGGTAGGCGAGCTGGCTGCGCAGGGCGGCGGGGAGCTGGCCGCGGGGGCCGATGGGATGGCCGAGGAAGCGCACCTCGCCCGCCTGGCGGGGAAGGATGCCGAGGATGGCCTGCACGAGGGTGCTCTTGCCCGCACCGTTGGGGCCCACCAGGGCCGTGTCGGTCTCGGCGGCCAGGGAGAAGCTCACGTCGTCCACCACCGTGCCGGCATCGCGCCGCACGTGCAGGTGGCTGACTTCGAGAACCATTTCCATCATCAACCCACCCTAAGGCCGGCGGCCCACGCCGACCCTTGGCACGGGAGCCAGACTGACCAGACGCGACCCGCCACCGGATGGGGCGTTCATCCCGATGACAAGCCCGCAGCTGCGCTGGATCGGCCCCCTGCTGCTGGCTGCCGGCACGGCGGGGTTCCTGGCGGCCCGGCTGGGGGCCTCACCGCCCGGCGACGTCGCGGGACCAGCAGCTTCGCCTGCGGCTGTTCCAGCCCCGGCCAGCGGCGCCGCGGCCGCCGCGCCCGAGTTCGTTGCCGGCAGCCGGTCGATCGCCGCGGCCGCCCTGGCCGGCAGCGCCGGACTCCCCCTGCACCTGGCCCTGGTGGACCTGGCCCGCCAGTGGATCGGCCGCCCCTACAGCGCCTTCAGCCTCGACCGCGGACCGGGGGAGCGGCTGCGCATCGACCTGACCCGCTTCGACTGCTTCCTGTTCGTGGAACAACTGCTGGCCCTGGCCCGCAGCCGTCCGGAGCCAGCGCAGGGGGGGCCCGCGGAGGAGAGGGCGGCGCTGCAGCGCTTCGGCGAGCATGTGCGCCGGCTGCGCTACGCCGATGGCCAGGTGGACTACTGCACCCGCCAGCACTACTTCAGCCTCTGGGCCGAGGCGGCGGAACGGCAGGGCTACCTGGTGAACCTCACGCCGTACCTGCCCGGCGCCCGCAGCTGGAACCGCCGGCTCGATTTTCTCTCGCGCCATGCCGATCGCTATGAACCGATGCGCCAGCCGCGGCTGCGGGCCTGCATCGCTGCGAAGGAGCGCAACCTCACGGTGGCCGTGCCCTATCTGCCGCTGCAGCAGCTGCCCCAGGCCCTCGGGTCGCTGCGCAGCGGCGACATCTTCGGCCTGGTGACCCGGGTGCCGGGCCTCGACGTGACCCATGTGGGCCTGATCGAGGTGACCGACGGCCGGGTGGATGCCCTCCATGCCGCCCCCGGGGCCGGCGTGATCCGCAGCCGCGACCTGACCCGCTACGCCGGCCGTGTCGAGGACGTGGTGGGGCTGATGGTGCTCCGGCCGCTGCCGCCCCAGCCCGCCCCTAAAGCAACACAGCCGCGGCCGCCAGCGGCGGCGCCCCGTTGAGCTGCAGGGCGAAGTCGGCCTCGAGGCCTGCGCGCAGGTTGCCCTCCAGCAGGCCATAGCCGCCGATCACCGTGTAGCGCAGCTGGCCCAGGCCGCTGAAGGGCTCCGCCCCGATGAAGGCGAAGGCCTGGTTGCCGGCCAGGGTGTGGTCGGCGTCGAGGGCGCTGAGATCGAGGCGGTCGCCGGCGCTGAAGTCGACGATGAGATCCCGGCTGGTGCCCAGGCCCGAGTCCGGGCCCAGCTCGTAGCGATGGCGGATCAGGAAGGTATCGGCGCCGGGGCCGCCGATCAGCCGGTCGCTGCCGCCGGCGCCGCAGAGGGTGTCGTTGCCGGCGCCGCCATCGATGTGGTTGGAGCCGTCATCACCGATGAGCACATCGGCGAAGAACGATCCCAGCAGGTTCTCGAAGCCGCTGAGGCTGTCGCGGCCAGCACCGCCGGTCTGCTGGGGCGTTGTCAGGCCCAGGTTCACCCGCACGGCGGCGGGGCGGTTGGCGTAGGCGAGGGTGTCGCCGAAGCCGTCGTGGGCGCCGCCGATCAGGGTGTCGTCGCCGGCGCCGCCGTCCACGTAGTCGTCTCCGTAGCCAGCATCGATCCAGTCGTTGCCGGCCGCGCCCCGCAGCAGATCCCGCCCCTGCGAGCCGAGCAGGTGATCGGCACCGCCGGCACCCACCAGCTGGTCGTCGCCGGCACCGCCATCCAGGCTGTCGCCCGGGCTGGCGGCCCCGGCCAGCAGGGTGTCGTTGCCCAGGCCACCGATCAGCAGGTTGCGACCGGCGCCACCATCGAGGCGGTCGTTGCCAAGGCCACCCCGGAGCGTGTCGTGACCATCGCCACCCTCGAGCTGGTCGTTGCCCTGGTTGCCGGCCAGGTCGTCGTCGCCTCCGCCGCCCAGCACGGTGTCGTCGCCCTCGCCGGCGCGGATGGAATCCGCATGGCCGTAGCCCACCAGCAGCTGGGAGGCGGGGGTGCCGGCGATCAGCATGGCCTTCACCGCCTCCACCCCCCAGGCGGTGCCATCGCTGAAGCGGATCCAGTCGATCCGCTGGGGTCCCGCGCCATCGGCCGCGAGGTAGTCGTGGAGCAGGAGCTGGTCGCCGCTGGCGCCCAGGTGCAGCAGCAGATCGTTGTTGACGCGCTCAAGGCGCACATCCGCTGGAGCGACACCCGCCTCGAAGGCCACCGTGTCGATCCGCTGCGGCGAGGGATCATCGTTGAGGACCCGATCGCGACCGAAGCCGGGCGCGAACAGGTAAAGGTCGGAGCCCAGATCGCCCCAGAGCAGGTCGTCACCCTGCCCGCCATTGAGGGTGTCGTCGCCATCGCCGGCATGGAGCTGATCGTTGCCGGCCGCCCCATCGATCCTGTCGGCGGAGGCGCTGCCGCGCAGGATGTCGTCGGCGGGGGTGCCGGCCAGCAGGCGCCGCTGCAGGTCGTGCCAGTTCCAGGAGCTGCCGTCGGCGAAGATCAGCCGCTCCAGGGGCCTCTCGAGCTGGCGGCGGGGGTCCATGAAGCCGGCGATCGTGAAGGCGTCGCCGGCACCGAGCTCCAGCACCAGGTCGTCGCCGGCCGTGGCGGCGCGCACCACCACCTGATCCGGGGTGAAGCCAGGGGCCAGCTGCAGTTGCAGGCGTGCCGCCCCGGGGGCCGTCACCAGGCGGTCCTGGCCGTCGCCGGGGGCGAACAACAGTAGGGCCCCGGCCCCCTCCACAAACAGATCATCCTGGCCGGGGCCGGCGATGAGAGTGTCGTTGCCCGCGGCCAGGAGATCGTCGTTGCCGGGGCCGGCCTCGAGCAGCTCAGCGTCAGCGCCACCGGTGAGGGTGTCGGCGCCGGCACCGCCCTGGAGTCGCTCCTGGGCCAGGCTCAACCAGAGGAAACGGGCCGCATCGAGATCGAGGGGGCGAGCGGCCTCGGTGATGGCGGCACGCAACACACCGGTGAGCACCGCCGGAACCTGGGTGGCCAGGCTGCGGCCGATCATGATCTGGCGCTGCGGATCGGCACCGGCGCGCCAGCGCGCCAGCAACCCGGCCACGAAGGGATCCAGGTTCAGCCCAGCGTTGCCGCTGATGCCGGCGCCGGCCGTGGGCAGGAGGGCAGCCAGCAGGGGCGCCACATCGGCCACAAGGGTGAGCCGATCCTCCACCTCCCGCCGCAGCAGCCCATAGGCCTGCAGCAGGAGATCGGCGGCCAGCTCGTTCTGCACCGGCTGGCTCCGGCGCCAGGTGCGGCCGCGGAAGGCCTCCAGCACCGCCAGGGGCCGGTCGTCGGCGAGGTGGGGGAGATGGGCCCCGGTGGGCTGCTCCGCCACCCCGGCCCAGCGGCGCAGCAACGGATCGATCAGAGCGGCGCGCTGCTGGAAATCAGCGGCCACCCAGGCCTGGAGCAGGGCCTGCAGCTGGCCGTCAGCATCGCGGGCCAGCGACTGGTGCAGCGAGAACACCCGACCCGCTCCGGGCAGATCGGGCAGGGCCGCGATCGCCGCCGACACCGGCAGCAGCTGCAGCTCCACCGTGTCGCTCGGTTCCTGGGCAAACCACACATCGATCAGCGCGCCAGTGGCGCCATCGGCCCGGCTGAAGCGGCCCAGCTGGCCGAACAGATTGCCCTGGGCATCGATGTGGCTGCCCGCCACAAAGCCCAGCTCGAGGGCCGTGATGCCATGGGCCGCCGGGGCCTGAAGCTCGCCGGCATCCACCACCGCATCGCTGTCGGCATCGCGCCACACCTGGAGGCGCTGCCAGGCCGGATCGGCGGCATCGAGGCGCCCGTTGCCGTCGCCATCCAACGGCACCAGGGCCGCAAAGCCATGGGCGGCGCGGCTGCCGTCGGCCAGGGTGGTGTGGTCGCCGAACAGTTCGCCCCCGCTGGTGATGCGCCCGTCACCGTTGTGGTCGAGCACCAGCAGGCCGTCATCGGCACCGATCCAGCCGGTCCGCTGGGCCAGGCCGTCGCCGTCGTGGTCGAAGTGAATGGAGGCGGGCGTCAGGCCGAGGGTTTCCAGGCCGTCGCCATCGAGATCGAGGGCCAGGGGCGACAAGCGGGCCACCTCGGCCTGACCCATCAGGTCGCCGAGCTGTCGGCCCATGTTCTCCAGCAGGCCGCCAACCTCGCGGCGCCGCAGCAGGGCCAGCAGATCATCGCCGTACTCCACCGCACCGGTGGAGGCGGCCGCCACGAGCACCACCCCCATCACCACACCCACGGGCCCGAGCCCGGCGAGCATCGCCACCAGGGGGGACACGGCGGCACCGCCGGCATAGGCGAGCACCTGGTTGAGAACCCACTCGCCCAGCACGCGGCGGGCCGCATCAGGTTGACCGCTGTTGTAGAGATCCGCCGCCTGGCCGATGGCCAGCATCGCCGACAGCGTCCCGCCCACCCGGCCCAGCGAATTCAGGCCATGGAGCAGCCGCCGGCGGCCCAGCACATCACCCTTGGGCAGCCGCGCCAGCTCGCTGAGCATGGTGGCCTGGGCCGCGATGTAGATGTTCTGGGCCTGTTGCAGGCGCTGCGCGATCAGATCGGTGGGATAGGCGGCATTGAGATACATCCAGCCCTCCCCCGGCCCCGGCGATGGCGGGCCGGTGGGCGCAAGGGCCGACAGAAACTCCTCCGCATCAATCTTGGGCAGATCGCGCTCATCCACGATCACCTTTCCATCCGGCGAGAGGGCGACCTTGATGGAGGCGGAAAGCTCCAGAGAACGGCCCGCGATCACCGGATAGCGCATCTCCTCAGGCAGGGACCGCAGGAAATCGGTGGGGATGCCATCAATGTCCGTCACCCTGGGATTGCGCAGCAGCTGTGGCAACTCCACGGCCGCGAAGGTCTTCTCAGGCCCAGCCGCACCAATGATCGTGCGCACCGAGCCGGCTGCAGTGGCCGCAAAGTTCTCTGAAACGGTGTCCCAGAGCCCCCAGACGAGAATCTTGCCGCTGGGGTCTTTTTTGCCATAGAGAAAATCAAGCGCGGCTGCCTTGCCACCACGCCCCTCAAAAACAGCATACAATTTATCCTCGAATCTACGATTATAATTGGCAGGGTCGCGACCCGAATCCGTATTCAGAAAGAGGCCCGCAGGCGTGTTATTGACCACCCGAACACTTGGATAGTCCCGCGCCATGGCCCGCGCCAATCTTTGCCCAATGATCGCCTGTGATTGGCCCGAGAACGGCCGATCAAAAGAGCTCCCATAAAAGACCGATACACTAGCATCAGAATCAACTGAGACTTGACGAACAAGATCCGCAAGCTGCTCTGGTGTCGTGACAACTTCCAAGGCACGATTGGCCTCTTCGAGAGTAAGCGCCATTTTTCTACAAAACTAAAATACAAAAGCCAAGTAAATCCAGCGAGACAAGACGGCGGCAATACAAGACCTGCCGAATCAGAAGCCGAATAAAACCCTGGTCGGACCACGCGAACCTAGAAAGAGCGCATCCGACTCCATCACCTCAAGTCCACGCTTGATCTCGGCCACCAAGACGTCGAAATCCACCCCTACAGCCGCCGGAGTTGGATCAATAGCATTTACCGAGTCCCACTTCAATATATAGAAGCCATCCTCAACAGGCAGCTGCCATTGACGACAGTAAACATAGAACTTGAAGACATGCCCCTCGTACAGAATAACGAAGACCCCCTCAATCAAGTCATCAAAATACGGATTCCCCGTTTGTCCGCCCCAGAGGAAGATCTGGCGTTCGTGGTCTGCAACCCAGAGGCGTGAGTGGCGCAGGTTGAGCAGGGAGCCGTAGCGCTCAAGGGCCTCATCGGAGGGAACCTCTTTCACGAACGCCATGGCGGGAGCTGTGCTGCCGGGAGGATAGGGAGTGCAAGCGGGTGCGCCAGCCTGGGGCATGGCCAACCTCCTGTGCGGAATCTCTGGGTGAACCCTTCCCGGCGGCGGTCAACCCTGGGGCGACCCTGCGTGGATGGAGCCGCTGAGATCTGCCCCAGCCCCAGCGGCGGTGTGATTTCAAGCCGCCGCCTGCAGGCGGCGATCCAGCGTGACAGCCCATCAATCGGCTGGGCCGGCTGGGCGCGCTGGAACCGCGCGAGAGCGCTCAGCCCCGCCTCAGCCCCGCCGCGGCGCTCCGCGCCGGGCCGCCAGCACCTCCTGCACCCGCCGCCAGGACACCCCGTGGTGGGCGAGGGCCACCTGCAGGTGGAAGATCAGATCGGCCGCCTCGCCGGCGATCTCCTGCGGGTTGTCGTCCTTGCAGGCCATCACGAACTCGGCGCTCTCCTCACCGATCTTCTTGAGGATGCGGTTGTCGCCCCCATCCAGCAGCCGGTTGGTGTAGCTGCCCGGCTCCGGCCGGTCGCGGCGGCCCTCGATCACCCGGGCCAGTTCGCTGCACACATCCGCCGGCGGGGGCTCGGCCGCCGGGCCGCCGGCCGAGGGAACGGCATCGGCGTCGTAGAAGCAGCTGCGGGCGCCGGTGTGGCAGGCCACCTCGCCCCGCTGCTCGACCGTGAGCAGCAGCACGTCGGCATCGCAGTCGTAGCGGAGGCCCCGCAGGGTCTGGATGTGGCCGCTGGTGGCGCCCTTGTGCCAGAGCTCCTGGCGTGAGCGGCTCCAGTAGTGCACCTCGCCGCTGGCCAGGGTGCGCGCCAGCGACTCCCGGTTCATCCAGGCCACCATCAGCACCGCACCATCGAGCCAGTCCTGGGCCACGGCGGGGATCAGGCCGGCCTCGTTGAAGCGCAGCGCCTCGATCAGGGCGGGATCAGGCGGGACGAACCCCACAGCTGGAGCCCCGTCTGGCTGGAATGATGCAGAAGAGGCCTCCACGTCAGGCACACCCGGCTGCTGCCGATCCTCCCCCATGCCCAGTCCCGCGGCCTACACCTGCACCAAGAGCTTCAGCGGCTACCCCTGCTGCCACCGCCAGTGGCGCCACAGCGGCCACTGCCGCTTCGTGCACGGCTACAGCCGCAGCTTCACCTGCTGGTTCCAGGCCCACGAGCTCGACATCCACGGCTTCGTGGTGGATTTCGCCGGCCTGCGCGAGCTCGAGGCCCGGCTGGCCGGCCAGTTCGACCACACCTTTCTGGTGAACGCCGACGATCCGCTGCTGGAGCAGTGGCAGGCCCTGCACGCCCAGGGCGCCCTCGACCTGCGGGTGATGGCGAATGTGGGCATGGAGGCCAGCGCCGAGCTGGTGTGGGGCTGGGCCAATGAGCTGCTGCGCGAACGGGAGCAGGGCCGGGCCTGCTGCTGGCGGGTGGAGGCCCGCGAGAACGAGCGCAACGCCGCCTGCTTCAGCGCCGTGCCCGGCTGGTTCGCGGCGGGGGCCAGCCCGCAGGCGGAGTACCCGGCACCATGACCGCAGCCCGGCTCGGCACCGCCTGGGCCCTCTTCCAGGGGCTGCTGATCGAGGCGCTGCCCTTCCTGCTGATCGGAGTGCTGATCTCGGCGGGCGCCCGCTGGCTGGCACCCGGCGGCGCCTGGCTGCGCAGGCTGCCGGCCCATCCGCTGCTGGGGCCCCTCACCGGGGCGGGCCTGGGCTTCATGCTGCCGGCCTGCGAATGCGGCAACGTGCCGGTGGCGCGGCAGATGCTGGCCGGCGGGGCGCCGCTGGGCACGGCCCTGGGCTTTCTGTTCGCAGCGCCGGTGCTCAACCCGATCGTGCTGGCCAGCACCTTCGCCGCCTTCCCCGACCGCCCCTGGCTGCTGCTGGCCCGTCCCCTCGGGGCGGTGGTGGTGGCCCTGGGGCTGGCGCTGTTGCTCGGCCTGCTGCCGGAGGAGCGGCTGCTGCAGAGCGATCTGCTGGCCGAGCGGCGGCTGGCCCAGCCCCTGAGCGAGCGCAGCCTGCTGGAGCGGCGCAGCGGCCTGGTGGGCGGCGCCCTGGAGCGGCCCCAGGTGCCGGCGGCGCCGCGGCGGCCCGGCCTGGCCCTGCTGCTCGAGCACGGCGGCCGTGAATTCCTGCAGCTGGCCCTGCTGCTGGTGCTCGGCAGCGCCGTGGCCGCGCTGGTGCAGAGCCTGGTGCCGCGCGAGTGGCTGCTGGCCGTGGGGGGCGCGCCCACCCTCTCGATCGTGGCGCTGATGCTGCTGGCGCTGCTGGTGTCGGTGTGCTCGAGCGTGGATGCCTTCCTGGCCCTGAGCTTCGCCGCCCAGGTGACCCCGGGCGCCCTGCTCGCCTTCCTGCTGCTGGGGCCGGTGATCGATCTCAAGCTGGCCGGCCTGCTGGGGCTGCTGCTCCGGCCCCGGGGGATCGCCCTGGGGGCCGCCGGCGCCGGGCTGATGGTGCTGCTGCTCGGGCAGTGGGTGAACCTGTGGCTGCTGTGAGCCCGCCGCTGCCGCCGCTGCGCCGGGCCGCCCTCTGGCGGGCCCTGGCCCTGGGCCTGTGGGCGCTGGTGCTGCTGCGCAGCAGCACCGATGGCCGGCTCGACCTGCTGCTGCGCGCCGCCTTCCATCCGCTGGTGGCCCTGGCCGGGGTGGTGCTGCTGGGCCTGGCCCTGCTGCAGCTGGCCCTTGCCCTCGGCCGGGGCGACCAGCGCCGCGGCAGCCGCGCCGAGGCCACCACGCTGGTGATCGGCGCCCTGCTGGCGGTGGCCCTGCTGGCCCTGCCCCCCAGCCCCTCCTTCGCCGACCTGGCCGGCCAGCGCCCCCGCGACGCCAGCGGCGAGGACGAGCTCTCCTTCGTGCTGCCGCCGGCGCAGCGCAGCCTCACCGACTGGGTGCGGCTGCTGCGCAGCCAGCCCGATCCGGGCCTGTTTGCCGGCGACCCCGTGCGGATCAGCGGCTTCGTGCTGCCGGTGCCGGGCCAGGCGCCGCAGCTGGCACGGCTGCTGGTGCGCTGCTGCCTGGCCGACGCCACGCCGGTGGGTCTGCCCGTGCGCTGGCCGGCGGGGCAGACGCCTACGGCCGACCGCTGGCTGGCGATCGAGGGCACGATGGTGCTCGCACCCGATCCGGCGGCGCCGGGGCGGGAGCGGCTGGAGGTGCAGCCGCAGCGGATCCGGGCGATTCCGCGGCCGGCCCGCCCCCTGGAGCCCTGAGCGATGCATCCCGTGCGCCTGGCGCTGCTGCTGCCCGCCCTGCTGGCCCTGGTGCAGCAGCAGCTGCTGCTGCGGCAGCCGCCCCGGCTCGAGGCCCTGCGGCCGGCGCCGGCCAGCACGGGCCCGGCGGCCCTGCAGGTGCGCTTCAGCCGGCCGATGGATCGCGCCGCGGTGGCGGCGGCGAGCCGGCTGGATCCACCGCTGCGGCACCGCTGGTACGGCGACGATGACCAGCTGCTGCTGGCACTCGAGGACGGACAGCGGGTCGCAGGACCGCTCACCCTCACCCTGGCGGGGCGGGATCGGCGCGGCCAGGCGCTGCGCCCCCAGCGCTGGCTCTGGGATCCGCGCCCGCAGCTGCTGGCGGTGATGCCCGTGCCGGGCGGCGAACAGCTGGGCCTGCACGGGCGCGATGGCCGCTGGCGGCCCCTGGGCCCGGCCTTCCGCGCCATCCCCGTGCTTGAACCCCTGGGCGATGGCTCCGGCGTGGCCGCCGCCAGCCGCGCCCCGGACGGCAGCCTGCGGGCCTGGCGGCTGCCCCTGCGCCAACCCGGCCTGGTGCCGGCCGGGCAGGCTGGGCAGGGGCTCCCGGCGCTGGAGGCCGGCACGCCGGGGCTGCTGCAGCGCCATCCCCTGCAGTTCGCCCACCTCAGCAGCAACGCCCGCGGCGAACTGCTGCTGCAGGCCGCCGCCATGGGCACGGCAACCGAGCGCAGCCTGCTCTGGCCGCAAGGGGGTGGCGGCCATGGCCAGGCGCTGGGGCTCACCGCCAGCGGGCCGATGCGCCTGCTGCCCGGCGGTGGTGCGGTGGTGGTGCCCCGCAGTGAGGGCCTGGAGCTGGTGACCCTGCCGCCGCGGCCGCCCCGCCGCCAGACCCTGCCCGGCAGCCGCGACCTGGTGGCCTTCTGCCCCCAGGCCGGCCGCGCCCTGCTGCTGCGCCACTGGCCCGACTTCCGCCGCTCGCTGGAGCTGGTGGAACCGGGGCAGGCTCCGCGCCAGCTCTGGCTCGGCCCCGAGGGGCTGGCGGCGGCCGCCTGCGCCCGCGGCGGCGACCGGGTGTGGGCCCTGCTGGTGGCGGGTCTGCGCCGGCCGGAGCTCACCCTGCTGGCGATCGACCGCAGCGGCCGCACCCTGGCGCGGCGCCGGCTTAGCGGCTGGGAGCCGGAGCCAGGCACGATGCTGCAGTTCGACGCCAGCGGCCACCGCCTGCTGGCCACCCTGCGGCCGGTGGGCGCCGATGGCCGGCCCGCCGCCGAACCCCGGGCGGTGCTGATCGATGCCGCCAGCCTGGAGCTGCGGAGCCTGCCCCTGCCGGTGCGCCAGGCGATGTGGCTGCCGCCGGGGTAGAAACGGCACCATGGCCCGCGATCCCTCCCCCTCCCCCACCACGGCGATGGAGCTGCCGCCCCGCCAGGAGCTGCTGCTCGGCGAGCTGCAGCAGGCCGGCAGCGAACTCAGCGGCCAGGAGCTGCACGCCCGGCTGCGCGGCGGCCCCGGCGCCATGGGCCTGGCCACGGTGTACCGCCACCTGCGCCAGCTGCAGCAGCGGGGCCTGGTGCGCTGCCGCCACCTGCCGAGCGGCGAGGCGCTCTACGCCCCGCGCGACCGCGACGAGCACCACCTCACCTGCGTGGACTGCGGCACCACCCGGGTGCTGTCCCAGTGCCCGGTGCACGGCGTGCACCTGCACGACCACGACCTGCACGGCTTCACGCCGCTGTTCCACACCCTCGAGTTCTTCGGGCTCTGCGCCCCCTGCCGCGAGCGGCAGCAGCTTTCCTAAGGTCGGGGCGGCCCAGCCGAGCCAGCCCCGATGCCCAGCTCCAGCACCACCTCCAGCAGCCCCACCGCTCCGGGCCCCGCCGCCGCGGGGCGGGATGCATCCGCAGGGCTCGATGCCGACACCGGCCTGCTGCCGGTGACGATCCTCACGGGCTTCCTCGGCGCGGGCAAGACCACCCTGCTCAACCACATCCTCAGCAACCAGGAGGGCCTGCGCACCGCCGTGCTCGTGAACGAGTTCGGCGAGATCGGCATCGACAACGAGCTGGTGGTGGCCACCGGCGAGGACATGGTGGAGCTGAGCAACGGCTGCATCTGCTGCTCGATCAACGGTGAGCTGCTCGATGCCGTGTACCGGATCCTGGAGCGCCCCGAACGGGTCGACTACCTGGTGGTGGAAACCACCGGCCTGGCCGACCCGCTGCCGGTGGCGATGACGTTCCTGGGCAGCGACCTGCGCGACCGCACCCGGCTCGATTCGATCATCACCCTGGTGGATGCCGAGAACTTCGGCGACGAGATCCTCGAGGGGGAGGTGGCCCGCTCGCAGATCGTGTATGGCGACATGATCCTGCTCAACAAGTGCGACCTGGTGGACGAGGAGCGCCTCGCCGCCGTGGAGGCCCGCATCCGCCAGATCAAGGGCGAGGCCCGCATCCTGCGCTCGGTGAACGGGGCCGTGCCGCTGCCGCTCCTGCTGAGCGTGGGTCTGTTCGAGAGCGACCGGGTGGCGGCGGAGCAGAACCACGACGCCTGCGACCACGACCACGGCCACTGCGTGCATGAGGAGCACGACCACAGCGCCCACAGCCACGACCACCACGACCACAGCGCCTGCGATCACGACCACGGCCACTGCGAGCACGAGGGCCATGCCCACGGTGACCACGACCACCACCATCACCACCACCCGGCCTCGGCCGACCACGCAGCGATCGAGGGCTTCACCTCCCTTTCGTTCCGCAGCGACGGCCCGCTGGCGTTGCGCAAGTTCCAGAACTTCCTCGACAACCAGATGCCCGAGGGGGTGTTCCGCGCCAAGGGCATCCTCTGGTTCAACGAGAGCGAACGGCGCCACGTGTTCCACCTGGCCGGCAAGCGCTTCTCGATCGACGACACCGACTGGAGCGGCCCGCGCAGCAACCAGCTGGTGCTGATCGGCCGCAACCTTGATCACGAGCGCCTGCGCCAGCAGCTTCAGGCCTGCGTCGCCCGCGACGCCGGCAAGGGCTTCGGCTGAACGAGCTGCCCCGCGGCGGGGGTTGATACTGGTGTGGTGAGGTTCCCCGGATCCAGCCCGGGGAGGCAACGAGGAAAGTCCGGTGCGGCGGTCCCTGTCGCCCAGTCCGTCACTGTCCCGCAGCTGTGATGGCGGTGTTGCCGCCTCAGTCAGAACGCTCGCCCACGCGCACCAACCAGATTCATCCGGCGCGGACCGGTTTCCCGATGGCAAACTCCACCCCCCTCCGTTCCCTGCTGCCGGCGGTCGCCGCTGGTCTCGGCCTGAGCCTGCTCTCCCTGCTGCCCGCCGGCGCCCATGGCCTGGCCGGCGGCGGTCTGGCCGATGGCGCCGGCCACCCCCTGCTCGGCCTCGACCACCTGCTGCTGCTGCTGGCTGTGGGGGCGTTGGCGGCACGCCGCGATGCCGCCCTGCTCGGCTTTGCCGCGGCCGGCGCGCTGGCGGGCGCCCTGCTGGGCTCCCTTGGCCTGGGCCTGCCCGGCGCCGAAGCCCTGGCAGCCCTGGCCGTGAGCGCCGTGGCCCTGCTGGCCTTGCTGGGCGGCCGCTCGGCTGAAACCGGCCGCAGCCGGCTCAGCGCCGGGGCGATCACCGCCGGCGCCGTGGCCATCCATGCCCTGCTGCATGCCCAGGAGGCTCCGGCCCAGGCGGCAGCCTGGTGGCTGGGAGCCGGCCTCACCTCCTGCGCAGTGGTGGCTGGCGCGATGGTGCTCGTGCAGCGGCTTCCCCAGCGGATCGGCCGGCTGCTTGCCGTGGGGCTCGGCCTCGGCGGTGCCGTGCTGGCCCTGGCCCAGCCCGGCTGAGGGCTGCTGAATCGTGCGGCGTACGGCTGAGGGCGGTGTTCCCCCTGCAGCATCGGCTACTGCAGGGGTGTCCGACATGGCTAACGTGATCTCACTCGTGGCGACGCCATGTCCGAACTGCTTCTCCTCACCGGCGTGCTCGCCCTGTTGGGAGTGGTGCTCTGGCTCGGCCTCGACTCCGACGATGACAACGGCGGCGGCGGCCTGATGCAGCCGGTGCTCGTGCCGGTTCGGGTGCGGCGCAACGGCTGAGCCGCAGAGCCGCCGGCCCTGGTGACATTTGCTACATCCGCGGGTTGCGGCCCCCAAAGGGGCCACAGCCTGCCCTTCACGGGAGGGAGGATTGGCCCACGTTGCAGGCCCCTCCGCCTCCATGGCCCTCTCCGCCGTTTCCTTCGCCACCGCCGGGCTCGTGGCCCTCACCCTGGCGGGGTCGATGGCCGCCTGTTCCCTCGCTGAACGCGACAGCAGCCCCGGACCCCAGACGGACGGCAAGCCAGCCAGCGGCACCACGATCGGGGTGTATTCCGCCCGGCACTACAACACCGATCAGGCCCTCTACCGCCGCTTCACCGAGCAGACGGGCATCCAGGTGAAGCTGCTTGAGGGCAAGGACAGCGCCCTGATCGAGCGCCTGCGCACCGAGGGGGCCGCCAGCCCGGCCGATGTGCTGGTGCTGGTGGATGCCGCCCGGCTGCAGCGGGCCAGCGAGGCGGGCCTGTTCCGGCCGATCCGCTCCGAGGCCCTCGAGCGCGACGTGCCCGCCCACCTGCGCGACAAGGACGGCCGCTGGTTTGCGCTGACGCGCCGGGTGCGGCTGCTGGTGATCAATCCCGAGAAGGTGGCTCCGGCCAGCGTGCGCACCTACGCCGATCTTGCGGCTCCGGCCCTGCGCGGCAAGCTCTGCCTGCGCGACAGCCGCAGCGTGTACAACCAGTCGCTGGTGGCCGATCAGCTGATCCAGCGCGGCCCCGGCGCCACCGCCGCCTGGGTGAAGGGCATGGCGGCCAACCTGGGCCAGCCCCTGTTCAGCAGCGACATCCCCCTGGCCCGGGCCGTGGGCCGCGGCGACTGCGGCGTGGCCCTGGTGAACAGCTACTACGTGGCCCGGATGCTGGCCGGCCAGGCCGGCAGCGCCGATCAGGCCCTGGCCCGCCGCCTCACGGTGGCCTTCCCCGATCCGGCCCACGTGAACATCAGCGGCGCCGGTGTCACCCGCCACGCGCGCCAGCCGGAGGCCGCCCGCAAGCTGCTGGAGTTCCTGGTGTCGCCCAGCGGCGGCCGCGGCTACGCCGAGGCCAACCACGAATACCCGCTGCGGGGCTTCGGCGAGAATCCGATCCTGCGCGGCTTCGGCCCCTTCCGCGATGACGGCGTTTCCATCCAGGCCATGGGCGATCGCAACCGCGAGGCGGTGCAGCTGATGCAGGCGAACGGCTGGCGATGACCACCCGATGAGCTCCCCCCCACGCCGGGCCCTGCTCCTGCTGCTGGTGCTGGCGGTCAGCACCCTCGCCCTGCTGCCGCTGCTGGGGCTGGTGATGTTCGCCGGCCTGGGGGCCGGCCCGGGGGGGCTGGGGCTTGGGGCCGACGGCCAGGCCCAGCTGCTCAACACCCTGCTGCTGCTGCTCGGGGTGGGGCTGGTGGGCGCGGCCCTGGGCACCACCAACGGCTGGCTCACCGCCAGCTGCACCTTCCCGGGCCGGCGCTGGTTGCGCATCGCCCAGCTGCTGCCCCTGGCCACACCGGCCTACCTGCTGGCCGCCACCCTGATCGACCTGGCCAGCCGTGGCGGCTGGCGCATCCACGGCCTCGGCTGGGCCGTGCTGGTGCTCAGCCTCACCACCTATTCCTATGTGTTCCTGCTCTCCACGGAGAGCTTCGCCGGCAGTGGCCAGCGCCAGCTGGAGGCCTGCCGCAGCCTGGGGGTAGGCCCCTGGGGCAGCTTCGCGCGGGTGGCCCTGCCGATGGCCCTGCCCTCGATCGGGGCCGGCATCGCCCTCAGCGGCATGGAGGTGGTGAATGAGCTGGGGGCGGTGGAGCTGCTCGGCCTGCCCACCCTCTCGGGGGGCATCCTGCAGCGCTGGCAGAACGATGGCGATCCCCAGGGTGCGGTGGGCCTGGCCCTGGCCGCCCTGGTGATCGTGAGCCTGCTGGTGGCGATGGAGCGGCTGCTGCGCCGCCGCAGCCGCCGCTGGAGCATGGGCAGCGGCCTGGAGGGAACCCCCAGCTGGCCCCTCTCCGGCTGGCGCCGCCTGCTGGCCCAGCTGCTCACCCTGCTGCCGCCGCTGCTGGCCCTGGGCCTGCCCCTGGGCTGGGCCCTGCTCAGCCTCGATCAGCTGCAGGGGGAGGCGGTGCAGGAGCTGGGCAGCCTCGGCCTGCGCAGCCTGCTGCTGGCCCTGGCGGCCTCGCTGGTCACGGTGGCGGCGGGCCTGCTGCTGGCGGTGGCCCGCCGCTGGATCCCCCAGCCCGTGGTGCAGCGGCTCAGCTTCCTGGCCGGCATGGGCTACGCGATCCCGGGTGCGGTGCTGGCCCTGGCCCTGCTGCTGCTGGGGAGCCGGCTGGGGCTGAGCCCGCTGCTGCTGCTGCTCTGGGGCTACGGCGATCGCTTCCTGGCCGTGTCGAAGCAAGGCCTCGATGCCGCCCTGGAGCGGCTGCCCCCCAGCGTGGATGAGGCCGCCACCGGCCTGGGCTGCAGCTGGCTGGGGGTGCTGCGCCGCGTGCACCTGCCGCTGCTGCGCGGGCCGCTGCTGGTGGGCGGGCTGCTGGTGTTCGTGGATGTGGTGAAGGAGCTGCCGATCACCTTCGCGCTGCGCCCCTTCGATTTCGACACCCTCTCGGTGCGGGTGTATCAGTACGCCAGCGATGAACGGCTCGGCGCCGCCCTGCTGCCGGCCCTGCTGATCCTGCTGATGGGGCTGGCGGCGGCGCTGGCACTGGTGCCGGCGCTCGAAACCCGTGCCGTCAGGCCGGGGGCGGGGGCGGGCACCCCACCGGACTGATCGGCGGCACTGATCCCGCCGCGAGGCCGCCTCACCCTCAGGCCGCCGCCAGCGGGGCGCTCTCCACCAGGGCCGGGGCCAGGCGCAGGCCGGGCTCGCCGCTGGGCACCTCCAGCAGCTCCTCGCGGCGGATGCGCGAGATCAGCCGGGTGGTGGTGACGCGGGTGGTGCCGATCAGCTCACCGATCCGGTCGTGGGTGAGCCGGAAGGGCAGCACACACCAGGCGCCGCAGCGGCGCCCGAGCCGGCGCACCAGCAGGCCGAGCAGGGCGTGCAGCCGCTGCTCGGCGCTGCCGAGGTGGCGGATGCGCAGCAGCTGCAGCGTCCACTCGTTCACCGCATCCACGCCCTCGGCGGCCAGCGGCCCCACCTGGCTGCGGAAACGCAGGGGCGTGAGCGCCTCCACGCACACCCCCTCGCTGCAGAGCCGATCGGTGCGCAGCTGATCGCCGGCCTGGAGAAAGGCCAGGGTCATCCCCTCGGTTTCCTCGCAGGGACAGAACACCCGGGCCACCCCCTCCAGCACCTCCAGGCAGGTGGCGCCATCGCCGGGCATCCCCTGCAGCAGCACGCTGTGGCCGGCCGGCAGGCGCACGGCGGCAACGCCATCGCCGGCATCGCGCCGAGGGCCGGCGGGGGCGGTCTGGCTGGAGGCGTCGGAGGCGCTGGGGAAGGAGCGGAGACCCATCGAACGGCGCGCTTGTTGCGAATGGCTCGCAACCTAAGGGACAAGGGCGCCTCCTTGCAAGCGATTCTCAACAGCAACTGGGCCGCCATGCGCCGCCACCACAAGGAGAGAACGGTTATCGTTCCGCAAATTCCGACGTCCATGGCCCCGTTCCGCCCGTTCGCTCCGCTTCTTCTGGCCTCCGGCCTCAGCGCCCCGTTGGCCCTGCTGGCCCCGCCGCCGGGCGCCCGGGCCCTCGACCTCAACGCCGTGGAGGCCTACGCCGGCAAGGCCTCGGCCGACCAGGTGACCAGCGTCAGCCAGTTCGGCGATGTGAAGCCCTCCGACTGGGCCTATCAGGCGCTGAGCAACCTGATCGAGCGCTACGGCTGCGTGGCCGGCTACCCCG
>VFQS010000204.1_pt1 | contig 77809 bp, 80 predicted proteins | sample 3512361 | NCBI WGS metagenome assembly VFQS01 (sample SAMN10412375, study PRJNA504923) | tailings metagenome | isolation source: Relicate 1 Philex TSF3 active mining | place: Philippines | reverse complement strand
TCTGCACCTTTGTTTTCGTATGCCTAAACCCAAACAGTCGAATCACTTGCTTCAGACGAAGGTTTTTGGGAAGGCATCCGCGGAGGTTATAAGCTTAGTCCTGACTTTATAAACTTAGAAAGTGGGTATTATAATATCACTCCAGAGTCTACTTTGGAGAAATACTTTCAACACATCCGCCAAGTCAATGCACGAGGCGCCTATTACATGCGGACGGTGCAATATGAAAATAAAAAACGAATCGCAGCACGTGTTGCGCGTCTGGTGGGTTGTCCGGAAGACACACTTGTATTAACCCGAAATACCACCGAATCCCTTGATACGATCATTAGCGGTTTTCCTTGGAAAGCGGGAGATGAAGCCATCTTTGCGATCCAGGATTATGGTGCGATGCAAGATATGTTTAAGCAAGTGGCGAGACGTCAGGGAATCGTCTTGAAACTGATTTCATTGCCCATTAATCCGGCTTCTGATCAGGAAATTGTGGATTTATATGCGAAAGCCATTACCGACAAAACCAAGCTCATCATGGTTTGTCACATGGTCAATGTGACGGGCCAAATCAACCCAATTCGTCAAATCTGCGATATGGCACACGCCCGTGGTGTCGAAGTGATGGTCGATGGTGCCCACGCAGTGGCGCAAATTCAATTCAAAATTTCAGACTTGAATTGTGACTATTATGGGGCAAGCTTGCACAAGTGGTTGGCGGTGCCTTTGGGTGTAGGCATCTTACATGTTCGAAAAGAAAAGATCCCTCAAATCTGGCCTTTATTGGCTGAGGAAGGGGTTCCTTTGACCGACATAGCCCACCTAAATCACGTAGGAACGATTCCAGTCTATACGGATTTAGCGGTAGATGACGCCATCGATTTCTATGAAAAATTAGGCCCTGCTCGCAAGGAAGCTCGATTAAGGTATTTACAAAATTACTGGACCATGAAAGTTCGCCCGCTACCGCGCGTTCGATTGCACCATCCGGCTGATCCCACGAAATCGTGCGCGATTGCAAACGTGGGCATCGAAGGGATCAAGCCTTCGGTTTTAGCGGAGCGATTGATGAAAGAATACAAGATCTTCACCGTTGCCATCGATGGGGGTAATATTCATGGTTGCAGAATTACCCCTAATGTCTTTACGACCTTAAAAGAGCTCGACATTCTAGTAAAGGCAATTAGCGAATTAGCAAGCTAACGGGGGATTTGACTAAAATATCCTGGTGTAAATCCTGCATTGATCCGGTTGCGTCATCGAATGAAAACACCTGTACGCGGTCTTCTTCTTGACTCGCGACTAATACAAATTTTCCCGATGGATCGAAGGTGAAATTGCGGGGGATTTTGGCCACGTTTTGGTGGAATACCCGTTTTAAGCTTCCGTCTGCTTCGATCTTAAATACCACCACTTGGTTGCTCGAGATGCGATTAGAGGCTAAAAGCCATTTACCGTTCTGTGAAAGGTGGATATCCGCAGAGCCTTTGACTTTAGCTGCTGAAGTATCTGCAGGGATGCTTTGGATCTTGTTTAATTGTGTCCCGGCGACTGAAAATACGTCCACATCTGAACTTAATTCATTTAACAAATAAGCGCGATCGCCTTTCGCATTGAAGCGAATGTGGCGAGGGCCATTACCGGGTGTGAGCGCAATTTCCTGGCGACTTTCCGCGAGTTGACCATCCGCTAAAATCGCGTGCACATAGATCTTATCTGAGCCTAAATCCGTCACAAAAAGGGTGTTTTGGTCGGGAGAAAGAGAGACCATGTGGGCGTGGGCGCTGGTTTGGCGGTCCTTGTTTACGCTAGACCCTTGGTAGGCGATGTATTGGGCTAAAGGCTTCAGCTTGCCGTTTGCGGTTTGGAATACGCTCACACTTCCACCTGTATAGTTCGCTGTGTAAATCGTTTTTGATTTTTCTCGGTAGCTTAGGTGGCAGGGGTGGTCGCCTTTCAGACTAAATTCGGTGTTAATGGCCTCGTATTTTCCGTTGCGAAGGAGGAAAGAAGAAACGCTCGCCTTGCCGTCGCCTTCTTCTGAGACAGAAAACAGGTATTCCCCGGAAATGGCTTGATAGGAAGCCTGAGGCACGGTCAAGGAATAGGACTTTGTGGCAATTCCTGTTTGGGTATCCCAAGTAAACACCTCAATGCCGGGGTTACCTTTGGACGTATATGAACCTATAATCAGTTGCGGAAGGAGTAAAATCGTACTCAAAGTCATATGGCTGGAGGGATTAATTTGTAAACTACCGGGGTTACGATACGGGATAGGAGGGTGGAGCTAATCAGTCCACCTATCATCACGATGGCAAGCGGTGAAATAAGGGGGTTAGTCGAAATGGCGATAGGGATAAGTCCGCCAATCGCCGTTAGCGTGGTCAAAATGATCGGTAAAAAGCGAACTTCGCCTGCCTCGCGGATGGCTTGTTCCATCGGCATACCTTCTGCGCGTAACTGGTTTGTGAAATCCACTAATAAGATGGTATTTTTTACTTCGATTCCAGCTAAGGCAATCAGCCCCACTGTCGCTACGAAAGAAAGCGGTGTTCCGGTAAACCAAAGCGCTAAAAGGGCTCCCACGATCCCTAAAGGAATCACAGAAAGTACGATTAGGGTACTTTTAAAGGTGCCAAACTCGAGGATAAGTACCGCGACAAAGAAGAAGATGGTCACTAAAATAATTGTCCCAAACCCACCAAAACTCTCATTCTTACTCTCTACTTCCCCACCCATCTCGAAATGGTATCCAGCAGGTAACGCAATCTTCGCTAGGTTTTTCTCCGTTTCAGCGATGACCTCATTGTTCAAGTATCCTTTTTCCACGAACGAACTCACGGACACTAAGCGATTTTTGTTCAAGTGACTAATGCTAACAGGGGAAGTTTGAAGTCTAGTCTCAGCCACTTGACTTAATGGAATGGCCGTTCCTTGCACGTTATTTACATACAGATTATCAAAAACTTCTAGACTCGGGTGTTTCGGATGCGGCTTCGAAACCACGATGGAATACTCCTTGCCTTCTCTGTCTGTCATTTTGCCTACATCAAAACCGGCTACTACTAAGCGAATCATCCGGTCGATGCTGACTGTAGGAATCCCTAACATGCTGGCTTTTTCCTTGTTGATGTCGAATTTGATGTCCGATTTCAGGTTTTTCAATGGGTTCTTCACGTAAATCGTGCCTTTCGTGTTCTTCAGCATTGTTTCCACGCGACTGGCGATTTGGCGTAATGTATCTACGTTATCCCCTAAAATGCGCACCTCTACCGGAGCCACCACCGGCGGCCCTTGCTCGAAATTTTTCGCCTCGATGGTCGCGGCAGGATAGTTCGTGTACTTGGTTCGTAATTTCTCGATCAAGTTGATTTTCTCCTCTGCCGTCAGCTCATCCTGTAATTGAACGAACAAGTTCGCATAATCAGTTCGATCGTTTAAGGGAATCGCGTTGTAGTAGATTCGAGGATTTCCTTTACCCACGTTTGCAGAAACGTATTTTACCTCTGGCAATTTGCGCAAGTCGCTTTCGATCAGTTTCGAAACGGAATCCGTATAGGCTAAATTCGACTGCAAAGGGCTGAAGATGTTGACCATAAATTGTGGCTTTTCGGAGGCAGGAAATAAACTAAAACCTACCACAGGGAAGAGTCTTAAAGAGGCCACAAAGATCGCCAAGGCAATCAGCAAGGTCGTTTTAGGGCGTTGAATAGCCCAATCTAACAAACGTGAATAAGAACCGGAAATCAGCTTTTTCAATACTCGCATGAATAGATTACCTTCTGGATTTCCCTGGTGAGATTTCAAGATACGGCTCGACAAAAACGGCACCACCGTCAGCGAAACCACTAAGGAAGCGACGATACAGAAGATCACTGCCATGGGTAGACTGCGGATGAATTCACCTGACGCTTCAGGTAAAAACACTAACGGCAAAAAGGCGATGATCAAAGTCACTGTACAACCTAAAACCGCCATTCCGATCTGGTTCGTCGCCTTTAAGGTTGCCTCTAAACGGCTATGTCCTTCACGCATCCACCTTTCAATGTTCTCTACCACCACGATGCTGTCATCCACTAAAAGACCTAATGCCACCACTAGTCCCACGATACTCAGTTGGTTAAGGCTATAGCCCATGATGTTCAAAAGGATAATTCCGATCGCCAGCGATAGGGGGATCGAAATCATCACGATGGAAGCGGCGCGTAAGCCGAGCGGCAATAAAGTTAAAGCCACTAACAAAATGGCGATAATAAAGTCTTTCAATAAGCCGCTGAGGCGGGTATTGACGTTTTCAGCTTGGTCGAAATTGACGACTAAGTCAATGTTCTTCGGTAAAGTCTTCTTGAATTGAGCGATAACAGGCTGGTAGGTGGCCTGTGTTTTCGCGATGTTTTCGCCTGATTTTTGGGCGGCGGTGATGAACAGGCAGCGATTTTGGTTCAAGCGCGTGATGTGATTATCTGGGGCATAGTCTAAATAGACGTTAGACACATCTGATAACAACACGTTCCTGCCTTGATAGGAGAACACAATGGTGTTTTTAATTTCCTCGATGTTTTGGTAATTGCCTGAGGTCAGAATATTGTAGGATTTCGAGTTCTCTACGATGCTTCCACCAGGAATGTTGGCGATTTCGCTTTGGATCGCTTGCAACACGCGGTCAGGCGATACCTGCATCTGCGCCATCTTTTCGATGTTCAAATCAATCTTTACCTGCGATTCTGGCAATCCGGAAATCGTCACTTTCTTCAAGGCAGTTACCTTTTCCAGATCTTCCTGAAGCCGTTCTGCGGTGATTTTTAATTGGTCTAAAGAAGCGTTGTTCGAAATCAGCGCCATCTGCAACACGTTCGTTCCAGATGGCGTGGCTTTTTGAGCCTCTAATTTAATGACCTCTTTGGGTAAATCTCCCTTGATGCTATTCAATTCCCGAACAACCTCGGAGTATTTTTCATCCACGTTCACCCCGTATTTGTAAAAGACCGCGAACACCGCTAGGCCATCACTTATCGTTGTATTGATCTTGCGCACGTTCTCCAGTTCGTACAATCTTTTCTCCACTGGCTTCACCACCAATTCTTCCATATCATCCGGACTCGTTCCCGGATAAACGGCGATTATAGGAAATTGAGGCGCATTCATGTCCGGGTCTTCCGCCCGGGGCATTGTCATAATTGTGACAATACCCACGACCACGACCATCAAAAACATCGTGAGCGTAAATTGGTAATTCTTTACCGCGTAGTTAGCTATCTTCATAATTAGCGGACGATTTTAATGGCTGAACCGGCGTCTAAATAGGCATTCCCGCTGGTGATGAGTGATTTTGCATCTTCCAAACCTCCAGAAACAAATACCTTCCCATGGTCAATACTCGAAATCTGGATCTTCACTTTCTCTGCCGTTTTCCCATCTTTGGTGATAAATACAAATCCTTCCGTAGCGTTTCCATCTAGAATCGCATCGTAGGGAATCACCCAGGATTTAATTTGTTTCCGTGGACGAATTTTGGCTTTCCCAAAAAGCCCCGCCGCCAGCTGCGCTGTGGGTGCACCACTGATGCGCAAACTCACCCAAAGCGTCCCCGTCACCGGATCCACTCCCTCGGATTTGGCTAAAACAGAACCACTATATTTTTCTCCGGGAGCCGCATCAATCGCGATCTCAGCAGGATCCCCCACCTGCGTCGCCGCCCAGTCGCGGTCGCTCAAACCCACTTTCAATACCCAATTGCCCTTGTTTGCACCGTTCAACAAAACGACCGGAGTTCCGGGTCCCACGACCTGGCCATCGTTTGCTAATTTCTTCAACACAAAACCTGATTTGACGGCTCTGATTTCGGCATAGCTCTGATTGAACGCACCCGCATTATAGGCCTGCTGTGCGATCTCTAGGCCGGTTTTGGCATTTTGGTATTGTTCAAGTGTTGCCACGCTATCTCGGTACAAGTTCTTTGCTCTCGCATGATCACGTTGCGCTTTTTCAAGCATGATTTGTGCTTGCTGCACCTGTGCTTTGATTTCGGTCAGGTTAAGGCTGGCTAATAATTGACCTGCTTTCACGGCGTCACCTTCTTTAACAAACACGTGCTGAATCACTCCGCCTATTTTGAAACCTAAATAGGTCTCATCTTCCGTCGTGAAAACACCCGAAGCTTGGATGGGGCGGGTGATGGATTCTTGTTGCAAGGAAATCACGGAGACCGGGATTACGTCGCTGGTTGTTTTAGCCACTTCCTGCTTCTTCGAAGAGCAAGCGGATAATACCGTGATAAGGGAAATCAGTAGGCAGATCTTTTTCATTAGAGTGGGTAGCTAGCCGCTTCGCGCTCATAAGCGGCAGCGGCGATTAATACGTTGAATTGTTTTAATTGGTAGTTGATTTGGGCGTTCATCCATTGATTTCTGGCGTCCACCGTTTCTAAATACGTGCTCACACCTTCTTTGTAGCCCTTTTCGATGAGGCGTAAATACGCGGAGGCAGCCTCATAGGATTTCACAGAGGCCTGAAAGCTGGTGATGGATGATTGTACGTTTTTCTGAGCGATTTCGGTCGCCATATTGAATTGCTTTGTGCTCAGATCTAAGGCATTTTTCGCGGAGGCAATGTCCAGTTGCGTTTGTTTTACTTTGTATAAGTTACGCTTCCCGGAGAAAATAGGGATGTCCATCTGCAGTCCCAGGAAATAATAGCCGCTTTTTGAACTGATATTACCGAGTGTCGACTGAGATCCTAGATTCACAAAACCACTTAATTTAGGTAGGAAGAAGGACTCGTTCATTTTCAAAACGGTTTCTTGTATGTGGATAGATTTAGAAAGAAGCGATAATTCTTCTCGAACGCCGGGCACCACCGAGTAAACACCCGCCACCGCTTTCTCTACCTCGAAATCGATGCGTATTTCAGCACGTAATTCCCGGTTTAACAAGAAATTGAAATAGTATTGTGCCGCCTGATTTTGCTTTACCGCATCAGCAATCTGTGCTTGAATGGTAGCGATTTCGCTGTCTGAACGCAATAAATAGGCGGGTAATCCTTTCCCGTTTGCCAAGAGCTTTTCGTTTACCTTTTTGCCTTCTAATGCCAGATTAAGACTGTTTTCGTATACTTTCACTAAACCTAAGCTGAGTAAATAGTTATAATAAGCGGTCTTGATTTGCTTGACTAATTCGCGTTTGTACAGCGAAACGTCTTCCCGCTGTAGGCTGACTGTTTGCTCTTGGATTTGTTTGTTGTAGCTGATGTCCTTATTGTATAGGGGCATCGTCGTTTGCAGTTTCACGTCGTAGAAGTCGCGAGGGAAGAAATTCGTTTCCACGTTTGCTATCTGTGGGAAAGCGGTACTTTTTGTCAAAGCATTCAGTGTCGAATAAACCGGATTCAATAAATCACCTACCGGGAATGCAATGCTACGACCACCCTCGCCGCTTTGGTAGCCTCCTTGGAATGCCACACTCGGTTGATAAAGGCTTTGTGCCGTTTTCAAAGCGATCATCGCCTTTTCTACCTGGATGGATTTTTGTTGTAGCGTAATATTTTGTTGAAAAGCCGTCGCGACGTATTCATCGAGGACGGACTTTTGGCCAAATAAGGGTAGGGAAAATAGAAGTAAGAATAAATATCTCATATTAGGCTTTTTTCATCGTTTTCAATAACCAATCCAGCGACTCATGCATCGTCTTTTCTACCTCTTCCGCCGGCACTAATTTGTCCAATCGTTGGCGAATTGCGAGGGATACAAGGCCGTGCACCATACTCCAAACCGCCATCGCCACCGTTTCCACTTTAGAAGGGACTAATAATCCCTTGTCCATCGCATCCTGTACGATCGTTTTTAAGGCCTCTAGCGCTTGATCGCCACTTGACCAGCCCTTGCCCATATCATGTAAACAGGCCATAGGAGCCTCTTGAATGAACATGAGATCATAATATTCCGGATATTCCAAGCCAAAATTCAAGTAATTCTCGCCCATCTGATGCAATCGTTCGATGGGATCACTGATTAAGGCCAAAGCGATATTCTGCTCCAGCATCTTCTTAAATCCAGACTCGCAGCAATGAAATAGGATCTCGTTTTTGTCTTTAAAGTATAAATAGAGCGTCGTAGGACTATATTGAACGCGTTCCGCAATCTTGCGTACACTTACGTTACTGAAACCCTCCTCGGTAAATAGTTTCATGGAAGCGTCCAAAATCAATTGGCGCAACTCCTGCTTTTGCTTCTCTTTTCTAGCTACAATTCCCATTTTTTTGAAATTACATCGTAAAGTTAATTAACAGTGTTAAGTTTTCAAAATTTAGTATTTTGCATAAAATCCAAAATGCTATGAAAATCAACTTTATCCATAAAATCCAACACATCGGTATCCCCGTTCACAACATGGAAATTTCCATTCCTTTCTACGAGCGCCTCGGTTTCGAGAATGTGATGGAATCGCCCTTTGAATTTGACGGTGGTTTTGGGACCTGCGTGATGATGAAAAATCACGAGGTGATTGTGGAGTTATACCAAATGCCGGAAAAACAATTAGCCGAGATAAAACAACGCAAAGTCGGTCACATCGACCATTTCGCGATTGATGTAGAGGACGTTGATTACGCGTTCGAAGCGTTGAAGCAGGCGGGATTTGAGATTTTAGAAAAAGAACCTACTTTTTTAGCCTTTTGGAAAAACGGCACCCGTTTCTTCAATGTCAAAGGGCCTAATGGAGAGATTATCGAGTTTAATCAAATCCTCTAATGAAAGCAGCTGTTCTCGTAAAACCTTTGCAAATCGAACTAGGTGATTATCCTATCCCAAACCCCAGTCCTGGCCAGCTGCGTATTCGCTTGCAGGAAGTGGGTATTTGCGGATCAGATGTACATTATTTTGGGGGCCATCGTCCGCTGCCCGAACCCACCATCATCGGCCATGAGGGCTGGGGCTATATCGATGCCCTAGGAGAGGGTGTGAAACGCGAACTAGGCGAAAGAGTCGTCATAGACCCTAACGCACCTTGCGGAGAATGTAGCTATTGCGCCCGCGGACAAGCTACGGTATGTCCGAATAAACGCACTATAGGCCTTAATGCCCCCGGTTGTTTCGCGGAATACGTGCTGATTCCGGCAGATTTCGCCCATAAACTCCCGGAGTCCATTTCCGCACAGGATGCTGTTACCATCGAACCCACAGCAGTTGCCTACCATGCCTTGAAAAAAGCGTCGCTCACGAAAGGCGATGCCATCTACGTCTTGGGCCTCGGAGCTATCGGAATGCTGATTACTCACCTCGCGGTGGAGCAAGGTTTGCACGTCTTCGCGACTGATTTGAATCCCGTTTTGCAAGAGAAAGCGTATGAATTCGGAGCTCAAAAAGGCGATTGGAAAGCGAAAGACGTTCAAGTGATTTTCGAATGTACGGGTTCAGCCGCTGCTACTACCCAATTACTAGAAGATGCTCCGCGCGGTGCCAGTGTAATTCTCTTGGGTTTATCTGAAAAACCAGCCAGCTTCACCCCATTAGATCTCGTTCGCCGCGGTATTTCGATCCAAGGGTCTTTGATTTACGATCACCCAGCAGATTTCCAGTCCGTGATTCAGTTGATTAAAGATGGAAAAATTCAACCGCATAAAATCATTTCAAAATACATTCCCCTGTCAGAAGTTCAGGCCGGCTTAAAGGCCGCCTCGGATGGACATCCAGGTAAAATTGTCGTTCAAATCGTATGAAAAACTCGATGTCTTGGCTCCAAATAGCTGTAGTTTCTCTCTGTTTTTTGCTCAATTTCAATGATGGTATTGACGTTTTGCTTGTTTCCTTTGCCGGAGAGCATATCATGAAGGAGTGGGGCCTGAATAACGTAGAACTTGGTTACGTATTTTCGGCGGGTTTAGCGGGGATGACGGCGGGCTGTTTTGTGTTAGCACCACTGGGAGATCAATGGGGCCGGCGCAAAATCTTTTTAGGTTCTTTGTTTTTCATTAGTGTGGGCATGTTGCTAATTTATTTTGCTCCATCGCTGACGTGGATATTGGTTTTTAGATTCATCACAGGTCTAGGCATCGGCGGGATCCTTCCTAATTTAGCGACGGTTGCCTCCGAGTTTTCCACCGATAAAACCCGCGATTTCAATGTGGGGATTGTGCAAGGAGGGTGGCCATTGGGCGCGATTTTAACTGGTTTTGTGGTGGCCTGGGGGTTTCCGCTTTTAGGCTGGCGCGCGACCTTTCTGATTGCGAGTGCATTCTCGTTTGCGCTTTTACTCTTAGTCTATTTCTTCCTGCCAGAATCCCCAGTGTTCGTGCCGGAATCGAAACAAAATCAGACTAAGCTGAAAGAACTTTTTACCCCAGCATACAGAACCTCCACATTCTTACTTTGGGCGGCTATTTTCTTCGGTTTTTTGACTTTATACACCTTGATCAGCTGGGTGCCTACGCTCGCCAAACAATCCGGCATGCCTTTCGAGCTCGCCACCTACGTGGGGATGACCTTGAATTTTGGGGCCTTTACAGGCGTTTTTGTGATGGGTTTAGCGATTAGTCAAATTGGCATCAAGAAAACAATGACTCTTTTCTTCATCATCGCCTTTGTGTTGATGAATTTTTATGGAAATGTGAAGTTAGATTATGTGATAAACCTGATATTGGTCTTCTTCATCGGTTTTTTAGTGCAAGGCGGATTTAATAGTTTCTATCCAGCCGCAACGCGCATTTACCCAGCAGCGATACGTTCGACAGGGGTGGGATTAGCGATGGGGGCGGGCCGTTTTGGAGCGATTTTGGGACCCACCGTCTTTGGCTTACTCACAGATAGTGGGATGTCCGTGGCAGATCGCTTTCTGATTTTCTCACTTCCTATGTTGTTGGCTGTTTTTTTGCTGCATAAAATCAAGAGCAATGAACTCAGCTAAACAGAAAAAGGCGAACCACTGGTCCGCCTTTTTACCCCTTAATCTTTCACTATAATTCGTTGATGTTGGGTAATTAGTTCATAGCCACGATATCGCGCTTCACTTCCGTTTTAATGGTAAACGACTTAGAAGAGATCACGTTTTTACGCATGTCTAACACGACCATACGGTAGTTCCCGTCAGATAATCCCGCTAAATTGAACAATTTTTGCGATACGATTCCTTCCTTGTGAATCTCGTTGTTTTCACCATCGTAGATAACGACCGTGGCCCCTGCTTTAACAGACACCATATATTTTAATTTACCTACAGATTCGATGTTCACGGGAAGGGTTAATTCTGCTGCATTAGCGGCAGAAACGACAAACAGGCTGGCTGCGAATAAAAGGGCAGCAAATGTGTACTTTTTCATAATGCTTGATTTTAATAAACGTAGGCGGAATGATTTCCGTTTGTTGTCTCAAAACTAGGCGTTTCAAATTATCTGCAAATTAAATTCACGTTAATTTTCACTTTTCTAAGAAAGTTCTTCTATAAAAAATGCAAAAACTTGAAATTGTGCAATAAATCAGAGTAGAAAAGTGAAAATTTATTTGAAAAATCTCAATGTTATCTAATTATTAAGAAAAACAGTGTCTATTTAACAAATAGATAACAAAAGCCTAACAATGGCTTAACCACATCGGATTGGGTGAAATATAATTTTGGGACATGATTAAATCACGTAACATATTATATCACACCAATTCTATCATGAATTCATTTAAGCACCAATTTATCCTATTATTATTCCCTCTTTTCTCTTTCGCACAAGTTCAAGTTTCAGGAGTAGTTAAGTCTTCTAAGGAAACCTTAGTAGGCGTAACTGTTTGGTTAAAAAATCCATCAACAGGTAAAAATCAAGGAGCGTCCACAGATATCGATGGAAAGTTTACCTTTGCAAACGTGGCTCCAGGAACTTATACGTTAAGTTCAAGTTATGTAGGATTTAAAGAGTACAACAACCCTGCTTTTAAGGTAGGCTCAGAAGCTCTTGCCGTTACGATAGAATTAGAAGAAGACAGTAAGTTACTCGCGGATGTTGTCGTAAAGACTGTCGCAAAGAAAGAAACAGCCACAGCCTTAATCAATACGCTGAAATCTAGTTTCATTGTGGCTGATGGTTTATCCATTGAGTCTATTAAGAAAACACCCGATAGAAATGTAAGTGATGCGTTGAAGCGTGTGAGTGGTGTTACTATCCAAAATGACAAATTCGTATTAGTGCGTGGTTTAGCGGATCGTTATAATTCTGCTCTATTAAACAAGACGCAATTGCCTTCCACGGAGCCGGATCGTCGTGCCTTTTCATTTGACATTATCCCTACTTCTTTAATTGATAATATAATCATTAATAAGGGGGCAGCCGCTAACTTGCCTGGCGATTTTGCGGGTGGTTTAGTTCAAATTACTACTAAAGAAGTTTCAGGTGATTTTGCTTCTGCTTCATTAGGTGTGAGCTATGGGTCACTTTCGACTTTCCAAGACTTTAAATTAATCGAGTCCGTTGCTTTCCCTTCTGCGTTCCCTTCTACCAATACATTTAGAATCAGCGGTAACGGAGATAAGCGTGCCTATACAAAATTGATTAATTCTCCAGGTATTACTGAATCGTCGAGCATCCCGAATATCAATGGAAGTGTCTCTTTCGGTCTGAAAAAAAACAATTGGAATGTATTATTCAGCTCCACGGCTAGAAATACTTTTTCTTCTAATACAACAGAACGGATTGACTACCTATCTTCTACAGATTTAGCGTACAAATACAAGGATATTAACTTCTCGCAAACGAAGTCCTTGAGTGGCTTATTGAATGTGGTTTATTTGGGACAAAACCGTTACAGCTGGAAAACCCTAGCGAATTACCAAACTGAAGATTATTTCCTGAATAGAACAGGAGAGAACTACGATAACGTACAAAATATCTATAGTAATTCATCGAATGCCATTCGTAAAATGGTGGTTAATACGCAGTTCGACGCTAAGATTAAGACATGGGATTTGAACATAGGATATAACTTAATGCTTCGCGATCAACCAGACTACCGCGTAAACCCAACAGCCTCTTACTTGAATTCAGGGAATCCTTATTTGACTGCATGGAGAGATACTTATCGTTTCTGGAGTGTGATGGATGAAAATTCAGGAAATGCAGCAGTGAATAAGTCATTTGGCGATATTAAAGTAGGTGCCGGTTATTTAAAGAAATACAGAAATTTCAAGGCGCGTGTTTTCCGTTATGAGACGATTGACATGTTAGGCGAAATCACGAATAATACGGATCGTTATACGGCTGATTTCGACTTAGCGAATGGATATGTGATGTATGAAAAAGAAATGGGCTTGCTGAAGTTAAATACCGGGTTAAGAACAGAATATAACATTTTTAACATCGGAACAGCTGATTTTAGTGGTCAAAAAGTTAACGTAAAGCGCGAATATTTAGACCTATTGCCTTCTCTTAACCTAACGTATTCTACCACAGAAAAAACAAAGTGGAGAACATCGCTTAGCAAAACTTTAGCTAGACCAGAATTCCGTGAGGTAGCGAACTTTGCTTACTATGACTTCGTTCGTAACGCTCAGTTATTAGGTAATAAGGATTTGGAAAAATCGGATATCTATAACCTAGATTTCAAATGGGAATTATACCCAAAAACAGGAGAAATATTCTCATTAGGTGTTTTTGGAAAGAAATTCATCAAGCCTATCGAGCAAATTGTAGCGGATGGATCCGTTCCATCAAACTTGGCATTGACGTACACGAACCCTCCTTCAGCTCTTGTATATGGTCTTGAAATGGAATTCAGAAAGGAATTGAATTCTTGGTTAGATCTTTATTCTAATATGGCTTTCATTCAATCGGAGGTAGAAGTGAATGGAGTGAAGCGTCAGTTACAAGGTCAATCAAACTATGCTTTGAATGGTGGTTTAAACTTTCATAAAGGGAAAAATACCATCAACTTAACTTATAACCGAGTAGGTGATCGCATCGCTTCTGTAGGTTTCCAAGGTTATCCAGACATTTTTGAAAATTCAAGAGACGTAATTGATATCGTTTTCTTAAGAAAATTTAGTAAAGGAGAAATCAAATTGGCGGTGAGCGATATTCTAGCACAGCCTACTGTTTTCTACCAAAAGCCTTCACGTGATTTAATTAAAACAAACAACGAAACATCTGTTTCACTCACCGTTAATTACAATTTCTAACATGAAAAAATTACTAGTTATCGTAGCAGCTTTAGCAACATTTGGCTGTTCAAAGGATTTAGGTGGCGATGTTGCACCTATTAATGTTCCCTCTACCACGACTTTAAGTGGAAACATTACAGCTACTACTACCTTAACCGCGGATAAGGAATGGACCTTAAAAGGATACGTTTATGTGACGGACGGAGCTACCCTAATTATTCAGCCTGGTACTGTTATCAAAAGTGATATTTCCGAAAAAGGTGCTTTATGTATCGAAAGAGGTGCAAAAATTCAAGCAGAAGGAACGGCAACTAAGCCTATCGTCTTTACTTCTGGTAAACCAGCTGGAGAGCGTGCTCCTGGAGATTGGGGTGGAATTGTCATCTTAGGTAGAGCAAAAACAAATCGCACATCTGAGCCTACAATTGAAGGTGGTATTGGACGTGCATATGGTGGTACAGATAACGAAGATAATAGTGGTGTGATGAAGTATGTGCGTATTGAATACGCTGGTGTTGCTGCTTTACCTAACTCTGAAATCAATGCGTTGACATTTGGTGCTGTAGGAAGCAAGACAATCATCGAAAATGTCCAAACAATCTATGCGAATGATGACGCTTTTGAATTTTTTGGAGGAACGGTTTCCCCTAAGTATCTGTATGCCTATGCAACAGCGGATGATGATTTTGATTTTGACTTTGGTTACACGGGTAAAGTATCCTTCTCTATTTCAAGACGTGATCCTGCTTTCGTAGATACGGGAGATGCGGGGAATGGAATTGAATGTGATAATGATGGTACGGGTTCTGTTGCGACTCCGTTCACACGCCCTGTACTTGATAACATGACACTTATTGGGCCAAATAATGCAGCGGCACTATCTAACCATAATTTAGCGATGCGCTGGAGACGCGCAACGCAATTTGAAGTAAGTAATTCTACATTCATCGGATACATGAAAGGTGGATTTAGCTTAGAAAGTAACGAAACAGCACAAGCCTATAAGGATGGAGTTTCAACTTTCAAGAATAATAAAATTGGTACTTATACGCCTAATGCAGCTTTGAACTTTATCAGTAAGTCAGCGGTCATTACCTCTGCTGATGTTAAGACTAAAGCGCTAGCAGACGGAAATACAGAAATTGAATCGACTGATGCTGAGATCTCTAAATTGGAAAAACCAAGCTGGACTACTGGTTGGACTCGTTTCCCAGTGAAGGGTCAATAAGAAAATATATTGGTGTAATACAGAAAATGCCGAGGAGATTCTCCTCGGCATTTCTTGTTTATTTATTCCAAAATATTATTCTAATTATTTGTCTAACTTAGCTTCGCCTTTTAAACTATGCTATGATACGATTTCTACTTTTTTTTCTTCTTAGTTCTTCATGCATTTTAGCCCAACAAATTAATTCCGATGCGCGCGTCATTGTCATCACCACCGATGGTTACCGTTGGCAAGAAGTTTTTAATGGTATTGATACCTCCATTGTCAAAATCAAGCGTTTTCATCATGGGGACTCTGCCCGTTTAATTCAGCAGTATTATGCGCCTACTTTGGCAGAGAGACGCACTAAATTAATGCCTTTCTTCTGGGGCAAATTAGCTTCTTCTGGTCAAATTCATGGGAATAGAGCTGCTGGAAGCCTGGTAGACAATGCGAATCCCTATTGGTTTTCTTATCCTGGATATAGCGAAATTTTAACAGGTCAGGTGGATACTTTGGTGAATTCTAATGACTACAAACCTAATCCTAATACTAATTTTTTTGAATACCTGAACTCCTTGCCAGCATTCAAAGGTAAGGTGGCTGCATTTGGAGCTTGGGATGCTTTTGACCGTATTATGAATGAGAAAAGAGCTGGTTTCCCAGTCGTTAATGGCTTCGATTCCTATCCGGAATTAGAGAAGGATCAAGAGATGAAGATGCTGGCTAAGATGTTGAAAGAATCGTTTAAGCCGTTTGGTATGGCAGAATCATTAGATGTATTTACGCATTTTAAGGCCATGCACTATTTGAAAACGAATAAGCCCAAAGCCCTGTATATTTCTTATGGTGAAACGGATGAATTTGCACACGAGGGAGCATACAATCATTACCTAGATGCAGCACATCAATTTGATGCTTGGGTTAGCGAAATATGGGATTTTGTAAATTCAGATCCAGATTTCAGAGGTAAAACCACCTTGTTAATTACAACAGATCATGGCCGCGGAGACGCAATTAAAACGCAATGGACTTCCCACGGGGAAAGCGTAAAGGATTGTTACCAGATTTGGTATGCGATGATAGGGGCGAACGTTCCTGCATTAGGCGAAGTTAAATCGAAAGAACAGGTTTATCAAAAAGATTTAATTCACAAGGTAGCCAAAGCGATGGGCGTCTCTTTTAAGAGTGAATTAAAATAGGGATTTAACAATTCCTTAACACGTGTTTTTAAATTGTCTCTTACCTTAGAGTAAATATATTTTACCGTCAATTGGCTATGTTCGGATTAGATCCTACTTTGTTTTTCTTGCTCTGTTTTTGCTTGGTAGCAGCTTGCGCATTTGAGTTTGTGAATGGTTTTCATGATACGGCTAATGCTGTTGCAACAGTTATATATACGCACTCGCTGCGTCCAACTCAAGCTGTCGTTTGGTCAGGATTTATGAACTTTCTGGGGTTGTTAACAGGTGGTGTAGGGGTGACGATGAGTATTATAGGATTGCTTCCCACTGAGTTGCTCGTTGATACGAACGTATATCATTCGATGGCAATGGCCCTTTCTTTGTTAATTTCAGCGATTTTATGGAACCTCGGGACTTGGTATTTAGGCATTCCTGCTTCTAGTTCGCATACTTTGATTGGTTCGATTATTGGCATAGGGGTGGGACACGCGCTTTTACCTGAAGATTCGAACAAAGGAATTGCTGCCTTGAATTGGGATAAAGTCATTGAAATAGGACAAGCATTATTGCTTTCTCCTTTGTTTGGGTTTGCCTTAGCGATCATTTTAATGTATATCTTAAAAAAGACGATTACGAATAAGGAAATCTTCAAAGAGCCCAAAAAGAAGTCACCTCCACCCATGTGGATCCGCTCTTTATTAATCGCCACTTGTACGCTAGTTTCGTTTTTTCATGGCCGTAATGATGGCCAAAAAGGAATTGGACTAGTAATGGTCATTTTAATCGCTTTCCTGCCAGGTTATTTTGCCATTAATACGACATTGGATATGCAAATGGTAAAATCTAGTCTTGCAACGGTGCAAACTATATCTGCAAAGATTGATACGATTCCATTATCAGCTAAAGAACGCGACGGCTTAGCACAATTGAAGAAATCATCAGTTGATTTATCCGTTATCACAGCTCAAAATTTAAATCCATCTACACTTTCTACGGATCAAAAATTTGCTATTCGCAAAGCAGCATTGACCATTAATAAATTCTCTAAAAAATTAATTGAAAGTGAATCAGTGGCACTTTCAGAAAATGATAAAGTAGCTTGGAAAAAAGCAACAGCGGGCTCTAAAGCTCCTTTCTTTACATTTGGCGCCTCTTCGAGCACCGGTATGGCAGGCGTCACTGATTTTGCTCCTAACTGGGTGATGTGGATGGTCGCTCTTTCCTTGGGACTTGGAACCATGATTGGATGGAAGCGAATCGTGGTTACCATTGGTGAGAAAATCGGCAAAGACCATTTAACCTATGCACAAGGCGCATCTGCAGAATTGATTGCATCATTAACTATTGGATTAGCAACTGCTTACAAATGGCCAGTAAGTACGACTCACGTATTAAGTTCTGGCATCGCGGGAACTATGGTCGCACAAAGAGGTATTAAAAATCTTCAAGGAGGAACGGTGAAAAGTATTGTATTAGCTTGGGTGTTAACCTTACCCGTTACCATCATTCTTTCTGCATTGTTATTCCTATTCTTCCGTTGGATTACGGGATAGATTAGTTAGAATATAATTGCTGAATATAATTATAGGTAAATCCTGGAGAAGTGGTAACGCCTTTTCCTCCCATACCATTTACGATATGTATAACTTGTTCAATCGTTTTGGTGTAAACTTCTGCATGTTTAGCCTCTAGGTAGTGTCCTATCCAATTAGCGTCTAAATCCCAAGAATCAAGCGTCACTATTTTTTTAGCTTCTTTTATTATTAATTCATTGATTTCAGCACTTATTTCATAACCTAATGGCGCCTCATCTCCAGCTGAAATATATTCGTGAGAATCCCCTAGAATAATAGATCCATCTTCTGCTTGTTTTAATAAAATGTGGATTCCTTTGGATTGAAGTATTTTCTGTTCCTCTGAAGTCTTTAGTTTTGCATAAGACGGACAGGATTTAAAACTTTCATATCTCCTGATAGAAAGTCCTGTCAATAAATTGGCACTGAATTGTGCTCTTTGCGGAACTAAACGCATCATCTGTAGTTTACAGATTCTTAAATCTACCGTAGGATAATGTTCTGGTAATAAAAACTGGGTGTCATGTCCATTGGCTAAAATGACATGGTCCCCCCAAAACGTTTGTTTTTTAGAGGTACCTATCATGGCTATTCCTCGCTTTTTCTCAACTGAAATAACGGGGCAAGAAGAATGGTAGTGTAGTCCCATGTGTTTTATTAAAAACGCTCTCAATTGATGTACTAACAATACGGGGTTGATAGACGCCTCATCAGGAAAATACAATCCACCTTTAACATAGTCTTTTTGTAGGGAAGGATTTTTTTCTATGGCAGCTTTAGCAGAGAAAACGGTTGAGGCGTATTCTAGGGACTGAAACTGAATAGCCATTTCTTCTAGTATAGCCATTTCTTGCTCGTCTGATGCGATATACCAAGAGCCATTTTTGGCCAATGAAATGGCAGATTCTTCCTGTAGTTCTTTGTATATTTTGAGCGATTTTCTACCTATTGGAAACCATGTGTCTACTGATTGTCCAGAAGGAATAATTTGGCCAAAATTGCGTATGCTAGCTTCATGTGGCTGACTATCTTTTTCTAATAAAAGTACAGATTTGCCTTTTTTTAACGCGTGGTAGGCACAGAAAGTACCGATTATTCCTCCTCCAACAATAATTAAATCGTATTTTCTATTTTTGATCATTTGAGAGCTATTTTAACATCCTCTTGTGAACATCAAGGCTGCTTCGTTTCTATCAAAAATAGTATCTACATATTAACTAGATGTTAAGCCTATTTCATCAAATTATTATGAATTTTAGGAATGAGACTAAATGAAAAAAGGCAGGGAATCCTGCCTTTTAAACTTTAAATGGGGTATTAATTATTTTTTTGGCTTGGCAGCACGTGCTCTAGGCTTGGCCTTCGTAACAGTAGCTGGTGTTGAAGCTTTTGCAGGGCTTTCTTTTGCGATAAGCGCTGCCAATAATTTTGCTTTTGCTATTTTTTTAGCTTCCTTTTCTTTCTTTTTAGCTTCTTTCTGCGCTTTCTTTTTGGCTTCTTTCTCAGCTTTATGCTTCGCTTTTGCCTTTTCTTTCTCTTGATCTGCGATTAGCTTACTATATTTTTTAACTACCGCAGTGATGGACTTTTCTGTCTCGTTGAGTACTTTCTTGGCATTTTTTTCAGTCAATCCTTTCAGTTTTGGAAGAATTGCCTGAACTAATTGGTCGGTTAATTTTTTATTATCCTCACTCATTGTATTGGGATTATAGTGTTGTGGCCAAACTTATATAAAGATTTCAGGAAATGAAACTTAAATGCATTAAGATTTAATCAAATACAGAAAATTTAATATTGCATTTTGAAATGATTAATAATTACGTAACATTCAATTAACAATTCCTTAACATTGGATTTAATTGCTCTGACTATTTTTGCATTGCAATTAGCACCAATATAAACCTTTTATAATGTTCGGATTAGACCCAACGCTCGTATTTCTACTGTTTTTCTGCCTTTTTGCTGCCTGTGCCTTTGAATTCGTAAACGGATTCCACGACACAGCAAACGCAGTTGCCACCGTTATTTATACTCATTCATTGCAGCCCACTCAAGCAGTTGTTTGGTCCGGTTTCATGAACTTCTTGGGCTTACTTACTGGAGGTGTTGGCGTAACGATGAGTATAATTGGCCTCCTGCCCACGGAGCTCCTCATGGATTCTGACGTGTACCACTCCATGGCGATGGCATTAGCTTTATTACTTTCTGCTATTCTTTGGAATGTGGGTACTTGGTATTTTGGTATCCCTGCTTCTAGCTCACATACGTTGATCGGTTCAATAATAGGTATTGGTGTTGGTCATGCGCTTTTGCCAGAGGCTTCTAACAAAGGAATTTCCTCTATTAATTGGGACAAGGCAATAGAGATCGGCCAAGCCCTGTTACTTTCCCCTCTTTTTGGTTTTGCTGCGGCTATTATATTGATGTATATCTTGAAGAAGACAGTTAAAAATAAAGAGATCTTCAAAGAGCCGAAGAAAAAGTCACCTCCTCCCATGTGGATTCGTGCGATTTTAGTTACAACATGTACTTTAGTTTCATTCTTTCATGGTCGTAATGATGGTCAAAAGGGTATCGGCCTTGTCATGGTTATCTTAATTGCTTTCTTACCAGGGTACTTTGCTGTCAATACAAACCTTGACTTGGTACAAGTGAAAGAAAGTTTAACTACCCTGCAAACAATTACAGCTAAAATTGATACTATTCCTTTATCTGAGAAAGAACGGGAGAGTTACCATAAGTTAGTGAAGTCATCAACGGCGTTAAATTCAATTATTAACTCTGGAGTTACACCAAAGACTTTAACAACTACGCAAAAGTTCGACATTCGTAACGCCGCTTTGACCATCAATAAGCAATCGAAGAAATTATTAGAGAGCGAATCTGTGGCTTTATCTTCAGGAGATAAAAAAGCATTAAAGAAAGCTACGCAGGGTGACAAAGCGCCATTCTTTAGTTTTGGAAATTCCTCTTCATCTGGAATTGCTGGAGTAACGGATTTCGCACCAGCTTGGGTTATGTGGATGGTAGCCCTATCACTAGGATTAGGAACAATGGTGGGATGGAAGCGAATTGTTGTGACAATCGGCGAGAAAATCGGTAAAAATCATTTAACCTATGCGCAAGGTGCTTCAGCAGAATTGATTGCTTCCTTGACGATTGGTTTAGCAACTGCTTACAAGTGGCCAGTTTCTACAACGCACGTGTTGTCATCAGGTATTGCGGGTACGATGGTAGCTTCGAGGGGAATTAAAAATCTACAAGGAGGAACCGTCAAAAGCATTGTATTAGCTTGGGTTTTAACTTTGCCAGTGACAATTATTTTATCTGCTACCTTATTCGTTTTATTCCGCTGGATAGCAGCATAGTAAGATTCAATGGGGGATATTAAGTCCCCCTTATTTCAAACACCAATATATCATGAAAAAAAATCTTCTCCTGACAGGAGTCTTGGCTTGCCTTTGCCTAATTTCTGCACAGGCTCAAACAGCTCCAGCCCCTAAAAAGTGGTATGACTCTTTCTCCATTCGTGGCTATGCCCAAGTTCGCTATAATCGACTTTTTGAAACCAATCCTAATTTAAAATCCGAACAAGGAGATCGAAGTATTGGCGATAATGGTGGATTTTTTATTCGTCGGATGCGGATCATTTTCAGTGGTCAAATTAATGAGCGAGTTTACTTTTATGTTCAGCCAGATTTTGCGAGTAGTGCATCCTCTACCTCTCTACACTTTGGACAATTAAGAGATGCTTACTTTGATTTAGGATTAGATGCAAAAAATGAATTCCGTTTTAGACTAGGTCAAAGCAAGGTTCCTTTTGGCTTTGAAAATATGCAATCTTCTCAGAATCGTTTACCATTAGATCGCAATGATGCCTTAAATAGTGCAGTTTCAAATGAACGAGATTTAGGAGTATTCTTCTACTGGGCACCCTCATCAGTTCGTAAATTATATTCTTCATTAGTAGCAGATGGATTAAAAGGCTCTGGAGACTATGGTGTTTTTGGTTTTGGCGCATACAATGGTCAAACTGCTAACAAACCTGAATTAAACGATGCCCCCCATATTGTTGCAAGGCTAACCTATCCGGTACAAATAAAAAATCAAATTATCGAGGCAGGTATTCAAGGCTATTCAGGTCAATGGGTAATGGCGGCCGATCAATTGAGCGCCGGAGTAAAAGTAAATGCTGATAAAGCCTACCTTGACGAGCGATATGCTGCTACATTTGTATTGTATCCAAAGCCATTTGGAATACAAGCTGAATACAATGTAGGAACAGGTCCAGAATTTAATAAGGCAACTGACGCTATTGAAAACCAGAAGTTATCAGGAGGCTATATTACAGCATCCTACAAGCTTGATTTGAAAAAGCATATCTTGATCCCATTCGTGCGTGTTCAGCATTACCAAGGGGGTAAGAAACACGAATTAGATGCACGCAGTTATCGCGTAGATGAAACAGAGGTAGGTTTAGAATGGCAACCGAATAAAAACTTTGAGTTAGTCGCCATGTACACCATGTCCACTCGCAGGTCCGAGGATTTTAAATTACAGGAAAACTTGCAATCAGGGAATATGCTTCGTTTGCAGGCACAGGTTAATTTCTAATAGAAAAAGGCCAGCTATTTAGCTGGCCTTTCTTAATTACCTCGACCAGCGGAATCTCCGTCTGCCTAGCATGCCAGATAAACCGGTTCCTTGGTTTTCTCTGAAGTTCGCCACATAAACCGGCTGCGCAATGAGATCACTTAAATGTCCCGCCATTAAACGCTGCGATTGCGAAACCCATTCCTGGTATTGCTCTTTTACGGTAACGTGAGTGGGTAAGTAGTTCTTGAATATGCTTAGATCAAAAGTCGAAGCTCCGATTCCAGCCCCAGATAATTCTCCGTCATAAGCATTAATCATTTGTTCGATGTGATTAGGCACTGGAACCATCATCGCTGGTTTGCCTAAATACATCGCCTCTGCAACAGATTCAAAACCGGCCGTAGAAATCAAGCCCGCGCATTCCGTCATTTTGGCCAAATAATTCTCCGCATCAATCGGATGAAAAGTCAATGAGTCAGAATAGTGATACGTCTCTTTGCGCGCTGGATTATCCCAAAAGCAATCCAATTTTACCTCTGGATTCGCGTTTGACCACGCCATGATATCTTCTGATAAACGGAAGTGAGTCAAATAAGCTAACCAACGCTCTCCCTTTTTCGGTACGATGTTTTTTACTTGCTGGCGTAACAGGGGAGGAACTACTTCTATTTTCGCGTCGTTATCAATAGGGCGGAAAGATAAGCCCAACAGCTTTTTCGAACCGATCGACGTGATCAGCGTATTCATATTTAATAGAATACGGTCGATCTTCTTCTCTGAAATGCTCTCGAAGTTCTTGTTTAATAACAAGTACTGATGACCCACAGACATCGTTGGGATTTTAGATCCTGATTTCAGTTTATACAAACCTGTAATGGACTCGTAGAAGTTTACGATTCCATCTGGCTGCAATGCTTCGATGAACGCTTCTAATTGCGTGGCACTTTTCCAAAAGGTCTTGAAATTCGTAAATGCCTGAGCTGCTGTTTTAAATAGCTGCACGGATTTACCATTTCCGAAAATAATGGAAGGACTCTCATACTGTAGTAATGGAGTTTCTCCAATAAAATCGAGGAAAAAAGCAGGTATTTTTCTGCCTCTAAAGGAACCTACGGCGTAACCAATCACTTCGTGACCCGCCTCGCGCGCAATTTGAGTAAATGAAATCGCCTGCGTTAAATGTCCGCGACCTTCTCCTTGTACGGTAAATATGAATTTGCCCATCTTATACGGTAATTGCCTCTCCTAAAATTTCGGTTAACTCTGCTTTTAAATTATAAAGTGGGAATTCGATGATTTGCCATTCCCCTTGGTGTGTTTCCACTAAGGCCGTCAATGATTCAACCCAATCTCCGGAATTCATGTACGCGATTCCGTCGATCATTTTGATTTCTGCCTTGTGAATATGGCCACAGATAATGCCATCAGCGCCTTTGGCCTTCGCTAACTCCGCTAGTTTCTCCTCAAAATCTGAGATGAAATTCACCGCCGCCTTCACTTTTTGCTTAATCACCTGTGAAAGGGAATAATAAGGCTTTCCTTGCCAGCTGCGGTATTGATTATACCATTTATTTAGCCACAACAAGAAGGTGTAGCCAATGTCGCCTAAATAGGCTAGCCATTTCATTTGGCTGGTAATGCTGTCGAAAATATCGCCGTGAGTGATGAAGTATTTCTTGCCAAAACTCTTCAACATATAGTCTTGGCGGATCGAAAACTGCTTTCCAATTTTTAATGGAAGCACTTGATCTAAGAAATCATCATGATTTCCGCGCAAATAAATCACCTCTGTATCCCACTTGTCCATCATCTTTAACACACAACGGAAAAAAGCCGTGTGCTTCTTCTTCCAGCTGCCGCCTTTTTTCAGTTGCCAGCCGTCGATGATATCGCCGTTTAAGATAAGTTGGTGGCACGAATGTGCGCGTAAGAATTCGTTTACCTCGGCTGCTTTAGCTCCCTTGCTCCCTAAATGCAAGTCTGAGATAACGATTGTTTTGTAGGTGGGTTGAGAAGGATAGCCCATTTTTGCCTATTTGGTTTACCAAAAATAGACTATCCATTTAATCTCCCTATTACGAAAATATTACGCTATGGTTAAATCTACCAAACCATAGGCACCTCAATTAACAACACCTTCGTGCCCGCTGTTGAAGCCTTTACCTCGATAGTATCCGTTTGCGAAATCCCGATCGCATCTCTGCGTCCCAAATTTTCCCCAGCCACTTCGATTCCGCCTTCAATCACAAAGACAAAAGCCCCTTGTTGTGCCCCGTGCAGCGCATAGCGCAGACTTTCGCCTTCATTTATTTCAGTAATATTGAAATAGGTATCTTGATTTACCTGTAATGAATCAATATCCGTTCCCAGTGGAGAAACCACGGTCTTCCACTGTCCCTTAAAATCTGCTGGATTGTAGCTGCGTTGATCATAGCGGGGCGTGATATTTTTCAGCTTGGGCATGACCCAGATTTGGAACAATTCCAAAGCTTCGGTTTGGCTTGCATTAAACTCTGAATGGTAAATCCCAGAACCCGCAGACATAATCTGCACATCTCCTGCATTAATAATGCCATTCGTCCCCATCGAATCCTCATGCGCCACCGCTCCTTTCATCGGAATGGTCACAATTTCCATATTATCATGCGGATGTTTGCCAAAACCCATTCCTGGGGCAATGTTATCGTCATTCAGCACGCGAAGCGCACCAAAATGGATTCTAGCTGGATTATAATAGCCAGCAAAGCTAAAACTAAAAGCGGTTTTCAACCAGCCGTGATCGGCGGTTCCGCGGGAAGAGGCAGGGTGTAGTTCGGTTTTCATAAGGGTAGTCGCCTTCGGCTTAGTCACTGCTTACGCAGTTTAGTCGTCACTGTGTGACTTAGTCCGGAGGTTAAAAGTTTATTTACACAAATATCATTTCTTTCTTTTCCCCCAACAAAAAAGTCGGAACAATTGTTCCGACTCCTTTATGTATAGTACTTTTTTACTCCGGACTCAGTTCCTTCGGACTGCCGCACAGCGGCTCCCTTCGGACTCTTTCCCTCCGGACAATCGACTATAGATATTGATTAGCGTTCGTTGCGTTCAAGTCTTCGAAAGCTGTTTTTAAACGAGCTACTAAAGTCTCTTCGCCCTTGCGTAACCAAACACGTGGGTCATAGTATTTTTTGTTCGGAGAATCCTCACCTGTTGGGTTACCGATTTGGCCTTGTAAATAGGCTTCGTTTGCTTTGTAGAATCCTAAGATACCTTCCCAGAACGCCCATTGCGTATCTGTATCGATGTTCATTTTGATCGCACCATAAGATAATGCTTCACGGATTTCTTCGCGAGATGAACCAGAACCTCCGTGGAATACGAAGTTGATAGGCTTCTCAGCCGTTAAGCTATATTTTTCTTTGATGAATTCTTGAGAGTTCTTCAAGATGATTGGTTGCAATTTCACGTTACCTGGCTTGTAAACTCCGTGTACGTTACCGAATGCCGCAGCGATGGTGAAACGGTGAGAGATTTTGGACAATACTTCATAAGCATACGCCACCTCTTCCGGTTGTGTATATAATTTAGAGGAATCTACATCTGAGTTATCCACGCCATCTTCCTCACCACCTGTAACACCTAATTCGATTTCTAGCGTCATGCCCATTTTAGACATACGCTCTAGATATTTCGCGCAGATTTCTAAGTTTTCTTCCAAAGGCTCTTCAGACAAATCAATCATGTGAGAAGAGAACAAAGGTTGTCCTGTCTCAGCGAAGAATTTCTCGCCAGCATCTAATAGACCGTCGATCCAAGGCAATAATTTTTTCGCGCAGTGGTCTGTGTGCAAAACCACTTGAACACCGTATGCTTTCGCCATTTGGTGAACATGGTAAGCGCCAGAGATGGAACCAGCAATCGCTGCTGCTTGATTCTCGTTAGAAAGAGACTTTCCAGCGTAGAAAATACCACCACCGTTAGAAAATTGGATGATAACAGGAGAATTCACTGCTTTCGCTGCTTCTAATACTGCATTTACAGTATCTGTACCAGTTACGTTAACCGCTGGTAAAGCGAATTGATTTTTCTTAGCGATTTCAAATAACTCTTGAACCGCATCTCCGTGCAACACTCCTGTTTGATTGGATAAACTTGACATAATGCTTTTTTTTCTTGGGAAATAAATAAAAACTGCCTGATTTTCAGCAACTAAAGGTCAAAAATACAAATAATTATTGATTTTTCGAGGGGTGGGAGTGGAAAGTCACGACTGCGTCGTTTAGTCATCGCTGCGCGAAATAGTCCGGAGGGACTGAGTCCGAAGTCCAGAGGCTTTTTAATCTACTATTCACCATACCCTCGGACTATTTCCCTTCGGACTATTTGACTAATTGCTTGATTTTCAAAATATTTTTAACCCATCTATTGTTTGTATTATTTTTTTTCCTACCTTTGCACTCCCGTTCGACAAACGCAGTTTTTTATTCAGAGAGAGGTTGGCAGAACTTCCCGAATTTATTTAAAACACATAAAATGCATGTCAAACAGGTCTTAAATCGAGGAAAGCTTGATTTTTGTGTTAGAACTGGTATTGATTGATGACCGTTGAATGCCCAGCCCATTGATTAAATATTAAGCTACACAAGGTGTTTTTTCGCTGTTATCCACAGCGGGTTCATCTTGTCGCCTTATACCAATTCTGCTTTTTTTATTGTTTAGATTCCTATATCACTCTCGGTTGAGGGATGATTTTGAATAAAAGTCTTACAACAAGCCACGGTAGCCTTGTAAGCATATTTATATTTTAAATATTAACATATTATGTCAGGAATTATTGGTAAAAAAGTCGGTATGACTAGCCTATACATGGAAGACGGTAAAGCTGTTCCATGTACGCTAATTGAAGCCGGTCCTTGTGTGGTTACACAAGTGAAAACTGTAGAGAAAGAAGGCTATAACGCTGTTCAAATCGGCTATGGTGAGAAAAAAGAAAAGCACACAACAAAATCTTTGTTGGGTCACTTCAAGAAAGCAAATACTACTCCCAAAAAGAAATTGGTAGAATTTCGCACGTTTGAGCAACCTCTTGCATTAGGGGATGTTTTAACGGTTGAAATGTTAGAGGTAGACACTTACGTTGACGTAGTGGGTACTTCTAAAGGTAAAGGTTTCCAGGGTGTTGTTAAGCGTCACGGATTTGCCGGTGTGGGCGGTCAAACTCACGGTCAGCATAACCGCGGTCGTCACCCAGGTTCAATTGGTGCGTGTTCATTCCCATCTCGTGTATTCAAAGGCTTACGCATGGCGGGTCGTACAGGTGGTAATCGTGTAAAGGTTCAAAACTTACAAGTTTTGAGAATCTATCCAGAGAAAAACTTAGTAGTAGTTTCTGGATCAGTACCTGGAGCTAAGAACTCATACGTAATCATTGAAAATTAAAAATTGGGCCTAGCCTAAACAATAGACATTCTGAAACATGGAATTATCAGTATATAACATAGCAGGAAAAGATACCGGAAAGAAAATTACTCTTTCGGATGAAATCTTTGGTATCGTTCCTAACGAGCATGTGGTTTACTTAGATGTGAAGCAATATTTAGCTAACCAACGTCAAGGAACTCACAAAGCGAAAGAGCGTGCAGAAGTTTCTCGCTCGACTCGCAAGATTAAGAAACAAAAAGGTACGGGTGGTGCACGTGCAGGTTCAATGAAATCTCCTTTGATGAAAGGTGGTGGACGTATCTTCGGACCACGCCCACGTGATTACCACTTCAAATTGAATAAGAAAGTGAAAGCATTGGCTCGCCAATCAGCTTTAGCTGCTAAAGCTCAAAGTGGAGATATCGCAATCTTAGATTCAGTTTCTTTCGCTACACCACAAACGAAAGCGTATTTAGCGATGTTAAAAGCGCTTCACTTGGATAACACGAAAACATTATTGATCACTCCAGAAGTGGACAAGAATGTCGTATTATCTGGTCGTAACGTTCCAAAAACGAAGGTAACAACTGCCGGAGATGTGAACACTTACGATTTAGTGAACGCAGGCAAGTTGTTAATCACAACTGCAGCGATCGAAAAAATTGAGTCATCATTCAGTAACTAATTGACAGAAAATTTTCTGTTATAAACGAAAATAAAAATGGGCATTATTAAACGTCCGGCCTTGACTGAAAAGTCGCAAGCCATGCAAGAAAAAGGCCAATACACGTTTGTTGTTGAATTGACAGCAAACAAAATCGAAATTGCCAAAGAGGTGAAGAAGATGTACGGTGTAGATGTTCAAGATGTGAGAACTATGCGTCAGATTGGAAAAGTAAAGTCCAAGTCTACACGTACTAAAATCACTTCTGGACGTACTTCTACGATCAAGAAGGCAATTGTAACAGTGGCTCCAGGTGAAGTAATTGACTTCTACCAAGGAATCTAATTAATAAAAACTAAGGGGGTTCATCCCGATAAATTGAACTAATTAAATGGCAGCAATTAAAAAAATTAAACCAACAACTCCAGGACAGCGTCAGCGCATCGCGCCTACGTTCGAGGAGATTACTACGGACAAACCGTACAAACCTTTACTAGAGCCGATCAAAAGAACGGGTGGTAGAAATGCAGATGGTCGTCGCTCAATGCGTTACATTGGTGGTGGTCACAAGCGTCGTTACCGTGTGATTGATTTCACTCGTGCGAAATTTGATGTTCCTGCAACGGTATTAACAGTAGAATACGATCCAAACCGTACTTCTCGTATCGCTCTTATTGAGTATACAGACGGTCAAAAATCATATATTTTGGCTCCAGCTGGTATCCAGGTAGGCCAAACAGTTATCTCAGGAGAGAAAGTAGCTCCAGAGGTGGGAAATACATTGCCTTTGGCAAACATCCCATTAGGTACATTAGTGCACGCAATTGAATTACAACCTGGTAAAGGAGCTGAAATGGCTCGTTCTGCTGGAACGTACGCTCAATTATTAGCACGTGATGGAAAATATGCAACCTTGAAATTGCCTTCAGGTGAGATGCGTATGGTATTGGCTCGTTGTCTTGCGACAATCGGTACAGTATCTAACTCGGATCACATGAACGTGAACTTGGGTAAAGCAGGACGTCACCGTTGGTTAGGTCGTCGTCCGCGTGTTCGTGGTGTTGTAATGAACCCAGTTGATCACCCAATGGGTGGTGGTGAGGGTCGCTCTTCAGGAGGTCACCCACGTTCTCGTAACGGTTTATTGGCTAAGGGTAAGAAAACTCGTAATCCAAAGAAACACACTAATCGTCTTATCATCAGTAGAAGAAAAAAATAGTTAGATGGCACGTTCACTAAAAAAAGGTCCTTACATTGATTACCGCCTTGATAACAAGGTTCAGGCTATGAACGAATCCGGAAAGAAATCCGTGATTAAAACATGGTCTAGACGTTCAATGATCTCTCCAGATTTCGTAGGTCACACATTCGCAGTACATAACGGGAATAAATTTATCCCTGTTTTTGCAACTGAAAATATGGTAGGTCACAAATTAGGTGAGTTCTCTCCTACACGTAACTTCCGTGGTCACGTGGCGAAAAAAGACAAAGGTAAAAGGTAAATAGATAGACTCTCGGGTCTTAATCAATATTGAAAATGGAAGCAATTGCTAAATTAAGAAATGTTCCTACGTCGCCGCAGAAGATGCGTATTGTCGCAGACATGGTACGTGGACAGAAAGTATCCAAAGCGTTGGGTATCTTAAAATTTGAGCCCAAAGTTGGTGCTAAATCGATAGAGAAATTATTGCTCTCTGCGGTTTCTAACTGGCAAAACAAGCATGTCGATGCTAAAATTGAGGAAGCGGACTTGTTCATCAAGACTATCTTCGTTGATGGAGGTGCTTCGATCAAGCGTTTACGTCCTGCTCCGCAAGGAAGAGGTCACCGCATCTTGAAGCGTTCAAATCACATCACTTTAGTAGTGGCTTCTTCTGAAGCTCCTGCTTTAGAAACAAGTTCAGCAGAATAATTAACTATTAGATAAAACAAGAAATGGGACAAAAAATTAACCCCGTTGGATTAAGATTAGGAATCGTAAGAGGTTGGGATTCTAATTGGTACGGAGGAAAGACTTTCGCAGATAAGCTTGTTGAAGACGAGAAAATCAGAAAGTACGTTGCTGCTCGTATTCCAAAAGGATCTATCTCAAAAGTTATTATTGAGCGTACCTTAAAGCGCATCACGTTGACAATCAACACAGCTCGTGCTGGTGTGGTTATCGGAAAGCAAGGTGCTGAGGTAGATAAAGTAAAAGAAGAGTTAAAGAAAATCACTGGTAAAGATGTTCAAATTAACATCTTTGAGATTAAGCGTCCAGAAATCGATGCGAAATTAATCGGTGAGGCTATCGCTCAACAATTACAAGCTCGTATTTCATTCCGTCGTGCAATGAAACAAGCTATCGCTTCTGCGATGCGTGTAGGTGCACAAGGAATCAAATTAAAATTATCAGGTCGTTTAGGTGGTGCTGAAATGGCACGTTCTGAAGGATACAAAGAAGGTCGTATTCCTCTTCATACGCTTCGTGCGGATGTTGATTACGCTATCTCTGAGGCTTTAACAGTATACGGAAAGATCGGTATCAAAGTATGGGTATTCCGTGGTGAAGTTTTCGGTAAGCCAGATTTATCTCCTAATGCAAACATGGGATTACAATCAACTGCAGCGGATTCTCGTGGCGGTGATCGTGGACCTCGTGGACGTGGTGATGACCGTGGTCGTCGTCGTCCAGAAGGAGCTGATCAAGGTGGAGACCGTAACAAACCAGGTGCTGGCGGTGCGAACCGTGGCCGTGGTGGAAAGCGATAAAATATATTTGAATTAGATATTAGACTTATAAGAAGATGTTACAACCAAAAAGAACGAAATTTCGTAAGCAACAAAAAGGTCGCGTAAGAGGTGTTGCAACCCGTGGCCACGAGATTGATTTTGGATCATTCGCTATTAAATCTTTAGAGCCAGGTCGTATCACCGCTCGTCAAATTGAAGCAGCTCGTATCTCGGTAACCCGTGCTATGAAACGTGAAGGACAAGTTTGGATTCGTATCTTCCCTGACAAACCTATCACAAAGAAACCTGCGGAGGTTCGTATGGGTAAGGGTAAGGGTGCTCCAGAATATTGGGTAGCTAATGTTCGTCCAGGAACTATTTTGTTTGAATCGGCAGGGGTTCCTTTGGCGATCGCTCAAGAAGCTTTACGTTTAGCGGCACAAAAATTGCCAATGCGTACGAAGTTTGTAGTTCGTAGAGATTATTCAGAATAGGATATTAAACCCACAGTTTAATACATCCAAATAACATTGTTATGAAAAACGCAGAAATACAAAAATTAGGAGTTGAAGAATTAAAGAAGCAGATCGCTGCTGAGCAAGAGAACATCTCTCGTTTGAAATTAGCTCATGCTATTTCACCGATTGAGAATCCAATGCGTATTCGTCAAAACCGTAAATTGATCGCGAAGTTAGAAACTGCTCTAAGCGCGGCAACAAAAGCTTAATTATTAATTTTTAATAGGCCGGTTCAACTACGCTATCGGCCAATTGTTTAACAAGTAATCCAACAACCATGGAAGAAAGAAACCTGAGAAAAGTAAGAATTGGGAAAGTGGTGAGTAACAAGATGGATAAGTCTATCACCATTTCCGTTGACCGTAAGGTTAAGCACCCATTGTACGGAAAGTTCGTACAGAAAACAACTAAATTGATGGCACACGATGAGAACAACGAGTGCGGAATCGGTGACACAGTGAAAGTAATGGAGACTCGTCCACTTTCTAAAAACAAGTGTTGGAGATTAATAGAAGTAGTCGCTAAAGCGAAGTAATTCTATATTGTTATACAAAATTTAAAATTTAAAGATCAAATATAATGTTACAGCAAGAATCAAGATTGGGTGTAGCGGATAATTCTGGAGCAAAAGAAGTTTTAGTCATTCGCGTTTTAGGCGGTACTGGCAAAAGATACGCTTCTATTGGAGATAAAATTGTCGTTTCTGTGAAGTCAGCTCTTTCTTCTTCTAATATGAAGAAGGGAACCGTTTCAAGAGCAGTAGTTGTTCGTGTGAAAAAAGAAATTCGTCGTAAAGATGGTTCATATATTCGTTTCGAAGATAACGCAGCCGTTTTATTAAACGCAAATGATGAGCCGAGAGGAACTCGTATTTTCGGGCCAGTTGCGCGTGAGTTGCGTGATGCAGGATTCATGAAAATTGTTTCCCTAGCCCCTGAAGTTTTATAATTAGATGAGATATTGGGTGAACCCAATTTAATAATCATACAATGGAAAAAAATACAAGTAAACCAGCAAAATTGCACGTTAAAAAAGGAGATACTGTTCAAGTAATCGCAGGTAATGCGAAAGGCAAAACAGGTGTGATCAAGCAAGTGATCGTTGAAAAATCTCGTGCAATCGTAGAAGGAGCTAACTTGCAAACAAAGCACGTTAAGCCATCTGCAGCTAATCCTCAAGGAGGAATTGAAAAGCGTGAAGGTTCAATCCACATCTCTAACCTAATGGTGGTAGAAAATGGTAAGCCTGTACGTACAGGTCGTAAATTGAACGAGAAAGGTAAATTACAACGCTATTCTAAAGCGACTGGTAAATTTATCGCATAATTAGAACTTAACCGTGGGTCGGAAATCCACAAAATATACTACAATGGCAGTACCTAGATTAAAAGAACGTTTTGTTAAGGAGGTTGTACCAAGCTTAAAAGAAAAGTTTCAGTACAAGTCTATCATGCAAGTGCCTAAGATTACTAAAATCGTAATCAATAAGGGCGTAGGAGCCGCAGTGTCGGACAAAAAATTAGTAGATATCGCTGTAGAGGAAATTACTCAAATCGCTGGTCAAAAGGCGGTAGCGACTATCTCTAAGAAAGCTATCTCTAACTTTAAGTTACGTGAAAACATGCCTATCGGTGTGAAAGTAACTTTACGCGGAGATCGTATGTACGAATTCTTAGATCGTTTGACAACAGTTTCTTTAGCACGTGTTCGTGACTTTAAAGGAATCTCTGAAAAAGGATTTGATGGTCGTGGAAACTATACATTAGGGGTTAAAGAGCAAATTATCTTCCCTGAGATTTCAATCGATAAAGTAAACAAGATTTCTGGTATGGATATCACGTTTGTGACTACTGCTGAAACAGATGAAGAAGCTTACGCTTTATTAGCAGCGGTTGGAATGCCTTTTTCAAATCAAAAAAAATAAATAGCCCTTTAGGCTTTCATAAAAACCTTTAAAATTTTACAAAATGGCTAAAGAGTCAGTAAAAGCAAGAGAAAGAAAACGCGAAGCAGCAGTTGCAAAATATGCAGTGAAGCGCGCAGCTTTAAAAGCAGCTGGAGATTACGTTGGATTGGATAAACTTCCAAAAAATGCATCTCCTGTACGTTTACACAACCGTTGTAAATTAACAGGACGTCCTCGTGGATATATGCGTAAGTTCGGTATTAGCCGTGTTACGTTCCGTGAAATGGCATCTAACGGTTTGATTCCAGGTGTAACTAAATCAAGCTGGTAATATTATTTGATTAATTAAATTCATTTTTGTAATTTTGCAGGCCCATTTTAAAAGACCTGCGGCAAATTTAAAAACAATGACAGATCCAATAGCAGATTATTTAACCCGATTGAGAAATGCCTTGAAGGCACGCCATAGGGTAGTTGAAATTCCTGCTTCCAACATTAAAAAGGAAATTACGAAAGTACTTTTTGATAAAGGATACATTTCAAACTATAAATTCGATGATTCATCCGTACAGGGAACCATCAAAATTGCGTTGAAATACAATTCAGTTACGAAGCAGCCCGCTATCGTTAGCTTAACTCGTATTTCTAAGCCAGGTCTTCGTAAATACAATGGTGCTGAAGAGTTACCACGCGTATTGAACGGATTAGGTATCGCTATCTTGTCTACTTCTAAAGGAGTAATCACAGATAAAGAAGCTCGTACTTTACACGTAGGTGGAGAGGTACTTTGTTACGTATATTAATAATTGTTTCACGCTGAAAGGGGAGCAATCCCGGAATTTAAGCTATAATTAAAGTCTAATGTCAAGAATTGGAAAAAAGATTATCACTATCCCTGCAGGAGTAACTGTAGACGTGACTGCTGGTAATTTTGTGACAGTAAAAGGTCCTAAAGGAACTTTGTCACAACAAGTTGATCAAGATATGATCATTACTATCGAAGAAGGTGTTTTAACTGTGGCTCGTCCTACAGAACAAAAACGTCACAAAGCGATGCACGGTTTATATCGTTCTTTGATCAATAACATGGTCGTGGGTGTGAGTGAAGGTTACCAAAAAGATTTGGAAATCATCGGGGTTGGTTACAAGGCCGCAAATCAAGGAAATATTTTAGAATTAAGCTTGGGTTACTCTCACGCGATTTTCATGTCGATTCCTGCTGAAGTTTCTGTTGCAACTGCCATGGAAAAAGGTAAGAATCCGATTGTTACTTTAAAATCAATCGATAAGCAATTAATCGGTCAAGTAGCTGCGAAAATCAAGTCTCTACGTCCAGTTGAACCATACAAAGGTAAAGGTGTTCGTTTCGTAGGAGAGCAAGTACGTCGTAAAGCTGGTAAAGCAGGCGGTAAAAAATAAATTTTAAGCGTGGGCCGGAAATCCACACAAACAAGTTAAGAAATGGCAACAACCAAAAATTTACGCAGAACCCGCATTAAACGTGCGATTCGTGCGAAGATCGCAGGAACAGCGGAGCGTCCGCGTTTAACTGTATATCGTTCTAATACTGCATTATATGCACAGTTAGTAGATGATTTAGCTGGTAAGACTATCATGTCAGCTACATCATACAAAAAAGACAAAGTGAATAGCAATATCGAAGCTGCGAAGTCAGTAGGTTTAGCTATCGCTGCGAAAGCGAAGGCTGCTGGAATTGAGAAAGTAGTTTTTGACCGTAACGGTTATTTGTATCACGGAAGAATTAAATCATTAGCTGAAGGTGCTCGCGAGGGTGGCTTACAATTTTAAGAAATAGATATGTCGCATTTACAAGCAAAACCAATAAAGGTTAACGAAGGTGAGTTGAAGGAGAAAGTAGTAGCCATCAACCGTGTTGCAAAAGTAGTTAAAGGTGGTCGTCGTTTTAGTTTCTCAGCAATCGTTGTCGTAGGTGACGGTGCTGGTATCGTAGGATACGGTTTAGGAAAAGCTAACGAGGTAACAGATGCTATCACGAAAGGTATCGAAGACGCTAAGAAAAACTTATTCCAAATTCCTTTGTTGAAGAACACAGTTCCTCACGAGCAATTAGGTAAATTCTCTGGTGGTTTCGTTTTAATCAAGCCAGCTGCTCCAGGTACAGGATTGATCGCCGGTGGTGCGATGCGTGCTGTGTTAGAATCAGTAGGTGTTCATGATGTCTTAGCTAAGTCTAAAGGTTCATCTAACCCACACAACGTAGTGAAGGCAACCATCGATGCATTAGTTAAGATGAGAGCTCCACACTCAGTAGCTTTCCAACGTGGAATCTCTGTTGCTAAAGTATTTAATGGATAATCAGAGTGCGTAAGCCTCTCTAATAGAACATACAATGTCTAAAGTTAAAATTACTCAGGTTAAAAGTGCAATTAAGCGCCCAGAAGTACAAAAACGTACGATCGCAGCTTTAGGATTAGGTAAAATCCGTAAGAGTGTTGAGGTTGAATTGAATCCAGCTATTGCAGGTATGATTCGTGCCGTAAACCACTTAATTGTCGTTGAAAATATTTAATTAACATGCGAGTTGCTGGAAACAGCAGCGCTAAGCCCCAATTAGAATGAAATTATCGTCATTAAAGCCTGCAGAAGGCTCAGTAAAAGTTAGAAAAAGAGTTGGTCGTGGTCAAGGTTCTGGTTTAGGCGGAACTTCTGCTCGTGGTCACAAAGGTGCTCAATCACGTTCAGGTTATTCTCGTAAGAGAGGTTTTGAAGGTGGTCAGATGCCATTACAACGTCGTGTTCCTAAGTTTGGTTTTAAAAACCACAACCGTGTAGAATACAAAGCGATTAACTTGGATACATTGCAAGCATTAGCGGATGCAATCGGAACTAAGGTGATTACATTTGAAACTCTTTATACGAATGGGTTAGTATCTAAGTCTGACTTAGTGAAGATCTTATCTCGTGGATCCGTTACTTCTGCATTAGAAGTGACAGTGAAAGGTTTCTCAGGTGCTGCTAAAGCTGCGATTGAAGCTGCTGGTGGTAAAGCAATTGTTGGTTAATCCTCTATTCTAATCGAATGAACAAGTTAATAACAACTTTCAAGCATATTTTCTCAATCGATGAGTTAAGAAGCCGTATTATTAATACGCTTCTTTTCATTGCGTTCTTCCGTTTAGGTTCGTATATCGCTTTACCAGGTGTAGATGCGACTAAGTTAACTCAAACAGGCGAAGGTGGACTTTTCGGTTTATTAAATATCTTTTCAGGTGGTGCTTTAAGTAACGCTTCGGTATTTGCTTTGGGTATTATGCCTTACATCTCTGCTTCAATTGCGATTCAGTTATTGACCATTGCTCTTCCGTATTTTCAAAAAATGCAGAAAGACGGTGAGTCAGGTCGCAAGAAGTTAAACCAAATCACCCGTATCTTAACGATCTTCGTTACAGCTGCACAGGCTTTTACTTATTTACAAGTAACAATCCCATCTGAAGCGATTATGGTTGATCCTTGGTTCTTCCGCTTATATGGCGTGGCTATCTTAATTGGTGGCACGATGTTATGTATGTGGTTAGGGGAGAAAATTACTGATAAGGGTATCGGTAACGGTATCTCGATGTTAATTATGATTGGTATCGTTTCTCGTTTCCCAGCCTCTATTTTACAAGAAGCAGGGTCTCGTGGAATGTCAGGAGCCTTGATGTTTATTATTGAAATTGTTGCCTTGTTCTTCGTCGTAATGGGTGCAATTATGGTAACTCAAGCAGTTCGCCGTATCCCAGTTCAATACGCGAAACAAGTAGTGGGTAACAAAGCTACGGCTGTAGGAGGCGAACGTCAATACATTCCTTTGAAGTTAAATGCTTCAGGTGTAATGCCTATCATCTTCGCTCAGGCCTTGATGTTTATCCCAGGATTAGTTGCTCAGTCGTTTGCTGAAAAATCAGAATTCGCTTCCTCGGTTGCGTCTGCTTTCGGTGATTTCACGACATGGCAATACAATTTATTATTCGCTTTCTTAATCATTGTGTTCACGTTCTTTTACACAGCGATCTCTATTAACCCGACTCAAATCTCTGATGATATGAAACGTGGTGGTGGTTTTGTGCCAGGCGTGAAACCAGGTGAAGAAACAGCTGGATTTATTGCAACGATTTTAGATCGTATTACGTTACCAGGAGCAGTGATGTTATCGTTAATCGCGGTTCTTCCTGCCATCGCTAACTTGTTTGGAGTGACGAGAGGATTTGCTTCTTTCTTTGGAGGAACATCTCTTTTAATCTTGGTAGGGGTAGTATTAGATACATTGCAACAAATAGAAAGTTATTTGTTGATGCGTAAGTACGAAGGTTTAATGCAATCAGGTCGAGTGAAAGGTCGCTCTGAGTTGATTAATCGTTAAGATGATTTATTTAAAGACGCCCGCGGAACTAGCGATCATTCAACAGAATGGCGAAATCTTAGGGAAGTGTCACGCTGAAGTTGCGAAGGCTATACAGCCGGGAGTGAGCACTTTGGCACTTGATAAAATCGCTTACGAATTCATTAAGGATAATGCCGCGCATCCATCCTTTTTGAACTACCAAGTAGGAAGCCAGAAATATGCCTATTCTTTGTGTATTTCGGTGAATGATGTAGTAGTTCACGGTTTACCGGGAGAATTGATCCTGAAAGAAGGAGATATAATTTCGATAGACGGAGGAGTTTATAAGAATGGCTACCACGCCGATAGTGCTTATACCTATGCCATAGGGAATGTCGCTGAGGAGGTAGTTCAATTACTACAACGGACGAAAGAGTCCTTGTATTTAGGTTTGAATCAAGCCACACCAGGCAAACGAGTAGGCGACATTGGTTTCGCCGTTCAATCCTACACGGAATCATTTGGATACGGAGTAGTGAGAGAGCTAGTAGGTCATGGAGTAGGTAAGAAGCTTCACGAAAGCCCAGAGGTCCCTAATTATGGTCGCCGCGGGGAAGGAGCTAAGTTAAAGGAAGGAATGGTCATTGCGATCGAACCGATGATTAACTTAGGGAAGCGTCAAATCTCGGTTGATAAGGATGGCTGGACTATCCGAACACAAGATCGCAAGCCAAGTGCTCACTTTGAACACACGGTTGCGGTAGGGAAAGAAGGCCCCATTATTTTGACGACCTTTGCTCCGATTGAAGAAGTGATTAAAACATCAACAGTATTGTTGAATATATAAATTAATAATTATGGCCAAACAGTCCTCGATAGAAGTAGACGGAATTATTTTGGAAGCTCTTTCGAACGCCATGTTTCGGGTAGAATTGGAAAATACGCACCAAGTCATTGCACATATTTCGGGCAAGATGCGGATGCACTACATCAAGATTTTACCAGGTGATAAAGTGAAGTTAGAGATGTCCCCTTATGATTTAAGTAAGGCGAGAATTGTTTACAGATACAAGTAATTTAAGGTTTGATTTTATAAATACAGTTAATATGAAAGTTAAAGCATCTATCAAGAAACGTAGTGCAGATTGCAAAGTAATCCGTCGTCACGGAAAGCTTTACGTAATCAACAAGAAGAATCCTAAGTTCAAACAAAGACAAGGATAATTCGACAGAATTTTAAATTGATTAATAACAACAATTAATTACCTATATGGCTCGTATTGCAGGGGTTGATATTCCCGACAAAAAAAGAGGAGAAATTGCGTTGACTTATATTTTCGGTATTGGTCGTAGCACTGCTCAAAAAATTTTAACGAAAGCTGCGGTTTCGTTTGACAAGAAAGCTGGTGAGTGGAACGATACGGAGGCTAGCGCTATCCGTGCGATCATCGCTGCTGAATTCAAAACGGAAGGTCAGTTGAAATCTGAGGTACAATTGAACATCAAGCGTTTGATGGACATCGGTTGCTACCGTGGATTACGTCACCGTAAAGGTCTTCCATTACGTGGCCAACGCACTAAGAACAACTCACGTACTCGTAAGGGTCGTAGAAAAACAGTTGCTAACAAGAAAAAAGTAACTAAATAATAACTAGAGGGTAACACCTCTTCGTATTTCATTTCAAATTATGGCACAAGCAAAAAGAAAAGATAAAGCGAAGAAGAGAGTAGTTGTCGTGGAACAAAACGGACAAGTACACATCAAAGCTTCCTTTAACAACATTATTATCTCCATTACTAACTCAGCAGGTCAAGTGATCTCTTGGGCATCAGCAGGAAAGATGGGTTTCCGTGGGTCTAAGAAAAACACACCTTACGCAGCACAGATGGCAGCATCAAACTGCGCAGCGGTAGCTGTTGAAGCAGGAATGAAGAAAGCGGAGGTTTTCGTAAAAGGACCAGGAGCGGGACGTGAGTCTGCTATCCGTACTATCCAAAACTCAGGAATTGAAGTTTCTATCATCAAAGATATTACGCCAATGCCTCACAATGGATGTCGTCCTCCTAAGCGTCGTCGCGTTTAATAATTTTTATGCAGGGGTAATTAGTAATTATTTTCCCCCGCTTTTATTCACAATTTAATTACTTCATTGGGCATAAGAGGTCCAATGACTTTTAAGAAAAATGGCTAGATACACAGGTCCCAAATCCAAGATTGCACGTCGTTTCGGTGAAGCAATTCTAGGTCCGAGCAAAGCATTAGCTCGTAAAAACTATGCACCAGGTATGCACGGTAAAGGAAAACGTTCTAAGGTTTCTGAATACGCAGTGCAATTAAAAGAAAAGCAAAAAGTAAAATACACATATGGTATTTTAGAGCGCCAATTCGAAAACTTGTTCCACAAAGCTGCTGTGAAAGCAGGGATCACTGGTGAAAACTTGATCAAATTATGTGAAGCTCGTTTAGATAACACGGTTTATCGTTTAGGTATTGCGCCTACTCGTCGTGCAGCGCGTCAATTAGTTATTCACAAACACATCATTGTAGACGGTGAAGTAGTAAATGTGCCATCTTACTCTCTACGTCCAGGTCAATTAGTAGGTGTTCGTGCAAAATCAAAATCTCTAGAAGTAGTTTCTAACTCTTTAGCAGCTCGTTCTCCTAAGAACTTCAACTGGTTAGAGTGGGATGGTGTTGAATTGGTAGGTAAATTTGTTGCTATGCCAGAAAGAGATCAGATTCCTGAAAACTTCAACGAACAAGCAATTGTCGAATTATACTCTAAGTAATCTCCTAACGAGATTGCTAGAGTTTTTAAAGAGTACCAATAACGTTTTTTCAGTATCATTTTAAGCTACGAAATATGTCAATATTAGCATTCCAAATGCCCGAAAAAGTTGTGATGGAAAAAGCCACAGACTTCCACGGGTTATTTGAGTTCAAGCCACTCGAAAAAGGTTACGGTGTTACCATTGGTAACGCACTTCGTAGAATCTTACTTTCTTCATTAGAAGGATATGCTATAACAAGCGTTAAGATTTCTGGTGTGTTACACGAATTTTCAGCCATTGAAGGCGTTCACGAAGATGTATCTGAGATCATCCTGAACTTGAAAAAAATTCGTTTCAAGAAGACACAAGAAATTTTGGATAACAAAGTTTCTATGAAAATCAAAGGACAAACAGCTATCACGGCAGGTGATATAGCGAAGTTCACTCCTTATTTTCAAGTATTAAACCCTGAATTGGTTATCTGCAATTTAGATTCTTCTAAAGAAATCGAAATTGATTTAGTAATCGAAAAAGGTCGTGGTTATGTTGCCGCTGATGAGCCTCGTGCAAACGAGTTGCCATTCGGACACATCGCTATCGATGCTATCTACACTCCAATCAAAAATGTGAAGTTCAGCATTGAGAACACACGTGTAGAGCAAAAAACGGATTATGAGAAATTAGTTTTAGATATTGAGACGGATGGTTCAATCCACCCAGAAGATGCATTGAAAGGTGCAGCGTATATCTTGATCCAACACTTCATGTTGTTCTCTGATCAAACAATGACATTTGAAACTCCTAAAGCAGAAGAAGATAATGTAGTAGATGAGGAATTACTTCACATGCGCAAGTTATTGAAGACTTCATTAGCTGACTTAGATTTATCTGTACGTGCTTACAACTGCTTGAAATCAGCTGATGTTCGCACTTTAGGTGAATTAGCGAAATTAGAAATCTCTGATATGATGAAGTTCCGTAATTTTGGAAAGAAATCATTAACTGAATTAGAGCAATTGATCGAGGAAAAAGGCTTGACCTTTGGAATGGATGTTTCTAAATATCGTTTAGACGAAGATTAATTTATAATTTAAACAAAGTAATAGGTGGTTTGCCGCGAGGTAAACTAACCGCAGCTCGCGAGAGCTTTTAACTTACGAAATAACACAATGAGACACGGTAAAAAATTTAATCACCTGGGTAGAACAGCCTCTCACAGAGCAGCGTTGTTATCAAACATGGCTTCTTCTTTGATCTTACACAAGCGTATTCAAACGACTGTTGCTAAGGCAAAGGAATTACGTAAATACGTAGAGCCATTGATTACAAAATCAAAAACAGATAGCACGAACAATCGTCGTGTCGTTTTCTCTTATTTACAAAATAAGGATGCGATCAAGGAATTGTTCTCCATCGTTTCTGAGAAAGTAGCGAATCGTCCTGGTGGATATACACGTATTATCAAGTTAGGTAATCGTTTAGGTGATAACGCAGAAATCTGCTTCATTGAATTAGTTGACTTCAACGAAACTATGTTAGCTGCATCAGCGGAGAAAGCGGGTAAAACTCGTCGTAGCCGTCGTGGTGGCGCTGCAAAAGCAACGGAAGCTGCAGCTCCAGTAGCGGCTGCTGAAGTACCATCTGCAGAAGTTGTTGAAGAAGCTCCGGCAGCGGAGGTAGTAGCTGAAGAGGTTGCGCCTGCAGCTGAGGAAGCTGCTCCAGAAGCACCAGCAACGGAGGAGTCCACAGAAGAAAAAGGAGAAGACGCTTAATCTTTCTCTTCATTTTTTTTAAAGGGCTTCAACTTTTCGTTGAAGCCCTTTTTTTAGGTAAAAAGTATTTGACCCCTATTTTATAACAGCATTTTATGAGATTTACCGAGTCCACACCAGCGGTTTTATTATTACAAGACGGAACTATATTCCACGGGAAAGCACTTGGAAAAATAGGTACTCACGGCGGTGAGATCTGTTTTAACACCGGTATGACGGGTTATCAAGAAATTTATACCGATCCCTCTTATGCGGGCCAGGTAATCATTAACACGACGGCTCACATCGGTAACTATGGGGTGATGCAAGAGAAGGAGGCTGAATCGAACAAGGTCCAAATAGCCGGTATGGTTTGTAACGAATTTGCTAGCGTTCACTCGCGTGAAACGGCAGATGGTTCTTTGCAAGACTATTTAGCGAATGCAGGAATTGTAGGAATCTCAGGAATCGACACTCGTGCATTGGTACGTCATATTCGGACAAAAGGGGTGATGAATTGCTTGATTTCTTCGGAGATTTTTGATGAGGCAGCGCTAAAAGCGGCTCTGGATAAAATTCCATCGATGGAGGGCTTAGAATTGTCATCTCAAGTATGTACCCAAGAAGCCTATTTTTTAGGAGATGAGAAAGCAGAACGCAAAGTAGCTGTGCTAGATCTAGGGGTGAAAAGAAGTATTTTGTCAAATATTTCTGAGCGCGGTTGTTACTTGAAAGTGTTCCCTGCTAAGACGCCTTTTGCTGAAATCGCTGCTTGGAACCCAGATGGTTATTTCGTTTCGAATGGCCCAGGGGATCCAGCTGTGATGTCTTACGCCATTGAAACTGTGACGGAATTTTTGAATAGCGACAAACCCGTTTTCGGAATTTGTTTAGGTCACCAAATTCTAGCGCAAGTAGTAGGCTTATCTACCTACAAAATGCACAACGGTCACCGCGGCTTGAATCATCCAGTGAAAAATTTAGTGACGGGTCTTTCAGAAATCACTTCCCAAAATCACGGTTTTGCGGTTAAGCTCGATGAGTTGAAAGCCTCTGATCAAGCTGAACTGACACATATTAACCTGAATGACCAAACTGTTGAGGGTTTACGCGTGAAAGGTCGTAAAGCATTCTCGGTGCAACACCACCCGGAGGCTAGTCCAGGACCACACGATTCTCGTTACTTATTTGATCAGTTTATCGATCTAATGAAATAAAAAAAGCCCTGAGAGATCAGGGCTTTTTTATTAAGCTTGGTAGCCAAAGAGTGAATTTTCTTTGATCATTTTAGCCACGGATTTAGGAACTAACGGAATCCATTCATCGCCGCCGGATTGAATCATTTCCAGTACCTTATCCGTCCGAATATTCATTAACTTTTCGTCATAGTTCTGAATCTCTGCTAGCTTTTCATTATCTAGTAAATAGTTTAACAGACCATTTAAATGAGCTTCTGGTTCGAAATTTTTCAGGTGAATTAGGCTCCCATTTTCAGCCACCGTAGGGTAGAGATAAAGTTTGATGTTTTGGCCAAATAAACAACCAAAAGCACTCATAATTCCACCTGGAATATTTTTATAATGTTTTTCTTCAAAAATATATTCTAAGTTAGGCATACCCATAACGAGCGCCATTTTTAACTTAGAGAATTGACTTAAGAAATCCACTAATTTGAAGTATTCGTGGAAGTTAGAGATAAGTACCGTTTGGCCTAAGGAACAAAGGATGTCCACGCGATCCAAGAAGTCCTTCTCATCGATTTTGTGTGTCTCATTCTCCAAGCTTTTCAGCGTTAATTCAGATAGCACGCATATTTTATCATCATCCACATCAGGCTCTTGCTCGAACTGTGCGACACCTTTTTTCAACATATCCGAGAAGATGTTCGTCACAGGACGGAAACGACCGCGAACAGCCACGATATGTTTTTTTGACAAAGCATCATAGGGCTGCATTACCTTCCCATCCGGCCCAAAAACCGCCGCCTGCGTGTAGCCGTGCTTCACTAAATACAAAGACATTAATCGATTGTCTACCTCCTTAAAGTCTGGGCCCTCGAAGCGAATCATGTCGATTTCGATCCGGTCTTTGGACAAATCATCAAGCAAGGACAGCAATAATTTCTCAGGATCTTCGTGGTAATGGTAGCAACCGTATAACAGGTTTACCCCGATTACCCCTAATGCCTGTTGTTGCAAAATATTGTCATTATCCAACATATTCACGTGGATAACGACATCATTAAATCCACCGTTCGGAGTTAATTGGAAACGAAGTCCAATCCAGCCGTGGGCATCATTCGTCTTTTGGAAATTTAGGGCAGAAACGGTGTCTGCAAATGCAAAGAAACGTTTTTCAGCAGCGGATTCTGTTAAACGGACATTCAATAACTTGAACTCCCGGTTTAACATTTTCATTAAACGCGGCTCGCACACATATTTTCCGGAAGCTTCTTCGCCATAAATGGCATCTGAAAAGGCCATATCGTAAGCCGAGATTGTTTTAGCGATGGTGCCTGATGCTCCGCCTGCTTTGAAGAAATTAGCCGCTACATCTTGACCTGCTCCGATTTCCGCGAAGGAACCGTAGATGCTGCGGTCTAAATTGATTTGAAGTGCTTTTTGTTTCGTCCCTATGGATTTAATGTGCGATGTCATAGGCAATGTGTTAGGTTTGTTGACTTAGGCGTTTAAACATGAGGCAATTTACGAAATTATGGCCAAAATTCCCCCTTATGATACAAGCAAAGACCAGCCATTGGTCCCTCACTAATATGTCCTACCGGCAAACCATTTTTTTTCATCACTTTTTTTAACAGGTCTGAGTAGTAAAATGCCACAGAGCCAGTGAAATGAAAAACAGGTGCTTCCGCGTAGCGTTTCAAATACAAAGAAATAAAGGCATCAAAAGATTGCTCGATCAAACCATAACAAAAGGCATCCCGTCTGTGGTCAAATAGGAATTTTGAAAAACTAGCAAACCAGCGATTTGGGAAGGCTTGTTTGTAGGCCTTATCTAAAACGGTTAATCGATCCAATACGCCAAAACGCTTCTCAAAAAGGGCTCGAATCTCTGCAGGCATTTGGCCGTGTAAATAACTCAAAACCAGTAATTTGCCTAAATGTCCACCACTTCCCTCGTCGCCTAACCAAAATCCCAGTGGAGGAGTTTGCGCCGAAATCCTTTCCCCATTCCAATAACCGGAATTAGACCCAGTTCCTAAAATACACGCAATTCCCGCCTCTTTCCCGCATAGCGATCTGGCCGCGGCGATGAGGTCGTTTTGTATTTCAAGTGAACAAGAACTAGGGAAATAAGGTCGAAAGGCGGCCGCAATTACTTCGCATTGCGCCTCACCTGTTACTCCGGTACCGTAATAATAAATCGCTTGAATGGGTAGACCTTTAAATCCGGCTAATACTTCCTGCTGTGCCGCCTTGATCTCATCAGTGGTTTGGTAGTACGGATTAATTCCCGCACTAGTAAAACTTTCATAAGCCGAAGCCGGATCCTTTATCAGTCTCCAGGCTGTTTTAGTCGAACCACTTTCTACGATTACTATCATACTAAGCTAAAATTCCGATGGGGGTAAATTTTTCAAAGACTTTCTCGGAATGTGGCGCATCAGCCAGCTCGGGAGTTAAATCCTGTCCCGCCCAATGCTCGTAATGTTTACCATTTTTCCACAATTTGGACTCCGTCATATCGTAAATGAGCCCCTGAAAGGCGACCCAAATCTCAGGCTTGTCTTGCCCATTTCGAAGGGCTAACTGTCCGCGTGTATAAGTCTTCATAATTTACACGAAGCTAAATAAAAAGGGTCAAACCCACCTTTTTTTCAGAAAGATTTTTAATTTTACATCGCATAACACCTGAATATGAAACAGTTCCTTTTAGTAATATTAGCTATTTCCGTGCTAGCCTGTGGCGGCGGGGGTGATCCAGCACCTACTCCTAATCCACCTACCCCTACCGTTAATGTAGCCACTCTTGTGAAGAAAGTGTGGACAGTTAGTACAGCTCAATGGGATGGTGTTACGAAATACGATAAAACAAGTACTTCGAACGTGGTTCAGGGGTATTCTCAATACAAATTAGATTTATCTACCGCAGGATCGGTGACCTTAACCGAATTTGACGGAAAAATATTTACAGGCACGTACACGGTTGCGACCGATGGATTATCACTCACATTAAATGGGTTAACGAGTGCTGAGGGTGCACCTACCGGAACAGGGGGAACAATTACCTACTCTATCTTAGTGACTCCTACTGCGACCTCTTTGAGCTTGCAACAAACAACGGCTTACGTGAAAGCGAGTAGCGCTATTGTTAAGTTAGCCCTAGTTAATCCTTAATCAGAATAGATTTTAGTAAAGCCGTCCTTGTGGCGGCTTTTTGTGTTATATGGAAAAGAGAACAGAAATCGGAGAAATTGGTGAGTTTGGTTTAATCAACCACATTGCCTCTCAGTTCACAGAAAAACAAGCTTGGACGGACTTGGGTATAGGAGATGATACGGCGGTGCTGGACCCTAAAGGAAATAAGGTGGTTACGACCACTGAATTATTCATTGAAGGGGTTCATTTTGATCTGGGTTATACCCCACTGCAGCACTTAGGTTTCAAAGTTGTTTCCGTAGTTCTCTCAGACATTGCGGCCATGAACGCCATCCCAGCTCAAATTACCATTGGTATTGGTTTGAGTAATCGTTTCTCGGTGGAATCAGTAGACGCTTTGTACCACTTCTAGTCCGCAAGGATTGATCATTTCCATGACGGCAACGGGAGTGGTGGAAGCTGCTAAATTAGTACAGCGTGGCACCTCGAAGCCGAATGATGTCTTATGTGTTTCAGGTGATTTAGGAGCGGCGCTAATGGGTTTACATTCATTAGAAAGAGAAAAACAGGTATTCTTATCTAATCCCGATATGAAGCCAGAATTAGAAGGCAAGAGCTATGTCGTATTGCGTCAATTAAAGCCGATGGCTCGTTTTGATATTATTCATGAGTTGAGAGAATTAGGGGTAGTTCCTACCTCGATGATTGATTGCTCTGATGGCTTAGCCTCAGAAATCATCCATTTGTGTAATGCATCCGGTTTAGGGGCACGCATTTTTGAAAAAAACATTCCCATTGACGATGAGACCTATCTTGCGGCGACAGAATTTAATGTGAGCCCTTTGACAGCTGCGCTGAATGGTGGTGAGGATTTCGAACTTTTATTTACGGTTTCTCAAGCCGATTTTCCGAAAGTAGAAAAGATCGCTGATGTGACTGCCATTGGTTATATGACTAATGTGAGTAACGAACGTGTCATGGTGATGAAATCGGATGCAATCGTCGACTTAACGGCTCCAGGTTTCGGAAAGCAGTAGTCCGTTTGTCTACTTTTTAGGCCGTTTGATAAATTTTGGGCTGTAGGCGAGATAAAATTAGTAATTTTGAGTGTGGGTAATTGCCTAGTGTTTTTTTGGCTCTCATTCCAAGGTTAAGTAAAATGACAAAGTCTTCCTTCATCCGGAAATATTCTAATCGCTTTCTTTCTAGATGGCTGGTTTTAGTATTTGACTCTTTAATCGTCATCTTCTCGTTCTCTATTGCGACACTATTAAGAATGAATTTCCAGTTATTGGATATTGATTTCTCGGTGTTTGCTTCTCAACTGATTTTTGTGCTAGGCCTACGTCTTTTGGCCTTTTTGTATTTTCAATCCTATGCGGGTATTATCCGCCATACGAGTATTGAAGATGCTATTCTGATATTAAAGGCCGTATTTGCAGGTACTTTTGGAGCTGTATTAACTTCTGGGGTAATTCGAAATACCTTGGGCTTTGAGCATGTCTTTAATTTATCAGCATCTATCCTAATTATTGACTTTTTTATCTGTCTGTTCTGGATGGTTATTCTTCGCTTCTTCGTGAAGAGTTTCTATGAGTCCTTTGTTAATCAGTTTAAACCCACCATCGGGGTATTGATTTACGGAGCAGGATATACGGGTATGTTGACTAAGAATGTGTTCCAAACGGATCGCAGCACGAACTACAAGATACTGGGTTTTATCGACGATAATGAGTCTAAAATAGGCAAAACCATTGAAGGGATTAAGGTCTATAGTCTTCCAGAAGTGCTGGATAAGTTTGTGGGGTCGAATGAGGGGTTAGAGGTGATTATGGCCATTAATAATATGTCCGCTAAATCGAAGCGTAAGATTTCTGATATTTTCTTAGATCGCGGAGTAGTGGTAAAAGCCCTTCCTCCAGTGGATAAGTGGGTTGAAGGGGAGTTTGCAATGAATCAAATTCACAATGTGAAGATCGAAGATCTACTAGGACGTGAAGTGATTCAAATGAATAATAAGCGTATAGGCGAAGAGATTTCTGGTAAGGTAATTCTAGTTACGGGTGCTGCGGGATCGATTGGTAGCGAAATTGTTCGTCAATTGATCGCATATTTCCCGGCTAAATTAGTCTTAGTCGATCAGGCAGAATCAGCCTTGTATGATTTAGAATACGAATTAGCGGGGAAGGTGCCTACGAATGTGCAGTTAATTGTCAATGTAGCTGATGTATCAGATACACGCCGGGTAAGCAAGATATTTAAGAACCATCGTCCAGATATCATTTTCCATGCGGCTGCTTATAAGCACGTTCCATTGATGGAAAACAATCCGTATGAGGCGATTAAAACCAATGTAATAGGCACGCGTATATTAGCGGAACTAGCGGCAGAAGTAGGCGTAGATAAATTTGTGATGGTTTCTACGGACAAGGCCGTGAATCCAACCAATGTGATGGGAGCGACGAAGCGTTTAGCGGAGATGTATACGCAGTCGATGAACCAGTTGGAAGGGATTAAAACGAAATTTATTGCTACGCGTTTTGGAAACGTATTAGGCTCTAATGGTTCTGTTATACCCTTGTTTAAAAAACAAATAGAGCGTGGCGGCCCGGTAACAGTAACTCATCCAGAAATTACGCGCTACTTCATGACTATTCCTGAGGCCTGCGAACTTGTATTAGAGGCAGCGACAATGGGACAAGGGGGTGAAGTTTTTGTCTTTGACATGGGCGAATCGGTAAAGATTATTGACCTCGCTAAGAAGATGATTACATTGAGTGGTCTACGTGTCGATAAAGATATCGAGATTCGCTATACTGGTTTGCGTCCAGGGGAAAAATTGTATGAGGAGTTATTAAATAACGATGAGAATACGCTCCCAACGCACCACCCTAAGATCTTGATTGCTGAAGTGAATACGCCTTCCTACGCCTATATGGAAGTGGCAACGAATGATTTGAATCACTTATTATCAAGTGGTACGAACAATTCAATTGTAGCCAAAATCAAGGAAATTATTCCGGAGTACAAATCAAACAATTCGGTGTTTGAGACATTAGACAAGAAAAAATAGTCCTAACTAATTCCTGCTTTCTTTACGAGCCAGATTGCCGTTAGCGTAAACAATGGAGCGGCAACAATATCTAAGCTGTAGTGCACGTGTTGGAGCAATAATAAGCTAGCCAATACAAAGCTGAAGACAATGGCAATGCGTCTTTCTTTAGCCGTAGGCAAAAAGAAGCAGACAAAGACCATGGTGGCTGTGTGGCCTGAAAAGAAAAGGTCCTTTGTGATGGCCATGTTTTCCCCGTAAATGAACATTTCCGCTAAAGGGTCGTGTAAATCGACTAATCCAGCTGGGGGATTTAAGGCTACTAAATAGATAGTCAAAAATCGAAATCCTGTTTCTAGATTGAACGCCCAGGCGAACCAAACGAATCTTTTAGGGTCCTGCAAAAGTCGAAAAATCAGGTAGATTACAGATAAATAGATGATCCCAAAAATGGGGTAGGAAACATTTAGTGCCGGAATAGCGTTTAGTATAGGATCATCCCACTGGATTCCTTCACGTAATTGAATCCATTGGAAATAATCATCCGCTTTAAACGGGAAAATGAGGAACACCGCTAAAGCTCCTATGAACTGTAGGGCGAAGGTGCGGTCAGTAAAGGCGGCTTTCCAAGTTTGTTTCAAGTTTGAACGAAAATTAGGTAATTTGGGAAGCGAAATTAGTGCTAAAAAACAACAAGATGAAGAAGATCTCAAAAATTACGGTCATTGTAGTTAGTATCATTACGGGTGCTTTTCATTTTTCGTGTGGAAGTGCCGTGGAAAAAAAGGAAGCAGGATTAAAAAATCAAACAAATAAGATGGATCAGAAATTAGAGAAAATTACGTTTGGAGCAGGATGCTTCTGGTGTGTGGAGGCGGTGTTTCAGCGCGTGAAGGGAGTAAAAAAAGTAACTTCTGGTTATATGGGGGGCAAGTTAAAGAATCCAACTTATCGCGAGGTTTGTTCAGGACTGACAGGACATGCAGAAGTGTGTCAACTAGACTATGACCCTAAAGAAGTGGATGTGGCAACGTTGTTGGAGATTTTTTGGCAAACACATGATCCTACTACTTTAAATAGACAAGGAGCGGATACAGGTACGCAATACCGTAGTGCGGTGTTTTTCCATACGCCTGAGCAGCAAAAAGAAGCAGAGGCTTGGAAACAAAAATTGAATGCACAGCATGTTTTCCCAAATCCGATTGTAACAGAAATTACAGCGGCCTCAGCATTTTATGTGGCGGAGGATTACCACCAGAACTATTACAATGAAAATGGGACGGAGCCCTATTGCCAAATCGTCATCAAACCTAAGATGGATAAGTTTTTAAAGGCCTTCAAGTCTAAGTTGAACTAGAATCCGCCTTTGTCGTAGAAGCTACGTCTGCGGGACAGTTTTAGGTCTTGTAATAGCGTTGATTTTACGCGTAGGTCAAAGGAATAGTTACTCGCGCGTCCATAGAACGGGCTCGCGATAGGCGTCCAGTTAAAGTTCATTTCCCAGCAATGCAAATCGCGGTGCACGGACATGTTCGTGTAGGTCAAGCCTTTGTATTTAAAGTCAAAGCCAGAAGTTACCGATACTTTCCATTTTTCAGACAAACTCAAATCCCCTTGGAAACTTAGTCCACTAATGTTTTGAGGCGAGGCTAAACCCGTCTTGTTCATGCTAAACTGGTAAGAGAACGAGAAGTTCCAGGGCACATTCCAGTCGACATAGTCGTCTAGGTTTCGGTTAATCTGATTCATTTGGGCTTCGCTCGCGTTCTTATTTTCTTTAGGCTTAGGCTTCCCTGCGGCGAAACGACGGCCTATGGAGAAGTTAAATCCTTGCAAGCGGGCTAATCCTGCTCCTTGGCTGAACATTAAATCGGGCGTTCTGCGGCCAATATCAAAGAAAAGTGGATCCGCCACATATAAATAGGGGTCAAAGGATCCTGCCATATTGATGTCAAAATCCTTCACTCGAGAAGCTAGGTTGAAACCGATATTCGAAAGTGCGTACTCCTTCGCTAAAAGATTATAGCTTCCATTAATGCCAAAGTTATCCAGGATGCGCACCTTCTCCGTGAGCACACTGGCTGTGTCTGATTTGGTCTTTAACTTCGCCTCTAGCGTATTTTGGAATCCAAAAGAAATGGCTCCAGAGGCACCGCCATAACTCATCGTCCTAGGGTCGAAGGTACTAATTCTGCGAATATCTCCTATTTGTTCTTTGCCTTCCGTATTAATGAACTTTCGGTTGTTGATTCTAACATCTTGGTAATACCCAAAACTCGGATCCGAATAATCCGGAGTATAACTTAAACTAACAGATGGCACCAACGTATGGCGAATGGCCTCTAATCTTCCTTTTTTGAAACGCAAGGTTCCAAACAAACGCGTATTCATACTCGCTGAAAAGGAGACTTGAGAATTAAATTTAGGCAAACCTCCTACTGTATCAATGCGCACGGTTGAATCCGCCGCAACATAGGTGTACTTGTAGGAACGGGTGTACATATTCCCAGACCAGGAAACACCGGGCGTTAAGTTAATGTGCTTGGTTAACTTTAAATTAGGCAAGGCTAACGGAATGCTGTAATTGAATTTTGTTTGCGCCTTTTCCCATAAAATAGGTAAGGTGCTGGCATCCACTGGTATAACTCCAGCTGGCACATCGTTTGCTCCGGTAGGAATAAACGGCTTCTGAATCGTTCCACGCAAGGAATTAGACGATCTCGGATAGACATCAAATTCATAACGCGTATAAGGGTCACCCACCTGGTTCGTCATCGAAATACCTCCAGAGAAGTCTAATCCTATACGGAATTGATCGATGAAGCGATCGCCTAGCGAGTTTTTCTTTTTGAAAGGCTGTATTTGGTTTAGGCCAAAGTTAAAATCTGTTCCCGCATCAAATACACGTGTACTCGTGTTTTGGTTAATGCGTAAGTTGATACTAGTACGAACAGTTTGGCCAAAATTTCGTGAATATTGCACGGATGATCCAATTGTATTCGACAAGTATTGCTGCGTGTTGAATGAGTTGTATTGGTTATACGAATTCGATGCGACGTTTACTGAAGCGGAGAAACTAGAGTTACCTACACTGCGGGGGGAATGCGACCATTGTAAGGCAAAATCCGTTCGTTTCGTTGGATCAAATTCATCGCCATTACTGTTGCGATTAAAGGCTAAATTAAAGCTACCTGTGTAGCGATAGCGCTTGTTGTACTGCGAATTTGCGCCTAGACCCCAGCCACCTTTCGAATAGATTTGGCCGGTAAAACGAATGCCAATATTTTCACTCGCCGCCCAATAGTAACCTCCCTCGCGTAAGTAAAATCCACGCCCATTCGGCTCCTCGCCATAGGTGGGCATAATGATACCTGATTTCCCGGCCTCTTTAGGCTGCGAATAAGGAAAGAACCCAAAAGGCAAGCCGATGGGTAAGGGGATGTCATTTAACTCAAAGTGAAAAGGGCCCGAAATGATCTCTTTTTTGCCTACTACTTTGATTTTGTTGGCTTTGATATGAAAGTGGGGATGCGTTAAATTACAGGTGGTGTAGATCGCATTTCGGATGTAAAGGTTCTCCTCTTCGTCTTTTTTGACATTTTTACCTTGTACAAAACCTTCCCCTTGTTGCGTAACGATGCCTTTGATAACGGCACGTTTGGTCTTAAAATTATAGCGTATTTCGTCAGAATCGTATTTATCACTGCCTTGCAAGAAAACAGGTAATCCGATCATTTTTTGAGTGAGCGTATCCTTAGTGCCTATCGCATAGACTTCATTTTTTGCCCAATCCAAGCGGATATAGTTCGCTTCGAGGGAGATTTCGCCGTACTTGACTTTAGCACCCCCATACAAATTCACCACTTGCTTATCCGCATCTAAAATCGTAGAGTCTACGGCAGAATAGAATACAGTAGTCTGTAAGTCGGCAGCCGTGTCTTTAGGAATGGATTTCTGTAAAGTATCCGTCGAGATTACTCGCTGCGCTTTTGCATCAAAATGTGAGGCAAAAAGGACAAGCAGGGTAATAAAAAGGTAATATGTGGATTTCTTTACCAAATGGAATTTAAAAATTATATTTGTACTTATTACATACAAGCCTACAAAATTACATCTTTGCTTGTTATCAACGTGTAACAATTAGAAAATAATGTTTAATCAGATAAAATCTATCGGTTTATTTTTTTCGCTGGGTTTATTGCTGACAGCTTGGACGCCTAGCGGCTTTCAAAACGGAGACATTAAGAATAAAATAAAGGTTGTCTGCCTAGATGCAGGACATGGAGGAAAGGATCCTGGATGCTCGGGTCCCAAGGGATCTCACGAGGGAATAGTGACTTTAAAAATTATTTTGGAACTGGGTAAAAAGCTGAAAGCGGCGCATCCAGATTTAAAAATTGTTTATACCCGCGATACCGACACGTTTATCGAACTAAATGAACGAGCTAATATCGCAAATCGCAACAAAGCGGATTTATTTATTTCCGTTCATTGCAATGCGGCGGTAAATAAAAGCGCGTACGGAACGGAAACCTATACCATGGGTTTGCATAAAACCGATGGCAACTTGAACGTAGCGAAACGCGAAAACTCCGTTATCTTGCAAGAGAAAGATTACCAAAAGACCTACGATGGTTTCGATCCTAATTCTCCCTTAGCGCACATTATGATGGCTAATTACCAAAGTGCCTTTATGGCGAGTTCGGTAAAGTTTGCCTCTAAAGTGGAGGAGCAATTTTCGAAAACCTATCAAAGAAAGAGTTTTGGGGTGAAGCAAGCTGGATTCCTTGTGATCTGGCGAACGGCGATGCCCAGTGTTTTAGTAGAGACGGGATTTTTAACAAACCCGGAGGAAGAGAATTATTTAGCTTCCGAAAAAGGACAGAACGAGGTTGCTACAGCGATTGCTACCGCGTTTAAAGCGTACAAAGAAGAAATTGAAAAATAGATACGATGTTCAAAAGCAATGAATTAAAAGTAGGGTTTTTGGCATTGTTAGCCTTCCTAATCCTCTATTTCGGGTTTAATTTTCTAAAAGGGAATGACGTATTCTCTTCTGCCCGTATTTACTATGTAGAGTATGAAAATGTAGATGGATTGATGGTTTCAAACCAGGTCATGGTGAATGGAATCGAGGTGGGTAAGGTGAAGAAAGTGGAGATTCAGCCAGCAAAAGCGAATAAAATTCTCGTTACCCTTCGTTTAAGTCAGGATATACTAATACCCGATAAAACGGTAGCCGTACTTTCTGATGGGGCTTTATTAGGCGGTAAAATTATTCGATTGCGTCTAGAAGGGAAGGGCAATTTGCCTGAGGATTCCTTCTTGAAGGGTGAAACGGAGGTAGGAGTAACGGCCTTGTTAAAGGAACGCGCCATTCCAGTGATCGCGAATGCGGATTCATTACTTGTTTCCTTCCGTCAAATCTCCCATAAATTTGACCACACAGGTACCTATTTAAATACCTTATTGAAAACGTCGAATGAGACGGTTTCTAACATAAACGGTTCTGTGAATGGTATTGTGACGGATAACCGGGCAAATATTGCGCAGATTTCTGCGAATATGAAGATCTTGTCTTCAGACTTAATGGAAACAGAAAAGCAATTACGTCCTTTGTTAACGAAGTTTAATACGGTGGCTGATTCCTTGAATGCCTTGAAATTAGGTAAAACCTTGAAAGAGGTAGATGCGGCGGTACTATCGTTAAAGAAGATCGTACAAGGTATTGAGCGTGGCGAAGGTAGTGCTGGCAAATTGATCAAAAACGATAGTCTATACCTAGGCTTAAATAAAACGCTAGTAGATCTAGACAAGCTGTTACTTGACTTTAGATTACAGCCTAAGCGTTATATTGGCATTTCCGTTTTCGGAAAGAAAAACACTCCTCCATCTAATTAATTATGTCTACGATTCAAGTGAAAATTACAGCCAGTCCTGAGCTGTCTGATATTTTAGTCGCTGAGCTAGGCGAAATTCAATTCGATATATTTGAGGATTCGGAAACGGGCGTGATCGCGTATTGCCCGGAAGTGGATTTCTCTGAGGAGGCCTTGACGGAAATCATGTCGCGTTATGGCCTAAGCACTTACGAGACAAACCGCATCGAAAAGCAAAATTGGAATGAAGTGTGGGAAAGTAATTATGATCCCATTCGCATCGAGGATTTGGTGTTGATTCGGGCGAGTTTTCATCCCTCAGAGCCAGGATTCCAGATGGAAGTGGTGATTAATCCCAAAATGTCATTTGGTACGGGCCACCATGAAACGACTTCGCTGATGACGAAAGCTTTGTTCGATGTGGATTTGACCGGTAAAAGTGTGCTAGATGCGGGAACAGGCACAGGTTTGTTAGCATTTGTGGCCAAGAAGCGAGGAGCTGATTTTGTCCGGGGATTCGATATCGACGAATGGTCAGTGGAGAATTCAATCGAAAATGCGGGATTAAATGATTGTGCCGAAATTCCGTTTGGATTAGGTACGATCGCTGATGAAGACGGCACGCAATACGATGTACTGTTAGCGAATATCAATCGCAATATTCTGTTAGCAGAAATGGCCGAATACGCCGCGCGCATTAAGCCCGGCGGATTACTTTTCTTAAGCGGTTTCTACACCGAAGACATTCCACTTTTACTGGAATCCGCTGAAAAGCAGCAACTTAATTTTATCGCGCAAGCATCAAAAAACAACTGGGCTTGCTTGCAATTGAGAAAAAAACCTTAATTTTAAAGGTTTGACTCTTGTAATCCGAGAAATCGGGTGTTTTTAAAATGAAAATCTCTCCTAACAAACCTTTCCAGGTTGTTTACTCTTTATTGTCTCACGAATGCCTCGGATATTTATTCGACGTCTTTGTAGTACAATTAAACGAGAAGGGTCAGTTGACATGGGAGTACCAAACGCTTACTTCCCGGAATTTCCATGAATTCGAACACGCATTGGACGATCGTGATCGCACAGCGGTGGGATTAATTGAGAGCATGAAGCCGATGGCGGTATTTGAAAAGTTCAATACCTCGAAGCGCAAGACGATGGAGGAATTCTTTTTGAAAACCTGGGATGCAGAAAAGGGAGAGAAAGAAATCCAGGAGGCAGTGATGTCTGTGATTGAGAAGAAAAGAGGCCAAATTTTTAGTTTAATTTGTCCGGATAAAACGCTCTTCATCATGGGGAATGATGGAAATCCGATGCGTCAATCCGTGCAAATAGAGGCGGAGGCCGTGGACGTTTTGTTCCACTTTATGCGCAATGAGGAGAATACGCACTATTTCCCTACCTTAAAATACTTAGGGAATAAACTCGAGTTCCAGTACAAAGACGCCGTTGTGTTATGCGACGAGCCAGCTTGGATGCTGATGAACCAAAAACTATACCACTTCAATCCAGAACTAGAGGGCAAGAAATTGCGTCCGTTCTTGAATAAGAAGTTTGTGGCCATCCCGAAGAACATGGAGGAAGATTACTTCCGCAAATTTGTAAAGGCGATGGTGGCTCGTTATCCGGTTCACCCGAAAGGATTCGAGATTACGAATACCGAGAAACCCGTTCAATTCTTACTTTCTTATGGCCCCACGACGCCTAAATTAGACGAGGAGGAGACTTTAAAAAAGAAGGCCGCCTTGGAGGCAGCGGATCGCTGGAACTTTGTTTTATCCTTCCAATACGGTAATAACCGATTCCCTTGGGATGGTTTATCCTCCGAGGCTAATGTCCTTTTCGAGAAAAAAGGGGACAGTTATGCCTTCCAAAAAATTATGCGTTCACACGTCAAGGAAAAGCGTGCCTTCCAACAACTGAAGACCCTCGGGTTAAAGATGGAAAACGATGGCCGTGCCTTTATGCAACGCGGGGATGCAGTGCAATGGTTAACTGCGAACAAAGAAGCATTAGATCAGGCGGGCTTTGCCGTGCAGTTCAAAGGCGATGGACAAGCGCCTCGTTATTTCTTAGGTAAGCCAGAAATCAAGATTCGCATTGGAGAAAAACTAGACTGGTTTGATATTCAGGCGGTGATTTCGTTTGGGGAGTTCCAAATTCCGTTCTTGAAAATCCGCCAGTTGATCTTACAAAAGAAGAAAGAATTTCATTTACCGGATGGTTCCATCGCGATGATTCCGGATAATTGGTTCCACGATTACCAAGATCTTTTCTACTTCTCTGAGACACGTCCTGGTGAAGAAGGGGTGTTCTTACGTCGTCAGCATTACCAATTAGTGCAAGAATGGGAGAACCAAGATTTAGTGAAAACCGCGCTTAGAGCTAAAACAGTAAATGATTTAGCGCTGGAAGCAAAAGAATATCCTGTACCCAAGAACTTCAAAGGAACACTGCGTCCGTATCAATTAGAAGGCTATCGTTGGATGCGCACGCGTCAGGCGGCCGGGCTAGGCGCTTGTTTAGCAGATGATATGGGTCTTGGTAAGACGGTTCAAACGCTTTGTTTATTGCAGAGCCTAAAAGAACAAGGCGAGAGCTTGCCTACATTACTCGTGATGCCTACCTCTTTGTTGTATAACTGGGAAATGGAGGCGAAGAAATTTACTCCGCAATTACGCGTTTTAGTGTACAGTGGGCCTCAAAGAGAGAAATTACAGTCGCAAATTGGGAAGGTCGATTTGATCCTATGCTCTTTCGGGATGGTGCGTTCAGATATTGAATGGTTTGAAAAGCAGGCCTTCTCTTATGTGATTTTAGATGAGTCACAGGCGATTAAGAATCCGTTAGCGAATATTACCAAAGCCGTTCAAAAATTAAACGCTAAATACCGTCTAGTGATGACTGGAACTCCGTTAGAGAATTCGACGATGGATCTTTGGTCTCAAATGAATTTCGTGAATACGGGCCTATTAGGAACACAACGTTATTTCAAAGACCATTTCCAATTGCCTATCGAGAAGAAGGCAGATATGGAGAAGAAAAAGCGTCTTTATTTCCTAATCAAGCCCTATTTATTGCGTCGTGAGAAGCGTCAAGTAGCGGCTGACTTGCCAGAAAAAATGGAATCGGTGACCTATTGCTCAATGACCGAGGAACAAGAGCGCTTGTATGACAAAACAAAATCGTTCTACCGTGACGTGTTGTTGAAGCAGATCAAGGACGAAGGCTTACAGAAATCGCGTTTCTCAGTGCTGCAAGGTTTGACCAAATTACGGCAGCTGGCGAATCATCCATCGCTTTGTGAAGAAGGTTATGCAGGAGATTCAGGCAAGATGGAGGCCGTATTAGAAAAACTGGAAACGGTTTTAGAGCAGCACCACAAAGTATTGATTTTTAGTCAATTTGTACAGCATTTGAACTTGATTAAAGCCGCTCTCGAAGAACGCGGAATTCCCTACGCCTACCTCGATGGTAGTACCGTAGATCGGAAGGGGCAAGTCGAAAGTTTCCAAAAAGAGGATGGACAGTCCGTTTTCTTGATATCACTGAAAGCGGGTGGGGTAGGACTTAACCTGACCGCGGCGGATTATGTATTCTTATTAGATCCGTGGTGGAATCCAGCGGCAGAGGCTCAGGCAATCGACCGTGCGCACCGAATCGGCCAAAAGAAAACCGTATTCACCTATAAGTTTATTTCAAAAGAAACGGTGGAAGAGAAAATTCTTGCCTTACAGCAACGCAAAAAGGATTTAGCCTCGGAGTTAGTGACCTCTGATGAGAGCATCCTGCGCGCGCTAAGCGAAGATGAGGTACTGGATTTATTAAGCTAGACTTTAACGAGAATGTTTTTCGCCACCTCATGACTAATGAAGATGGGCGCAGCGTCGTTAATGGAAACGAAAATCGATCGATCGAATTCGTTGACCTCCTGAATGTCCAGTTTTGCCCCTAAACTCAAATTCAATTTTGTCAGCAGTTGCAAGAAGACTGCTGAATCTTGTGCCACTCCCATCAATTTACACGTTTTTGCAGTCTTGATGTCGGAAAGATGCGAATAGGCTAGCTCGGGAAGAATTCCCTCCTTGTTCGGGATGGGATCGCCGTGTGGATCGGTTTTAGGGAAGCCCAGGTATTCGTCTAATTTATTGACGAGTTGATCGGATTCTATGTGCTCGAGTTGTTCAGCGATTTCATGCACTTCGTCCCAATTGAACCCCATTTTGTCCACTAAGAATACTTCCCAAAGTCGATGCTTGCGCACAATCGATAAGGCGATTTTCTCCCCCTCTGCACTTAACCGTACACCTTGGTATTTTTGGTAATTCACCCAGCCTTTTTCGGCTAGTTTACGCAACATATCCGTTACTGATGCCGCTTTAGTCTGCATCAGTTCCGCTACGGCGTTCGTAGAAATGTCTTCCGTAGTCGCTTCTGAGAGGCGGTGGATGACTTTTAAGTAGTTTTCTTCGGTGAATGAAATGGCCATGGCATAAAGGTAATAAATTTATTTTTTAGGTTAATCTAAAAATTATTTTTAAATTTGATAAAATTTTGAATTATGTCGAGTCCGTGGCGTTCTAGCCCCAAAATGAAATCTTTATCTGAAGTGTTTGGCACGATTCCGGTGCCAGCAGGGAAAGGTTTTTGGCAGAACTTACGCGCTTTTATGGGACCAGGCTTTTTAGTTGCGGTGGGTTATATGGACCCAGGCAATTGGGCGACTGATTTAGCAGGTGGAGCTTCCTTCGGCTATACGTTATTGTCAGTGATTCTTGTCTCAAGCATTTTCGCGATTGTCTTGCAGCATTTAGCCTTGAAATTAGGGGTTGCTTCAGGACGTGATTTAGCTCAAGCCTGTGGAGATGCGTTTTCGAAACCAGTAGCTATTTTTCTTTGGCTGGTCTGTGAGCTGGCGATTGCGGCTTGCGATTTAGCAGAGGTGATTGGGTCGGCTTTGGCACTTCAATTATTGTTTGGAATTCCCATTTTAGCCGGTATCGTCATCACGATTTTAGATGTTTTCCTGATCTTGTATTTCCAAAACAAAGGATTTAAAGTCATCGAATCCATCGTTTTGTCCCTCTTGATTGTCATCGTTTGTTGTTTTGCGTATGAGTTGTTCATCTCGCAACCCTCTATGGCAGGAATTGTAGGTGGACTAATTCCCCAGACTTCGGTGGTGATGAATCCAAGTCAACTTTACGTAGCCATTGGTATTTTAGGGGCTACGGTCATGCCTCATAATTTATATCTACACTCGAGTATAGTCCAAACGCGCGCCATCAAAGATACGGAGGAGGATAAAGAGAAAGCCATTAAATATGCCACTTGGGATTCCACCATTTCATTGGGATTCGCCTTTTTCATTAACGCGGGGATACTGATTTTAGCTGCGGCTGCTTTTCACGGGAATAACCTGAAATATGTGGCCGATATCCGAGATGCCTATCAACTATTAGACCCCGTGTTAGGCAGTAAATTAGCTAGTATTTTGTTTGCGGTAGCCTTATTAGCATCGGGCCAAAATGCTACGTTGACGGGTACTTTAGCCGGTCAAATCGTGATGGAGGGGTTCCTCGACCTGCGCATTGCCCCTTGGTTGAGACGTTTGATCACCCGCTTAATTGCCATCATTCCAGCTTTCTTTATCATCTGGATCTATGGGGAATCTAAAATAGGGGAGCTGTTGGTTTTCTCGCAAGTCGTTTTATCGATGCAATTAAGCTTCGCCGTAATACCGCTTGTCTTATTTACAGGGGATGAACAGAAGATGGGCAAATTTGCTAATTCCGCAGTATTACAAGGAATTGTTTGGGTAATTACAGCGATTATTCTGGGGCTGAATATGTACTTGCTGGGGCAGGTTTTAGGATTCCTTTAAACCATGTATCGTCACCTAGGTACTCAACTGCTCGCCATTTTATAGGCAGTTTAGGTTCAGAAATTCCTTCAAGAAGCGTTTTGGGACTTCTGATTTTCCAAACTTCATCCACCAGTCCATCTGCAAAAAGTTTTTCCATCGTTTTCGCGCCACCCTCCACTAGGATGGATTGAAAAGGTAATGCAGCTACTTCTGCTGATGAACGTAGCACTGTTGTTTCACCTCCATCGGTGAGGACTTTTGCGCTAGAAGGAATTCTGTCAGAAGGATCTAATACGATACGTACCGGATTCTGCCCGGCTACTAATCGAGTGGTAAGAGAGGGATCATCATGGAGAATGGTTTGGACCCCTACTAAAATCCCCTGGTGTTCTGCGCGTAGTTGATGTACGCGAATCGCTGATAATTCGTTCGATAGCTGAACGGGTTCGCCGGTAGGCGCTGCGATGAATCCATCCGCGCTAACCGCGTATTTAAAGGTGATATGAGGTCTATTTTTACGGTGAAAAGTGAAGAAGTGACGGTTCATCCTTTCGCCTGTTTCTGCTAGTAATCCAATGTGGCACCTAATTCCGGCGGCATTTAGTTTCTCGACTCCTTTCCCTGCAACGAGTGGATTAGGATCTAGATTAGCAATGTAAACAGTGGAGACGCCTGATTGGATCAGTAAATCCGCACAGGGAGGAGTTTTTCCAAAATGTGAGCATGGCTCAAGGGTCACATAGGCCGTCGCGCCTTCTACCGATTCCGAGCAAGAACGTATCGCATTTACTTCTGCATGAGGCCCTCCATACTGTTGGTGATAACCTTCGCCTAGGATGCGGTCCTCTTTGACAATCACACAACCGACTAAAGGATTAGGGGCAACCCGTCCAAAGCCTAATAAGGCTAGGTCAAAGGCGCGTTGCATCCAAATTTCTTTATTCGACATGAACTGGTTTGCGGTTACTTGATAAATAACTGTAAATCGCTGGAATGATATACAAGGTAAGCGTAGTGGAGAATAACATACCCCCTACAACGGCGATACCCATCGAAACCCTACTTTGAGATCCAGAACCTAAGGCTAAGGCGATCGGTAAAATACCTAATATCGTACATAGTGAAGTCATAATAATAGGACGGAAACGAGCTACTGCTGCTTCCTGAACTGCTTTTAATTTTTCTGAGCCAGACTCTTTACGTTGATTAGCAAACTCCACAATTAAGATACCATTCTTCGTTACGAGACCGATGAGCACAATGATACCAATCTGTGAGAAGATATTCAGCGTTTGGCTAAAGTCCCAAAGCGTTAATAAAGCACCTGCCACCGCTAAAGGTACAGTAAACAAGATGATGAAAGGATCGATGAAACTCTCAAATTGGGCTGAAAGGATCAAGTAAATTAATAAAATTGCCAGGGCAAAGGCGAAAAGTAGCGAAGAGCTAGACTCTTTGAATTCCTTACTTTGGCCGTCATAGGCGGTAGAGAAAGAAACGTCGAAGGTCTCTTTCGCTAATTTATCCATCTCGTTCAAGGCTTCTCCTAAAGTCACTCCTTTGGCCATCTGCGCCGTCACCGTCGCCGCTACGTAACGGTTGTAACGGAAAAGTTGAGGAGGGGTACTTTGTTCCGTGATCTTCACCAGGTTGTCTAATTGGATCAAATCCCCGCGGTTGTTTTTCACGTAAAGGGACTTTAAGTCAGATACGTCATTTCGCATGGGACGGTCAATTTGACCGATGATTTGGTATTGCTTGCCATCCATCACGAAATAGCCAAAACGTCTACCCGAAAGGCCTAATTGCAAGGTTGTTGCCACATCTTGGATAGAAACACCTAGGTTTTGGGCTTTATCGCGGTTGATTTCCAGGCGCAATTCCGGCTTGGTAAACTTCAAGTTCACATCCGCCATTTCGAACTTCGAACTTTCTCTTACTTTGGCCATAAACAACGGAATATTCTTTTTCAAACTCTCGAAAGTCGAGGCTTGAATTACAAAGGCTACCGGTAAACCACCGCCACCGCGTTGTCCTGTGGACAAGGTCGGTTCTTGGATCAGGGTAGCACGAGCACCCGTGAATTTCTTAATTTTCGGTTGAAGCTCATCCGCAATTTGTTGCTGCGTTCTACGACCTTCCGGATCGGATAAAATCACGCGCATACTACCGGTATTCGAACCACCATTTCCAAAAGGAGGGGAGGTAATGGAGTAAACCGCATTGCGTTCGTGTGCCGGAATATCCGTCATTAAGAATTTCGCCATTTCATCCGTGTAATTTAACATGTACTCAAAAGTCGAGCCTTCTGGTGCTACTGCATTGACACGCAGGCCGCCCCTATCCTCTAGAGGAGCTAATTCAGAGGGAATAGCTTCGAATTTGAACAAGGCATAAATAATGCCAAACAAGGAGAACATAATCACCCAAGCCATCCAGCGAATTTTGATAAAGGCAGCCAAAGAATCTTCGTATCCTTTCGTTAAAGCCACAAAGAACGGTTCCGTCACCGTGTAGAACCAAGGTTTCGTGTGACTTCCCTTCAATAAACGTGAGCTTAACATCGGTGTCAAGGTCAAGGAAACGAAGGCAGAAATAATCACAGATCCCGCCACCACGATTCCAAATTCCCGGAAAAGACGTCCCGTAATCCCTTGCAAGAAAATTACCGGTAAGAAAACGGCAGCTAGAGTGACAGTCGTCGAAATTACGGCAAAATAGATTTCTTTCGAACCCTCTACCGCGGCTTCCCAAGGGCTGAGTCCCTCTTCGATTTTGGTGTAAATATTCTCTAGTACCACAATCGCGTCATCCACCACGAGACCAATCGAAAGAACGATCCCTAACAGCGTTAATACGTTCACGGAGAATCCCGCTAAATACATGAAGAAGAATACGCCAATCAAACTCACCGGAATAGCAGTCAAAGGAATGATGGTCGATCTCCAGTCACGTAAGAATAAGAAAATGATGATGGTCACTAATAAAATCGCAGTGAAGATAGTTTCTTCCACCTCTTCGATGGATTTTCGTACATAACGGGTGTTATCAAAGCCTTCCTTCATCTCCACATCCGCAGGTAATGTCAAGCGAATTTGCTCCACTTTCTTATGAATGGCATCGACAATTTGGATTTGATTAGAACCTGGCTGTGGAATCACCGCGATGGAAATCATCGGCTTCAAATCCCGCTTGAAGAATGTTTTGTTATTTTCTGGGGAAAGTTCTGCCTTACCTACATCTGAAAATTTCACCGATCGATCTCCTTCTTCTTTGATGATCAAATTATTGAAATCTTCTTCTGTTGTCAGGCGACCTTGCGTTCTAACCGTCAATTCCGTGTTCGCCCCTTCGATACTTCCAGAAGGCAATTCGATATTTTGTTTAGCTAAGGCATTCACGATGTCCGGCGCCGTCAATCGGAATGACGCTAAGCGTTCCGGATCGATGTGCAAGCGCATGGCGTATTTCTGCTCGCCCCACAATTGTACGGAACTTACGCCCGGAATCGTTTGGAATTTCTCCTTAATATTTCGCGTGGCTAATTCATTCAATGATAGTAAGTCACGCGTAGCGGAGAATACGTTAATGTTGTAAATCGGATTTGCATCCGCATCAGCTTTCGCTACGATGGGCGGATCCACGTCTTTAGGTAATTGACCCATCGCACGTGATACGCGGTCACGCACATCGTTCGCTGCATCCTCAATATTCACCGAGAGATCAAATTCGACCGTGATACTTGAACGGCCATCGCGGCTAGAGCTTGAAAGGGTGCGAATACCGGCGATACCGTTAATTGATTCCTCTAAAGGCTCGGTGATTTGCGATTCAATAATGTCAGCGTTTGCTCCGGTGTATGACGTTTGTACGTTTACTACGGGCGGATCCACCGACGGATATTCGCGTACTCCTAAATAGGTATATCCGATGATACCAAATACAATAATTGTGATGGACATCACAATCGAAAGTACCGGTCTTTTTATACTAATCTCTGAAAAAGATGCCATAGCTAATTTATTTTACGACTTCTTTAATTTCTACTTCGCCATCTGGTTTCACTTGGATGATACCGTTGGTAATCAAGGTATCACCAATCGCTAATCCATCTAAGATCTCAACGGTCTTGTCCCCGCGCGTACCTAAAGTAACCTTGGTGGAAACAGAATGGCCATTTTTCACTACATATACCTTACTACCTTTGGCTTCAGGAATGACTGCCTCAGTCGGAATTAAGATGGCTGAACCTTTCGTCTTTAAGATCAAATTCACCTTTGCGAAAGCCCCTGGAACTAATTCATTGCCCGGATTAGGTGCTTGAGCCCTAATTTGCAAGGTTCTAGTTTGAGGATCAATCTTTGGATCTATTGCATATACTCGACCGATATAGGTTTTTTCCTCGTTCTCAGTCACGAATTCGATGGTTCCACCATTTTTCACTTGGGTGGCGTATTTCGCTGGAATAGCGAATTCGATTTTCGCCGGATTCGTGTTTGTCAGAGTCGCAATTTGCGTGCTAGGTGAGATATAACTTCCTAAACTCACATACCGGAAACCGATTCTGCCGGCGAAAGGTGCGCGAATCGTTGTTTTCAAGATTTGCGCTTTTAGGTCCTCAATATCGGCGGAAATGGTGTTCACCGAGTTAACCGCAATATCATACTCGCGTTGTGAGATGGCTTCTTTTTGAAGAAGGACCTTTTGACGAGCCTCATTATCTTCTGCTAATTTCTTGTTGTAACCTAGTTTGCGAAGACGTGCCTGTAAATCATCATCATTGATGCGAAGTAAAACCGTTCCTTTAGCTACCACATCACCTTCTTTGATGTTCAAAGCAATAATTCGACCAGCGATTTCGGAACGAATATCTACTTCTTCATTGGGTAAAATAGAACCAGTTGAATTGATCATATCATCCAAACGAGTCGATTTAACTACCGTCACGACCACGGCTGTCTTGCCCCCTTTACCTCCCGGGCCACCTTTTTCTTTCCCTTTTTCTTTCGTTTCAGGGGAGAAAAAAGTCTTTTTGATTTTCGGATAAAAGGCCAAACCCAAGATTAAGGAAATGGTCAAAACCGACAGAAGCGTCTTTGTAATTTTATTCATAGTAATAGGTTTTCACACTAAGGTAACCATTTCATCGGTAAGGATTACCCTAGCTTATAGGCTTAATTGGTTAAAGAATTTGAAATCCAAGGCATGAATTGCTCATTTTCGACTTCATTCATAACGAAATGACTTTGGGCGTTGCCTATGTTTTTAATACTAGCAAGCTTGTGCAAAATAAATTCACGGTATTCATCCATATCTGCGACCACTATTTTCAACAGAAAATCACTGTGTCCAGAAACGCAGTAGCATTCTTGCACCTCGACTAATTGCATCACATCTTGCTCAAATTGCTTCAAATAGTCTGCGGCGTGCTCCTTTAATGAAATATCACAGAAAACGGTTAATGTTTTACCTAGTTTGGCAGGATTGATCATGGCTCGATAGCCCGTTATCACGCCCTCCTTTTCCATCCGCTTGATGCGTTCATGGATAGGCGTCGCACTCATTCCTAGTCGAGCGGCCATTTCTTTATTCGAAAGAAAGGCATCTTCGTGCAGAAACGAGAGGATCTTTTTATCGATGTCATCCATTTTTGCCATACGCTTATTTACTCTCGTTTTTTTCCAGAAGAAGTCCGAACGAAACCATTCCTGCCAGTGTATCCACTCGCATCGATTGCGCTACCTGAATTTGGTATTTACCTGGTTTTGGAAACTTCAATTTCGGATAAACGAGAAATTTTTTCTCATAAATATCGCCAAATCCGGCGCCTTTCGGCTTCCCCGTTTTAGGGTCATATAAGATTGCCTCAGCTAAACCTTTCTGAATGGTTATTCCCTGGTCATCCACTATACTCGGGGTGAAATACAGGTTGTAGAAAGGGTATGCATTGTTTTGGCGTACCACCACATAGGCGGAATAACTACTCACAGAATCCGACACCTCTACGTTAAAACGAATAGGTTGTTTTTGGATCCAGCCGGACTCAGGAAAGCTTGAAGTGTCGTCAATAATTACACTCGAATCACTGCAGGCAAAGAATATCAGCTCAAACAGGAAAATGAATCCAAGGCTAAGCTTCAGGGGTAGGCGCTGCACCATCTCTTGGAGGTCTTAGGCGCTGCACCATCTCTTGGAGGTCTTGGTTTAAACTTCTTTTTCTTCTTGAATGGTTTCGGTGTGGCTGTTCCACCATCAGCTACTGGAGTCGATCCTTCCGGACGATTTTGTCCTTCCGGTCTAGGTGGTCTTGGTGGACGATTCTCGCCTTCTGGTCGTGGTCCACGCTCGGGGCGAGGGCCTCTATTCTGTCCTTCTGGGCGTGCTCCGCGGTTTTCACCCTCTGGTCTAGGAGGTCGCGGTCCACGCTCTGGGCGAGGGCCTCTATTCTGTCCTTCTGGGCGTGCTCCGCGATTTTCGCCTTCTGCCCTAGGTGGACGCGAACCACGATTTCCATTTTCGCGATTTCCTCCGTCTCTATTACCTCGGTTATTTCGGTTATTGCGATTACCTGATTTCATTCCACCGTATTTCTTATCCATCCGCTCTAAATCAGAATTTAGCTCAGATAAGGTAGGTTTTTCAACGGCAGGAGCATCTGGATTCAGGTCCTCAAACGACTCCGGAATAATTCCCTTTTTATTTAGATCAATGATTTCAGCCACGCGATCACAGCTCACTGGAATCCAGATGGCCTCTTCGCCCACAATCCCAAACCACATCATTCGCTTAAAAATGTCAGTCTTCTGCAAGATGGCCTCACCGCGTTTGGTTTTTAAGCGACCTTCAATGGTAGGAATGCTTTTCAGGGCATCCATGTAGGTCTCTAATTCGTAGTTCAAACAGCATTTTAAACGACCACACTGGCCACTTAATTTGACCGGATTCAGCGAAAGGTTTTGGTAACGAGCGGCTGAAGTAGTTACATTTTTAAAATCCGATAACCACGTGGAGCAACACAATTCACGTCCGCAAACCCCAATTCCGCCTAATCTACCCGCCTCTTGGCGAAGGGAGATCTGCTTCATTTCAACGCGAATCTTAAATTCGGTTGCAAGAATTTTGATTAGTTCGCGGAAATCTACTCGGTCTTCAGATGAATAATAGAAGATTGCTTTAGAACCATCTGTTTGAAATTCTACGTCTGAAAGCTTCATATTCAGCTTTAAGTCGCTGATAATTTGGCGTCCACGGTACATCGTAGGAAGGTCGCGCGCCATGGATTGCTCGTGCTTCTCGATATCCTTTTCAGTGGCTACACGAATGATGTTTTTGACCTTATCATCATCCTTAATATTCTTCTTCAATAACTGAAGGCGAACGAGTTCCCCTTGTAGAGAAACAACACCTAATTGCGTTCCACTGCTCGAGTCGACCATCACCGAATCTCCCGTATGTAGTTCTAGTTGATCTACGTTGCGGAAATACTCTTTTCTGCCTCCTTTGAATTTCACTTCCACGATGTGGTAGCGCTGGAACGAGGGAACGTCTAAGTCTGATAACCAGTCAAAAACGTTCATTTTATTGCAACCACCTGAGCCGCAACCGCCATTACTTTGACAGCCTTTTACCTCCCCGCTTGCGCTTGGAGATCCGCAGGACCCACTGGAACATGATTTACACGCCATATCTTAATACATCTAATCCGATGTCTCTTCTAAAGTTTTTACCTTCGAATTGAATGGTTTGAGCGGCCTTTTGTGATTTTTGAATCGCTCTTTCCAAGGTATTCGAAGTGCCAGTCAGCGCCATAACGCGACCACCGCTGGTCATAATTTCGCCGTCTTTTGACGTCGTTCCTGCGTGGAAAACGATCGCGTCTTCCACTTTTTCAACTCCTGATAATACATCGCCTTTGCGGTATTCCTCTGGATACCCCCCTGCGACTAACATCGTAGTTACAGCGTATTGGTCCAAAATAGACATTTTTTGTTCGCTCAGCGTGCCATTCGAAGCTGCAATTAGCAAAGATAGGAAATCTGATTCGATTCTAGGTAAAACCACCTCCGTTTCCGGATCTCCCATGCGGGCATTGTATTCGATGACATAAGGCTCGCCTTCGTGGTTCATTAAACCAATGAAGATGAAACCTTTGTAATCAATATTTTCTGCTTTCAAACCTTTCACTGTCGGTTCAATCACTTTGTGTTTTACTGCTTCCATGAACTTCGCATTCGCGAAAGGTACGGGAGAAACGGCCCCCATACCGCCGGTATTCAAGCCTTCGTCGTTTTCTCCAATGCGTTTGTAGTCTTTCGCCTCTGGTAAAACCACATAGTTTTCGCCATCTGTTAAAACGAAAACAGATAGCTCGATTCCACGAAGGAATTGTTCGATGACCACTTTAGAACTCGCATCACCGAACTTTGCATCCAATAGCATTTCGTTCAAGGCCGTCTCAGCTTCCTCTAAAGTCAAGGCAATAATCACCCCTTTTCCAGCCGCTAAGCCGTCCGCTTTTAATACAATCGGTAAAGATTGTTGCTGTAAATAGGCTAGGCCTTCTGCGATCGTGTCCTTGGTAAACGTTTGAGAGGCGGCAGTAGGAATGCCGTATTTGTGCATAAAATTCTTCGAAAAGTCTTTGCTGCCTTCGATTTGGGCACCTTCTGCTCCTGGGCCTACGATTCCTACGTGTTTCAGGTCAGCCTGAGATTCGATGAAATCACGTAAACCTTTCACGAGAGGTTCTTCTGGACCTACCACTACTAAGCTGATATCGTGTGTGCGAATAGCAGCAGCAATTCCTTCAAAATCGGTCACGCCTATCGCTAAATTAGTTCCGCATTGTGCGGTTCCCGGATTACCAGGTGCAATGTATAAATTACTTAGGTTAGGGCTTTGGCTAATCTTCCAGGAAAATGCGTGTTCACGGCCTCCAGCACCTATTATTAAAACGTTCATATAATTATTAATTGGCTAATTCACTTAAAAATTTAATGCGCATTAAACGAAGTTCTTCCTCCGTCACATCCTCGATATCACAATTAGCTAAAGCCTCTGCAATGTTGTCTGTGTCAGCGGACATGAAGTATTCGTAGATTTCTTCTTGTTTGTCGAGCTCCATGACCTGGTTAATGTAATAATCGAGGTTTAATTTCGTACCCGAGAAGCAAATCGTCTCAATTTCTTCGATTAATTCCGCCATACTCACCTCTTTCTGCTCAGCGATCAGGTCTAAATCGATTTTGCGATCGACTTGTTGGATGATGTAAATCTTGATTTTGGACTTATTAACCGTGGATTTCACCACCACCTCTTTCGCCGTTTCGATCTCATTTTCCTCCACATAGCGATTGATTACGTCGAGGAATGGTTTTCCAAATTTCACGACTTTACCCATTCCTACGCCATTGATTTGGGCCATTTCGTCCTGGGTAGTCGGATAAGTAGTCGCCATTTCTTCCAAAGAAGGATCTTGGAAAATCACATAGGGAGGTAAATTCTTCTCCTTCGCGATCTTCTTACGTAGGGTTTTGAGGATGTCAAAGAGGGCGTCATCATAGGCTTTGGCCCCTAAAGCAGCTCCTTCATCTTCATTTTCAGCCGGCTCTGCCTCTTTTTCGTAATCGTGGTCTTTGTAGAAAGTAACAGGGAACGACTCTTTCAAGAAAGCTTGACCTGCTTCACTTAGGCGAAGAACGCCATAGTTTTCAATGTCCTTTTCCAATAGGCCAAAAATGGCCATTTGCTTGATGAAGGAAATCCAAGGTGATTTTTCATCTTCAATCGGCACCGGTTTCGAGGCCGTTTTGCGCATCTTCGGTTTCTTAGGCGCATCCTCGTCGCCGTCTTCGTCCTCCTCCTCCTCCTCATCGTCGTCTTCATCTACCTCAGGGGAGATCCAAGAAACCGTTTTCCCTGCTCCGAATAGTGATAATTTCTCCTGCTCGTGGCTCGCAATAAAGGAATTGGATTTGCCTTCTAGGAAGTCAGCAATGTGTTCAGCCTCGAATTGTTCGCCCGTTTGTTGGACCGCTTTCAATACAAGACTCACTTCTTCTTCTGCCTTGAAGGTAGGCGTTGGGTGCATACAATTGTCGCAGAAACCGCAGTTCTCAGCCATGTGCTCCCCAAAATAGTGGAGCAATTGCTTGCGGCGGCAAACGCCCAAATTCGTGTAATAGACCATTTCAGACAAGAGAATTTTGGCATTCTCCTTCTCTGTTACGGCTTTATCTTTATTGAACTTATCTAATTTCAGAATGTCATCATAGGTGTAGAACAAGATACATGTTCCATCCAAACCATCTCGACCTGCGCGACCCGTTTCCTGGTAATAACCCTCCAGCGACTTAGGCGCGTCATAGTGAATCACAAAACGCACATCTGGCTTGTCGATTCCCATTCCAAAAGCGATCGTCGCCACCATCACATCCACTTCCTCATTCAAGAAAGCTTCCTGGTTCGCCATACGTACCTGCGGCTCTAAACCAGCGTGGTAAGGAAGCGCTTTCACGCTATTCACGTGCAATAATTCCGCAATTTCCTCTACGCGTTTTCTCGAAAGGCAATAAATAATGCCGGCTTTACCGCTGTGCGACTTAATGAAACGAATTAATTGCTTATCAATATCTTTCTTAGAACGGATCTCGTAATAGAGATTCTTGCGGTTGAAAGAGGATTTGAAAACGGTCGCATCTTCTAGATTTAGGGTCTTTTGGATGTCGATTTGCACCTTAGGTGTCGCCGTTGCCGTCAAAGCGATGATCGGCATTTTCTCATCGATGCTCTCGATAATGCTGCGAATTTTGCGGTATTCTGGTCTAAAATCGTGTCCCCATTCGGAGATACAGTGTGCCTCGTCGATCGCGACAAAGGAGATTTTAGCCTGTTTTAGGAAGTTCAGGTTCTCTTGTTTATTGAGCGATTCTGGGGCGATGTACAATAATTTCACGGCTCCAGAGATCACTTCTGCTTTTACCCGGTTGATTTCCGCCCGAGTTAAAGAGGAATTTAAGAATTGGGCATTAATGCCAAAAGCCACCATTTGATCTACTTGATTCTTCATCAGCGCGATCAATGGCGAGATGACAATCGCCGTTCCCTCCATCACAATCGCCGGTAATTGATAGCAAAGCGACTTGCCAGCGCCGGTGGGCATTAAAACAAAACTGTTTTTACCTTGAATCGTGTTGAGGATAATGGCTTCTTGTTCCCCCCGAAATTGGCTAAATCCAAAGGTTTTTTTTAGCTGTTCCTTCAAGCTATCGATGGTCATTGGATGGGGCATAATTTGATTAATGTGTTGTTTCGGCGATGATAAGATTCTGAGGGCTTCTACTTATCTTTGCCCTACAAATTCTTCTAACATTGAAATTAAGCAAAAATATCCAATCCACAGCAAAAAAAGTTTTGACCCAGGAAGCAGAAGCTATTCTGCAGGTGAGCGCCGGAATTAATTCGGATTTTGAGGCTTGTGTGGAACATTTGTTGAGTATCCCGGGGCGCATTGTGTTCACGGGAATCGGTAAATCGGCCATTATTGCTCAGAAAATTGTGGCAACGATGAATTCCACCGGAACACCGGCCTTGTTTATGCACGCGGCGGATGCGATTCACGGGGATTTAGGGATGATTCAGGAGGGTGATGCAGTGATTTGTATTTCGAAGTCAGGGGATACGCCAGAAATAAAGGTGCTAGTGCCTTTGATTAAGCGTTTGTCTGTGAAATTGATTGCGATGGTTTCGAACAAGAACTCGTATTTAGGTCAACAATCGGACTATATTTTGCACGCTTTGGCAGAACAAGAGGCAGATTTATTGAATCTTGCGCCTACGACCTCCACGACCGTAGCGTTGGCATTAGGCGATGCTTTAGCGGTTTGTTTGTTAGAATGCAAAGGATTTACGGCACAGGATTTTGCCAAATACCATCCAGGCGGCGCCCTCGGCAAACGCCTTTATTTAAAAGTGGGCGATATTTATCCAACCCACGATTTCCCAGCCATCCCACAAACGGCTTCTATCCAGGAAGCGATTCACGAAATTTCGTCGAAGCGTTTAGGTGCGACGGCGGTATTGGATGCGCAAGGAGAATTAGTCGGGATTATTACGGATGGCGACGTTCGTCGTACTTTGGAAAATTCGAAAGATTGGTCTGCGATAGTGTTAGCAGACATGATGAATACCACACCGAAGACGATTGATGCGGAGGCATTTGCAACGGAGGCTTTGGCTACCATGCAAAGTAAAAATATCACACAGCTGGTGGTGACGGCAAATAAAAAGGCCGTGGGATTTGTCCATCTCCACGACCTGTTGAAAGAGGGTATCGTCTAAAACTTAGCGCATTCTGTTCGACGATTGCACCAGCATCTCGTCCTTGCGGATGAGGCGGTTCGCAATCATATTAGCCAGCAGGGAAACCACTAAGGCGTAGAATCCGTAGCCATATTTTCCCTGAATTTCCGGTTCAAACGTAGGCATCGCCTCCTTGAAAATCACCCAAAAAGCATAGCCCATCGCTCCCGCTAATACCAGCGAGTTGATTAAGCCTAACATCATTTGACGCATGCGGTTTTTGAAAGAGAAGATCGTTACAAGCGTAATAACCGTCGATAAAGTCACTAAAAGGGCAATCGCGATATTGCTATGCGCCGCTACTTCTTTTCCGTTTTGGAATAATTGCCATTGGTTTGCGAAAAGCTCTGCTTTTTGGCCTGAAGTGCCCATTTTTTGCCAAATAGAAATGCCCGATGTCGCGATGGCATTGCCAATAATCGCTAAGGCTAAGAAAAGGGTTTGTGGTCTTTGAATCATAATGTTATAGAAATGAATAGGCGAAATTACGCATTTTTTATGAGCTAGATTCAGTCTTTTCGTTTTGTGGCCTGAAGTCCATGGATCTCTTTTGATATAGAATCAACTGCACCATATAATTCCAAATAGATACCCGCCCTGGGCGTTCTTATAAAACCTATCTGAGTATTTGGTCTAATATTTCCGTAAATAGTAAAGAATACGCTATCCATAATCTTCAAAGGTTTCCTAATTGTCAATTCTTTATAAACATATTTCAAAGATCTGAGATTATTAGGGTAGTCACTAAGCACTCGAATTTCTACGACAGAGTCATTTTTTTTGCTAATTAGTAGTCTTTTTCCTGTATCCCAGCTACAACAGGTTATATCATAATCCCCTAGGATTCGTTCAATTGGAGAAGGATTAATGTCCTCCTTTTCACAGCTGAGCACAGCAAAAAAAAAACACAAATAGACCAGCGAAAAGGTGGGTAGAAGATTTCATAGGGATTTGACTTTGGATGCATCTATGCTAGTTTGTAAGTTTTGTGGCTAGAATAATTTGGTAGGAATTAGTCACCGAATCAGTGGTATGAACATCTAAATAAATTCCACGTTTGGGGGTGCTAATGTCGCCAACTTGATTGTGTTGGTTATCATAAATATAAAAGAAAATACTATCTACTAGCCAAGGCGATCTTTTTGGTATAATGATTAAATTTTTGAAAACTCGACTGTAAGTTCTTAGATTATCCGGGTAGTTACTGAGTACTCTAATGTCTACTATAGAATCATTTATAGGAACTATTCTTAATCGTTTTCCCTTGTCCCACCCACAACAAGTTACATCATATTCTCCTAGAATGCTTTTGATCGGGGAAGGATTGATGTCTTCTTTTTCGCAGGATAGCACAGCAAAAAAAAACACAAATAGACCAGCGAAAAGGTGGGTAGAGGATTTCATAGGGGATTAGTTTAGAAGAATTCTAATTTTGTCTACTTGATTGTCTTTTTTTGAACCAAAGCTCAAATGAAGATAATAAACTCCACGAGGCAAATCGGCGACATCTAAATCAATTTTCTTTAGGTCAAATGCGTGCGAAGGATCTATTGAAATATCCTTTTTCTTTTGTTTTAAATCTAAAGATTTTACTGACTTGTTTTTTTCATCATAAAGATCCAGATTGTCTGGTATGCTCTCTGTTTGAAGTGGTGCATCTAAAAGAATTGAAAGTGTGGATTGCGTAGGATTGGATGCTATTCGATACCCACAGTTATTTACGTTGACGATGATACTTTTTCCTATACTACAAGTTCCATTATGAGCATATACCGTTAAGTAATAACTGCCTGTATTATTTGTTCCAAAGCACACCCTGTCGTTTGTTACAACTTGCGTATTGGTATTTAAGAAAGAGCCATAACTTGGCCATCCAGAATAGGTAAAATGAGTGGCAGTAGGCGTCCCCGTTCCAGTAGAAGCAGACATACAATAGCCTAGCGATTTACAAATAGAAGTTGAATTATAATTAATTGAAAAAGTCCCATCTGTTGTTAATTGAACGTTTTCGGGACTCCCAACCCAAATTGGGTTTGATGGTTTTGAAAATGAAGTGCCATCGGGCAAAGTGACATTTAACGTAACAATTCCCCATCCTTTATTTGACCCGTTATTAGCCGTTGTAAATGTTTTGCCTGAACCAGAGGTGTTTGTAAATAAATTAGCAGGGCTTGCCGTCCAATTAAATGTAACACCATCAGGCAGATATCTTAAGTTTGAAAAGGTAGTATTTCCGCAAATTTTTTCTATGCCGTTATTCGCATGTATTGTTTCAATGATCCATCTTAAATGTTCTGATATCTTAGTGTATTTACCACCTTGGCCACATCCTGCTTGTAAATCACCGGCTAAATTACTACTAACAATTCCTATAGCAATTGTGGTTGTATCTAAAGGTGAACTAAAATTGGTTAATGGTCCTCCGCTATCACCATTGCAGGCGTCATTTGTGTTTGGACCGGTTGCGTAAATTTTCTTTTCGCTGACAGAGCTAGAATTATTAACCAAGCTAACATTCGTGGTTAGTAATTGCTGTGAATAGTTTTCTGTGTTTGTTTTACCCATACCATACACTTTACCGCTTTGGCCGTTCTGCCACATGTAGGTATTTGCAGAACTCGCAAGTTTGATAGCCCTTAAGGATGACTCAATAGAAAGGGGTTGGCTTAATTTAATTAAGCCAATATCATTTGATGGGTTAGGTGTATTTACGAATATATCTTTTATTCTATTTTGCACTTGTAATGCAGAGTTGCTATTAATGTCATTGCGGTTCATGATTCCAGCATAAACTGGAGAATATCCTGTTGTGTGTCCTGCTGTCAAAATCCACCTATCGGCAACAATCATCCCACCACCTGATGAACTTGGATCGCCCAATAATACGTAGAATGGTGCAGTTGTGGCGGTGCCATTGATAATAGTTGGACTTGTCCTAGCTGTTTTTTTGTGCTGTTTATTCGCTGGAATGGCGAATGCAGCAGACATTGACAACAAAAAGATAATGATTAGTTGTTTCATAGAACAAGCAAAAGAAGATTAAAAGAATTTATTAATCTTAATTGGCCCAATTTAATAAAATAGTTATAATTTTATCATCAAATAATGCCAAAAAATAACTTACTTCTCGCTCATCAATTTCGCTGCAATTTTAGCCGAGGACAAACAAAGCGGAATTCCTCCGCCCGGATGGACGCTGCCGCCTACCCAATAGAGATTTTTGATGGCCTTACGGTAATTCGGGTGGCGTAAAAACGCCGCGAATCGGTTGTTCGATGCATTACCATAAAGCGCACCACCAGCCGAAGAGGTTCTCGCCTCGATGCTGCGCGGATCTAATAGGTCTTCTGCGATGATGTGTTTCTCGATATCTACACCTAAGTTACGCGACAATTTCTCGATCACATTTTTTCTCATTTTTTCCACCAGCGCATCCCAATCCTGTCCCTCGTTCGCCGGGACGTTCATCAAGATAAACCAGTTTTCGCCACCTGCTGGCGCATCTGATTTTTCTACTTTCGATGAGATATGCAGGTAAATGGTCGGGTCATCGTTGATGGTTTGGTC